>OLLK01000279.1_pt1 | contig 56688 bp, 46 predicted proteins | sample 1604531 | NCBI WGS metagenome assembly OLLK01 (sample SAMEA104055722, study PRJEB20765) | soil metagenome | isolation source: soil | reverse complement strand
ACATTCGCAATGAGCAATCAAATATTGTTATCATCGCCAAACAAAGGTCAAATTGAAATTCTGGTTATGATTATGCGATAAAAACGTGTTCACACGACACTAGTGTTTTTTACCCGCATTATTTTTTAGCAGGACAACAGGATTATGCATATCCCAGCGCGGGACAAATCCTTCCTGGTTAACCAGGCCCCGCCCGCCGATCGCGAAATTGCCCAATAGGATATCGTCGTAGCCATCGCCATCAATATCGGTCACCTCCATCTCCAGCCACCGGCCATAAGTACTGATAGGTAATTGATTAGCGATAAACTGGTTGGTACCCGTTTGTGCCAGGTATGTAAATCCCTCCTCAGGCTGGTATTTAAAATCAGGAAAAAAAGCGATCGCAGCTATATCGAGCTTGCCATTGTGTTCAAAATCATCGGCCATCGCCTTGGTGCAGCCATCAATATGATAAAAATAGGTTTGTTTAAAGGTCCAATCTCCCCGGTTGGTAAAAATATATACACCATGGTAGGGTTTAAATACTTTTGAAAAATCACTGTTATCGCCGCAGGTATAAAGAATATCCGGTTTACCATCGTGATTAAAATCAACCAGCTGGAAGCTGCTCGATCCGTATACCGATGGAAATCGCAATAGCGTTTTGGTAATGAAACCGCCTTTTTTATCATTCAAAAACATCCTGATGCCCTCGTCAGCCTGGGCAAAAAGACAAATTACGTCAGGCCAGCCATCATTATTAAAATCGCCGGTTATTAGTTGCTCACCGCCTGCGATCGCACTTATTTGTATTTTTTTGTAAGAGTGATCTTGCTGTTGCTGAAGATAATAAAGCCCCCCTTTGTCGTGACCGAAACCACAGGTAACATAGTCCATCAATCCATCCTTGTTAAAATCTGCTGCAACAGAGGCTACAGGTCTGGGTAAGCGGTCTGTAATCACCCCTGGCTGTTGATTTTTTTGACGCGCATCAAGGCTGAAAGAATAAACCTTACCAGTAGACAGATTTATCGGTGGAAGGTTACCGATACACGTTACAATGGCGTTATTTGTATTGCCTGAGGTTTTTAAATAAGTTATTCCCGTTACCGCAGAATCGAAATGATAAATCAGTTTCGAATTTAATTGGGCATCCCACTCAAACAGGTTGCCCGCAGCGTCACCTGAGTAAACTTTGCGGTTTATCGTATCCACCGAAAGCACCGTGGTCATTGCAGCAGTTTTCTGGCTAACTTTTTTCGGCTTAATCAAACTAAAAACAGACCACCCTTTCAATGGGGCGACGGCTGGTTTCGGAATCTGGAGATTCACCGGCGAGGAACTGGTGTAATAGGCAACAATTTTTTGCCAATCAGAAATATTAAGGGTTGATTTTTGATCGGTGTAGTATTCCCCCATATAAGTGTGCACGCCGAAATTTTTTGCCATCGCCGGCAAAACCTCACCTACCCAACTTTTGCGGTCGATCAGTGCAGGGGGCGGAAACTCATGACAAGAAACACAATATTGATGCGCAAGGGCATTACCTGTTGACGCACCGCCCGGTGCAGAAGTGCCGTTGCTATTATTACAACTGTAAAGCAGCGCAAATAATAAACCACTGGTAGCAAATACAGCTGATAAGCACCGCTTATTACCTAATCTTTCACGATAGCTGATCAATATATTTTTAATAATTCCTCAATAAGTAAACGGGGGAGAAAATTATTTAAAATATTCAGTAAAGCTTTGTTGTAATAAACAAATTACATTGTCGTGTTAAACACACCTGGATTACTTCCTGAAGTTATTTTCAAGCACGACAAAAGGTAAATATTTACTCCAAAATGGTTTCAGGTCGGGCTGAATGACAAAACCGGCAGAAAAATTCCCTAATATGATATCAGGTTTCCCGTCATTATTATAATCACCGGTTTCCATGCTCATCCAACGGCCGTCTTTACTAACCGGGATAGCGTGCGCCTTAAAACTAAATAGGCCCACCTGTTCAAAATAAACACACGCCTCAGCGGGGTCATTTTTCAAATCGGCGAAATATGCACTAGTCATTATGTCCAGGTCGCCGTCGCCATCAAAATCAGCAGCGATGGCTTTTGTACATCCGTTGATAGGATAAAACCATTTTTGTTTAAAATTCCAATCGCCCATATTCTTAAAAATATAAACGCCATGGTAAGGCTTCATGATCCGTGAGTCCCGAAAGTTGTAACCGCAGGTGTATACCAGGTCGGGCTGCCCGTCGTGATCCATGTCGGCAAGCTGGAAACAAGTGGAACCGAAAACCGGCGGGAAACGAAGCAGATTTTTAGGTGTGAAGCCGCCTTTGTGGTCATTTAAAAACATCCACAAGCCCTCGTCCCCCCTGCCGAAAAGTACCATAAAATCGGTCCAGCCGTCATGATTAAAATCACCGGCAACCGCCTGAACGACCCCGGTATGGTCGGATATATTAGTTTGTGTATAGGAGTGATTGGCGCCTTGTGTAAACAGGTATATACCACCTTTTAGTTTACCCTGGCCAAAAATCATTATATCGGTCAAACCATCTTTATTAAAATCCTCCGTCAGGGTCTGCACTGGGCGGTTCAGGTCGCTGGCTACAAGTGTTTGTGCCGCTTTCCCTTTTTTAGTAGGGTCCAATGCTATAACCCGGCCGTTCGCAAAATCAATTTGTTGTGTTTCACCAATGCAGGAAAGCAGGATTTCCGTTGTACCTGTCGGACCTTTGTCAAAAACTGCGCCCACGACGGTCGAGGGCAGTGTATCAACTTTTGTCAACTTAAAGTTATTGTCCCACTCGTTAAACGTCGAGTTCAACTGATCAGAGGTATATATCTTATGGGTAGTGGGATCAATGGCTGCCAGCGTGGTGAAAACAAAGTGCTTAGCTTCGGGTGGGGTTTTTATTTTAAAACCTGCCAGATCGTTGATCAATGGCGTAGGCTTCACCGCTGACGCAAGCGTATCCGGCGCCATCTTTTCGTAATATGCTACGATTGATTGCCATTCGATCAATGATAAGCCTCCGGTGTCTCTTTCGCTTTTATAATAGCCTGTTGAATAGTGACTAATGCCAAGATAGTTGGCCATCGATGGCAATGTATGATACTTCCATACATTTTTGTTAAGCGCATCAACCGGCACCAGCGCGTGGCACTTTGTGCAATTTAGCTGAACAAGGTTCTTGCCGTCTTCAACAGCATTCCCGGTTAATTTGTACGCTGAATTATTTTTCGGTCCGCAGCCGTTTATTAAAGCACCCGCCGATAATGCTCCCGCTGTTAAAAGAATATAGAAAACAGCTTTGCTGGATTTATTTAGGATCATGTTTTGTTTTGAGTAATTAATTGGTCAGCTTTAATTTATTCCAGATGAAATTTCCGATTTCCTTCCCCTGGGCCGCTCCGATAAGTGAACTATTGAGGTAATGTATACCCCCGTAAAACCTGCTCATTGCGGTTTCATCGGATGCTTTTATAAACGAATCAAAATGGCGTTGCATCCCGATGTAGTGCACATCGCTCGTATCCTGAAAAGCAACATTGTCTCCAAATTCATGGGTCAACAGCACCGCTGCAGACGCACTGATGGTTGAATGACCGGCTGTATATTCGGGAAAAGGTGGAGTTTGCAACAAGGGGAGCCAGTAATGATCTACTTTTTCATCAATATTGGTGACAGGCCTTGCGTAACTATACTTGTACTTCACTTCCCAGCAGCAAATAAATGAATCAAACAGGCCAATAGAGGTGAGCGCATACGCCTGGGCAGTTTTCACACCATTCGCATGCGACTGTTTACACGCAATTGTAGTAATGCCGATCCAATGGCCCCCTGGGGTAATCTTTTTATCGGCAAACATCAGGTGGCCGTTGTGCTGTACAACAAAAGGGTTGTCGTCCCAGTAGGTAGCGATCTTTTTCTCATCTGCCGTTAATGTCTTATTTTTATGATACACCTCCATGTACTGTTTTACAAAAGCGCTATTTGGATCCTCGCTGTATGGCGGAGGAGGACCGGGCGAAAACTGTCTTGACGAGTCAATTGCCAAAACATGCATATCACCCCAGCAAAACTCCACGCCGTCCATGTAATCCGGGGGGGTGGGGCGCCATTTAGCCGGGCTGTTTTCGCCCAGGTATTTAGGTTTCCCACGTGTTTGGGGGTAGTCATCCACGTTTGCCCTCTTTAAGATGTATTTACCAATCTTCTCGCCAAAAGCAACTGAACGTGCATAGGTTGAATCGTCAAGATTGTCTTTGTACATCCCGTAAGTCCTGTCCTCAAATTTCTTCAAAGTGTCTACAGAGAAAGTGACCTTTCGTGCTACGGTGAAAAATGCCCTGGTTGCAGCCAGCGTAAAATTGTACTTCTCTCCCTTTTTAGGTTCGGGCGGCGCGCCGAAACCCCTAAGCTGTGCAGCAATAGAATTGTACTTAGGGTCGGCATATCGCATCGCCTCATACGATGCCAGCGACGTATACCCGTAAATGCGGGCGGCAACCGGGGGGGTAAACACATCGTAAATAATAACCTGCGTCAATGCATACTCATTTTGATGTAGTACATCAGCATCGCTCATCATTTTCATCTTTTCCTTATGTACGCATCCTGCAAATAAAAAAAAGACGGCTAAAAAGCCCGGCATTATTAAACGCTTCATATTTTTAATTAATTAAGGGTAATATCTCGTATGTGTCCAAAACCGTCCGTTATTTGAACCGATTTTATTGATGGATCAATATTAATAAATCTCCCGGACTGGGAAAGAAAAGACGTTCCGTTATAAAACTCCTGTCTGGTTAATTTACCATTTTTATATTTTATAATAGCAAACATATCAAAAGGTAGCAGCTTGATGGTGCGCACCGGGCGCTTTAATTCGAATATTTTTAAAGCGTCCCTGTTTTGGCTTGCAGCCAGCAAATAATTGCCTTTTGCCCCCATAAATTTAACTAGGGCTTTGCCGTCACCCGGAATATAGATACCACTTTGCTGGATGGTAAGCGGTTTAAAGTTGCCATTACCATCGCCCCTAAGTACCAACCCGTTAAAGGCATCATAACGCCCGGTCATCACTTCGGTGCCGAAATCATTCCCGCTGATCGCGACATCAAGGTTCCCGTCGCCATCAAAATCATCCACTACCATCCCATCCAGTTGGGAAGTTTGTGCTTCTATAGGCAACGGCACCATTGTAAATTTGCCATGACCATCATTTCGTAAAAAGCACGATTCCATTGTATTTGCCTTTAACCTGATCGCACCTTGCCGCATTTCAGGTGTAATCACTGAATCCATGGTGGCGACAGCATACGTTTTATAGTTTTGATACCGTACCCGCATGCCAATCATTTGTTTGATGATGTCGTCGCGTGTATTTGCCGGAAACTCCTGCAAATCGCCGTTTTTATCCTTTAGAAACAAAGAAGGGAATGCATCGTAACTACCGTTGTTGTCAAAGTCTTTTGCGGTAATATAAACAGGGTATTTATCCGACGCCTTATAAAAAGTATTTAGCCCAACGTTGCCCACGATATAATCCATTTTTCCGTCGTGGTTGAAATCACCTGCAGCTATACTGTTCCACCATCCTATCTTATCACCGATGCCGGTATTGACGGTTACATTTTTAAAAACGCCATGGTCATTCTTTAAAAAAGTAACGGGCATCCATTCGCCGGTCAGGATTAGGTCGGGCCAGCCATCATTGTCGAAATCTGAGAAAACGGCATCGCATACCATCCCGATCTTATTAAGTTCCGGTGCCGCGGTTGAAGTAACATCTGTAAACTTGACAACGCCATTCTGACTGTCGTTCCTTAAAATAAAGCTCGATACAGGTTTCGGATAATTCCAGGGGCTAACCCGCCCTGAGACAAATAAGTCGAGCTTTCCGTCTTTGTTGTAATCAATTGCTTTAACACAAAGTTTACTGGTAAAATTTTGAGGTAAAGCACCCGCGGCTTCTTTAAAATTACCCTTTCCATCATTAATATAGATCCTGTCCTGGTAAAATGGCGATCCAGGCGCATTTGCATAACCGCCGCTCGCTACGTAAAGATCCGGGTGGCCGTCGCCGTTCGCATCAAACAGCAGCAGGCCTTCATCTTTAACATGTGCGCTTGGGTTTGAGGCGGCCGCCGGCAACAAATCACGCTGAATAAATTTACCGTCAGATTGTTGCAGCAGCACCTGTGCCGGGTATTTCGATGTGCCGCCGATCACAAGGTCGTCATAACCATTGCCATCAATATCTCCTACGGCTATTGCGGGTGTATATTGGGAAAGTTTATGTGGGATTAATTTCTGAATATTGAAGTCTGCCAGGTCCTCTTCCTGGTGTTTATAGGTAACACCTACCGATCGCGTAACCTCCTTAAATAATGACTGTGTATTTATTTTTGGCCGATCAAATGTGTAGTTTATTTTCGCGTCATTAATATTTACTTTCAAAACCTGGTCTGCCTTAACATTAGTCAAAACCTGTTTCTTACCATTTTGCCACCCTATCACCACCGAATCGATCTGGCTAACCTTTCCAAGCCCAAAATGCGCCATATTCTGTAACGTTGAAAGATATCCCCTGTAGGGCGTATTCTCATATACCTGGTGTTTGCCGTGATCATAATAAATATCTGCCCATGCGCCTATTCCCCCAATGTTCTGCGGGCCGCCGGTAAACTTTATATGTAAAAAGTGGCTATTGTCTTTATTCTTTTCTCTCGAGGTATTTTTGTAGATCATGACCTCATCATTGATATTGTTAATCACCAGGTCCATGTCGCCGTCGTTATCCAGGTCGGCATAAGCAGCCCCGTTTGAAAAAGTCGGCACGCCCAGTCCCCAGCTTTGGGTAACATCTGTAAATTGCAGATCACCACCGTTTTTAAAGGCATAATTTGGTATCTTGATGATCGGTATTTGATCAAGGATTTGCTTTTTTGAGGCAATTAAATACGCCTCAGCTCTGAATGTGGTAAAATCATGATCGGTTACGTCCCGTGGATAGCCATTTGTGATGATAATATCGCGAAGTCCGTCATTGTCAAAGTCGGTTATCAGCGGGCACCAGCTCCAATCGGTTTGTGAAACGCCGCTCAAAAAACTTGTTTCGCTAAAGGCAGGTTCACCGACGCTATCGTCCTGGCCTGCCCGCAGCCCCTGGTTTATTTGAAGAGTATTGCGGTTATATTGATATTGATAGCCGTAATAGTCGAAGTTCTTGTAAGTTTGATAGGAATTCGAGCTCATGAACATCTTTTTCCGATAATTATCCTCCGGAAACATGTCCAACTCAAATACGTCTGCCAGGCCATCGTTGTTCAGGTCCTCAATATCCTGGCCCATAGCACTGTTGGATGTATGCTTAAAGTATTCTTTTGATCTGTCGGTAAAAGTTCCGTCGTGATTGTTAATGTAGAGTATATTGTCAGACAAAAAATCATTCGTCACGTAAATATCTTTCCAGCCGTCGCGATTTATATCCACAGTAGTTGTACTGTGCCCGTAGCCTTCCACTAATATACCTGCCTGCTTTGACACGTCGTGAAATACCGGATGTTTTAGTACCGGATCCCAGTCATTGCGGTACAATCGCCCTGTGCTTTTGCCGGTTCCGTCTTTTACAATGGGTCTGAAAGTAGTTGTATTGTCAGATGACTCAGCGTTGTTCACCGTGAGGTACATATCCAGGTCGCCATCATTATCATAGTCGAAAAAAGTAGCCATTGTTGAGTGAAGCTTTATGTCCAACCCATATTCCGTGGCCATTTCCTTAAAGTGAGGAATTCCGTTTTTGTCGGGCCCCATATTGATGTAAAGTAAGTTCCTTCTTTTGTTCGAGTCGGTGAGCAAAGTATTGCAAACGTAGATATCGGGCAATCCGTCGTTGTTTATATCAACAACGGCTACGCCTCTGCCCCAGCCGCCCAAGCCAGCCACACCCGCTTCATCTGTAACGTCAACAAATTTCATATTCCCCTTATTCAGGTATAGCCTGTTTGGCACAGCATTCCCTACCAGGTAAATATCCTGTAAACCGTCGTTATTAAAATCGCCTATACCTACTCCGCCGCCATTATAAATGTTTAGCTTATCGAGCGGGTTGATCGAATCGTTCTCGACTATATGATTGGTGAAATGAACGCCGGAGTAAGACGAGGGAATAACTTCAAACAGCGTTTCTTTTTTTTTGCAGGAAAGCAATACGAGAAAAGAAAACCCAAAAAATAAAATCCGGAAAATCTTCATCAATGCAATTATTTCGGTACTTGCATTTGTAATCGGCGAACAATTTTATTATTGGCAAATGCTGAAAACAAATGATATAAACTAGTAGGTTTGATCGTCTAAACTAATTAATTTTTTCTTCAAAAACGCTCCTTTAGCGTTAAAAAAAAAGAGGCGGCGACCTGAGCCACCACCTCTTTTTTACTAGAATTAACTATTAATAGCCAGGATTTTGTTTCAACTGTCCATTTTCAATCTGAACTTGTTCCAGAGGAATAGGATAGATTTCATTTTTACCCGCGGTGAAGCTATGCCCATCCAATACAGGGTTTTGTATGCGTGTAACACTCGCAATATGGGCGTTAACAACAGCTGCCATGTAACCCGCAGGTTCAGGACCGCCATTGATTGGGTCCCAACGGGACAAGTCGAAGAAACGATGTCCTTCCATACCGAATTCCAATTGCTCTTCCATGTGTACTGCTTCACGGGCATATGACTGTGAAGGGAAAGTTGTATAAGGAGCAATTTTGTAATTGGCAGCAGGAGTAGAAGTAAAGCCTGCGCCGGGATTGCTGTTATCAACATAGGTATGTACCCAGCCGGCAGGATCTACCATGCGGTTACGTACTACGTTAACATCGGCCATTGCACCTGCAATATCGCTCGCTTCAACTTCGCATTCAGCGCGGTAAAGGTATAACTCAGCAACTGTAATAAAGTTGTAGTTATCAGCAGTACCCTGGTTAGTAGCCCAGCCACCGTTGTTATCAGCCGTTGATGCTTGTTGAGCGTGGTTAAATACGTTCTTGATAGGGTTGTAAGGGCAAAGGTCGCCACGTGACCATGTTTCGCCACCGCACAGACCCCAATCTCTGTATGGGATGCCACGACGGCCAAGAGTCCAGTCGATACGTGGGTCCAAAGCATCAGATGGAGGTGTAAACGCATCAGAAGCGACTAAACCATGGTCGTTAGCCATGAGCGTTACAGCGTAGTTTGGCAAATTGGCGGTAACGTTTGTTTTTGTAGTGTTATCACCGGTATAGTCTGCACAAACAGTACTGGTTGTGCCAAACATTGGCAAACCGTTCGCATCAACTTTAAATGCATTGGCCAAAGTATATGATGGCTGGTAGAACCCGCAGCAGCTGGTGTAATCACCTGCCGGGAAGTTCAAGCCTTCACCTGCGTTATCGTTGTTGCCGTTCGATCCGTCATTTACGGTCATCTGTGCAGCAAAAACCGACTCAGGGCCATTTTTCTTCGAAGCATCATAGTTGTCTTCGTAATTAGCAGCCAAAGCATACTTGGCGCCACCGGATGTTTCACCATTTTGAATACAATCTGTAAACAAAGGCAACGCAGTTGAGTATTTGTGATCCCACAAATAAGCTCTTCCTAAAAATGCTTCGGCAGCATAATAGTTTGCACGGCCAACGTCTGTCTGAGTTTTAGGTAATACAGACATGGATGCTTTGAAATCATTCTCAATCTGAGTCCAGATCGGACCCGGATTCGGAACGTTGAAATTACCTGCTGCATAAGTGATGGACTCGTCAACATAAGGCACGTTCTTAAACATTTTTGCCAACTCAAAGTGGAACACTCCACGAAGGAATTTAGCTTCAGCAGTGGCTTCAGCGCCGTATGCCGCCGATACCGACCCATCTTTAATCAATGGGATTTCCCTGATCACGTCATTCGCACGTTGAACGGCATTGTAGAAAAATGCCCATTTTTCGCTGATGTACTCGTTTGACGGGTCAACGGTGTGATTTTCGATCGGACCTGCAGTCGGCTGGTCAGTTGTGTTCGAGCCCTTGTAGGCATCGTCCGCGCCAACACTGCCGTAGATCCAGTTGTCGATGCCTGTTTCCCATTCTGTTGAGGTTTGCGCATAACCGTCAAGACAGGAGTAGGCTCCGATAAGCAAGCCGTCGAGACCAGACTTACTGGCCAGCACCGCGCCGCTTAAAGACCCTGTTACCGGCTGGTTGAGCATTTTCTTACACGAATAAGTGAGTGTAAGGCCGACCAGGAGGGTAAGGGCGATGAATTTACCATAAGATTTTTTCATAACTCTAATTTTTTTTATTACTTATTAATTAAAATGTTAAGTTAACACCGAAAATAAACTGTTTTTGATTGCCTGGATATGCGCCATAGTCAACACCCAGAGGAGCACCGCCACCGTTGTTATCAATTGATGATACCAATTCAGGGTCAAGGCCGGTATACTTTGTAGCTGTAAACAGGTTAGTAACCTGGCCATATATATGCAATTTGTCAATACCAATAGTTTTTAACATTACCGGGTTAAAGGTATAACCTACTTGTAATACGCGGCATTTCAGGAATGAACCACTTTGAACGTAGTACGAGCTTACAGTACTTGAACCCATTGCCTGTGAATATGATGTAGCCGGTAAGGTAGCGCCGGGATTGCTTACTACCCCATTTTGAACGATTGCTGCATCATTGAACATGCGAAGGCTTTTGCCACCCTGGAAAGTGCTATAAAAGTCTGTCCAGTATTCAGTGTAGTTAAAGTCCTTGCCGCCCTGTGATCCGTACAATACTGCGGTAAAGTCAAACTTCTTATAAGTGAAATTAAGGTTCACACCATAAGTGAAGGTTGGGTTAGGATTACCGATAAATGTACGGTCGTTTGAAGTGATCTTGCCGTCTCCGTCAACATCTTTGTAGATGAAAGATCCCGGAGCAGCGCCGTCATATTTAGGAAGACTGGATACCTGGGAAGCATTTTGGTAAATACCTACCACCTGGTAGCCAAAAAACTCGCCGATTGGGTGACCAACCTGGTTCCTTACGATGTCGTTATCACGGCTGCTTGCAGTATCAAAGAATTTAGATACTCCAGTCTCTTTAACGATCTCATTTTTATAGGTTGTGATATTGGCGCCAAGGCTGAATGTTACATCCTGGCTTACCCTGTCGTGATACGTCAAGGATATATCAACACCTTTGTTCTGAACGTCGCCAATATTTACAACCGGAGGAGCTGCACCGCCAAGGGTGTTTGGCAGCGACGCGCCGAATAACAAACCCGAGCTCTCTTTTTTGTACCACTCAACGGTCAGGTCGAAGTGATTAAACAAAGAAGCATCGATCGCTACGTTGGTAGTTTTGTCAATTTCCCAGGTTGTATTAGGGTTACCCAGGGTGTTGTTATAAAAGCCTTGTGTTACGCTGCTGTTTCCGCCGCCGATGCCATAATAAGATGCACCATTACCAGAACTAAACAAACTGTATGGGTTTGAAGCCGGTACGTTTGCATAGTAACCTGCTTCGCCATAACTGCCGCGCAGTTTTAAGTCATCGATCCATTTGATGCCTTTCATAAAATCTTCCTGCGAAGCGCGCCATGCCAGACCTACCGATGGGAAGGTACCCCATTGGTGACCTGGATAAAATACCGATACACCGTCACGACGTACAGTAGCGGTCAGCATATAACGGTCATTGTAGCTGTAATCCAATTTACCGAAGAATGACTCGATCGCTACAGGCTGACCATTGGTTGATGATGGCGCTTGTGACGGAGTGCCTGCGCCAATGTGGGCATAGGAAGGATCAAGTGAAAACAACGCTGTATTGTAAGCATCTAAAAAGCGGCTTATAGAATAACGCTGCTCATAACCGCCAATTACGTTAACTGTATGTTTGCCGAAGCTTTCTTTGTAGTTAAGAGTATTGGTCCAGTTATAATTAGTGATCAATTGCTCATGCTCGTCAATTTCATTTGGATTAGCATGGCTTTCGTAGTTTTCGTACGTGGTAGGGTTGATAAAATTGTAGTACTGGTTGTACATACGGCCGCCAAAACTGGTGTGGGCAGTAAAGTACTTGGCAATATCAGCTTCAGCAAAAACATTGCCTTCTACGTATACAAAGCGTGCACGGCCGGTTTGTGCGCGAACTGCGGCTGCATAAGGGTTGCTGCCGTTACCCAGTGGCTCGCCTGTAGGGCCGTCGTAACCACCGCCATAGTTAACACCGCTTACGTCAAATATTGGGATAACGGGCATTTCGCGGTAGGTATATGATATAATACCAGCTTCCTGCTGCTCAGCACCAGGATAACCGCCTATATTTTCCCTGTAAGTAGCATCACCTGTTTCGCCAAAACGAATATGGCCAACACTAAAGTTGGTGTTTACACGTGCCTGGTAGCGTTTTTCGTAAGTGCTAAGCAGGGTACCCTGTTGGTTAACATAGTTTAAAGAGAACAGGAAAGTGCTCTTATCAGTACCACCGCTTGCAGTAAGTGTATGCTGCTGAGTTGGTGCGTCTGAGAATACTGAGTGGAACCAATCGGTACCATTGCCAGTAGCAAATTTCTGGATCAGGAAGTCGGCGCCAGGATTGGATGCATCAAAATGATAGTATTGGAGAATTGAAGGATCGTTTGTAACGCCCGCCTTACCAAAAACCGGCACCGCAGAACCACCCTGGTAACCATAGGTTGGTACTACACCTGCGCCGCCCGGATATAACACCTGTGTACCAACGTCATTAGCCCTGAAAGCTTCGATCGACTGGTCTGCAGGAGACATGATGTCCCAAACGTTGCCGCTCAGTGGTTTCTGATCACCGTAATAGCCATCATAGCTAATGGTGGTTTTACCGGCTTTACCTCTTTTAGTAGTAACAACCACAACACCATTACCACCCGACACACCATAAATGGCGGCCGCGCCGGCATCCTTCAATACTGTAATGCTTTCAATGTCATTCGGGTTAACCAGCGACATGTCGCCAACCTGAACACCGTCGACAACATACAGAGGGTTTGTGTCGCCAAAGTTTCCGAAACCACGTATATAAACGTTGCTTGGAGAACCCGGGGCGCCATTGTTAACCACCGTAACACCTGCAGCCTGGCCCTGGAGCAATTGCTCGGAGCTTGTGGCAGGTATTTTTTTGGCATCGCCGACGTCGACCACTGACACCGAACCGACGATGTCTTTCTTCAGCTGGGTTTGGTAACCCGTTACAACCACTTCATTAAGTGTGCTGGCTGAAGGCTGCAGTGAAATTGTGATAAAGTCGCCACTTCTTACGGTGACTTCCTGCGTTACATACCCGATGTAACTCACTACGAGCACATTTCCGGGGGTTAATGTAAGCGTGAAATCGCCGTTGACGTCAGTTACAGCGCCGGTGTTGGTGCCCTTGATCCGAATGGACGCACCAACCACAGGCAATTTGTCATCGGCGCCGATAACCTTACCTGTGTGTTTTGTTTGGGCTGTAACTACCAATGAAGAAACCATGCAGCATAGCAGCAGGCACAGTGTTCTTCCTTTTAGGAGTAAACTTTTAAACATGAGATTTGAGATTTAGTTGATTAATTTATTTGATTTTAAGCTTATTAGTTACAATTTAAATTAAACATTCACTTAGTTTTAAACGGGAGCTAAAAATATGCTTAAACCAAAAAAACTCATGCTGACGCCAGTTTACTGTGTCATTAAAGGCATTACGGGAAAAAAGTGAGATACGTAACAGTCCTACCATGAATTTTTTTTAAAAATGTTTTAACACTTTGGCTACCGCATTTTCCGGCACATAACTGATTAACCAGAATGGCCGAAAAACTAAATAAATGCTATAAAAATACTAGGTTTTTAATAATTGTTAGCCAAAACCAAATGTGGCATTGGCATTGATACTAATGTAAATAGTGTGTACTGTATACACAAGTTATTTTTTAAGAATTATAAATTAATTATTTTATCACCGCTATAATTGAATTTTATATATCTTTTCTTCATAAATGTTATTAATTTATTAATTTATGTGCACAATTTAAACAAAAATGGCAATGTAATATTGTTGTTATAGTAGTGCAAATTCTATAAAACAGCTGGTTTAAGGCTCAATTTGCGATAAAAATGACATTTGTACCCTTTGGTTTTGATGGTAACATACCTTTCCGGAATAAAATTGATAGTAAAAACTGCATGTTAAAAATTCATTACTTTTTGGTAAAAGTGTCATTAATACAATTATTTTTTATAAGGGTTAATATTGCGAACACTTTTTCTAAACAATTATTTAAAACGGAATGGTGAAAAACTGAGCCCAAAGCATAACAAAATAAAACTTTCTGCGGTATGATTTGACAAAATATTACAGAATAATATTTTGCGCTAATATCTTCCAGTTCCCTTTTTTAGTTTCTGGAAGTTAGTATTATCGACCCCGATCGCTTATTAACGACTTGGGCGAAACGCAAACCGAATATTATTTGGTTTATTTTACTATGTGTGCCTGTAGCACCTTGTCCCGGTTATTGCTTATTTTGACCACTGTATCGAAGCCGACTGTATATCAGATGAGTTAGTTCCTATCTGGACAATAAATTCGCCTGGCTCCCAGTCATAGATCAATTTATCATTATAAAACTTCAGGTCGGCGGTGGTAACGTCAAACGTCACTTTCCGGCTTTCACCCGGTTTTAGTTCGATCTTTTTAAAATTCTTCAACTCCTTAACGGAGCGGCTTATACTGGCCACCGGGTCGCTGATGTACAACTGAACCACTTCTTCGCCGGTATAGTTGCCGGTATTGGTTACAGTCACAGTCGCTTTCAGGGTTTCATTTCCTTTAAGGCTTTTCTTATCCAGTTTTACACCGCCGTATTTAAATGTTGTATAACTAAGCCCGTATCCGAAAGGATACAAAGGATCGTTTGAAATATCAATATAATCCGATTTGAATTTTGCAGGCTCGTGCCCGTTGAAAGGCCGCCCTGTATTTTTGTGGTTATAATATATAGGTATCTGTCCTACGCTGCGCGGAAAGGTGGCCGTAATTTTACCCGAAGGATTATAATTGCCAAACAGCACGTCGGCGATGGCATTTCCGGCTTCGGTTCCTGGCGCCCAGGCATCTAATATAGCACTCGCGTGCTGATCTTCCCAGGGAAGCGTCAGCGGGCGGCCATTAAATAAAACTATAACCAAAGGTTTGCCGGTTTGAGACAGCGCTTTTAGTAAATCGCGCTGGGTTTCCGGGATATTGATATCGGACCGGCTCGAGGACTCCCCTGACATATTTGCCGACTCGCCTACTATTGCGACTATCACATCAGCTTTTTTCGACGTTTCAACTGCCTCGTCTATCATTTCCTTTGCCGGCCGGTTGTCTCTTTCCTGTTTCATGCCAAAAAACCATGCCCGTGCATTTAGAAGTGAGTCGTCGGTAAAATTTGAACCCCTTGCGTATAGGACATTAACATCATTACCTACTACATTTTTTATTCCTTCCCTCACGCTCACCGATTTCCTGGGATCGCCTGCAACAACCCATGTACCCAGCATTTCGGAGTGGTTATCAGCAAGCGGACCTATCAGTGCTATTGTGCCCGACTTCTTCAGGGGCAGTGTTTGCTGACTATTTTTTAAAAGCACGAAAGAGTGTTCGGCAATTTTGCGTGCGAAAGCACGGTTTGCTTCAGTAAGCACGTCAGTCTTTTCTCTTTCTGGGTTTATCGATTTATCAGGATTTGTAAACAACCCCAATTTATATTTTGCTTCAAGCACCCGGCGGCAGGCCAGGTCAATCTCCTGCTGGGTAACCTTACCGTCCTTCAATGACTTTTTTAATGTTGTTAAAAAACCTTCGCCTACCATGTCCATATCCAGGCCGGCTTTCAACGCTAGTGCCGAAACAGTTTGCAGATCGCCCAGCCCATGATTAGTCACTTCATTCAAGGCAGTATAATCCGAAACTACAAAGCCTTTAAAACCCCATTGTTTTCTGAGCAGATCATTGAGCAGCCATTTATTTGCTGTTGCCGGGATGCCATTAATGGTATTGAATGAACTCATAAAGCTGCCTGCTCCTGCATCAACAGCAGCCCGGTAAGGCGGCAGGTAATCCTGGTACATTTTTATCAGGCTCATATCAACGGTATTGTATTCCCGCCCTGCTTCAGCGCCGCCGTAAAGGGCAAAGTGTTTTACACAAGCCATCACCGCATCGGGATTTTGCATGCTTGAGCCCTGGTACCCGCGTACCATCGCCTTCGCTACCTGCGAGCCCAGCCAGGGGTCTTCACCGGCGCCTTCCGATATCCTACCCCATCTCGGATCGCGGGCGATATCCACCATTGGCGAGAAAACCCAGTTCAGTCCTTCGGCAGTGGCTTCCTTTGCAGCCAGGTGTGCCGACTGTTCGATCAACCCCATATCCCAGGTGGCCGAAACGCCCAAAGGAATCGGGAACACGGTTTTATGACCATGTATCACGTCGAGCCCAAAAATAAGCGGAATATGAAGGCGCGAGTTCTTCACGGCGATATCCTGTATCTTTCCAACATCCTCTGCACCGTAAATTCCAAATACGCCGCCGATATCTCCTTTTTTAATTTTCTCTTCAACACCTTTGTTCACCACCGATCCGGTTGTGGCACGGCCAACGGTTACCAGGTTAAGCTGTCCTATCTTTTCATCCAGGGTCATTTTGCTCATCAGGTTGTCCACAAAGGCGTCCATTTTGCTTTTAGCCCTGGTTTGACCGGAAGCCGGGCAAAAAGGTAAAACCAACAACAGCCCGATGAGGGCAGCAAAGGATGAAAAGTGTTGCTTCATTTTTTTTCTCGTTAACGGGTTATCCCTGCCAACAGCTTGATCAGTTGCCGGCACGGGGCTTAATTTGTGGTACTCAGTATTAAATAATATTGATTATAATTGGCTTGATTAAAAAATCAAAGTGTATCAATGACACAATTGTATGATTTATAATTTAAATAATCAAAGTATTTTTGTACAATCACCAAAATGTTGACCAAAAAGGAACTTAAAGACTATTGCGCAACCGCCCGCGAAAATTACTTGCCCCACATCTCGATCGATTGTGTTGTTTTTGGATTTCATGAAGGCGAAATGAAGGTGCTGGTGTTAAAAGTAAAAAACGAGAACGCCTGGTACCTGCCCGGTGGTTTTGTGCTGAAACCCGAGCCAATTGAAATGGCTGCGAGCCGGATCCTGAAAGAACGGACCGGGCTTGATAAAATATTTTTGCAGCAGTTCCATGTTTTTGGCGATCCGCAGCGTTCAAAGGAACATTTTGATATGTATAAGGACATGCTGCCGGCCAAAGAGAATTGGTTTTCCAATCGTTTTTTAACCATTGGCTATTACGCCCTTGTTGATTTTGTCGAAACTAATCCCATGCCCGATCAGCTTTCAGCAATTTGCACCTGGCGTGGACTGGATGACCTGCCCGAATTTAAACTCGACCACGCCCTTATCCTGAAAACAGCCCTGGATACTTTGCGCCTGCAACTGAACTACCAGCCGATCGGCTATAACCTGATGCCGAAAGAATTTACCATGCCCGAATTGCAAAAACTTTATGAAACGATTTTGGACAAAAGCCTTGATCGCAGAAATTTCCAGCGGCGCATGCTCGCGTTCGGCATCCTGAAGCGATCCGACCAACCGCGCAAAGGCGGCGCCCACAAAGCCCCATATCTTTATTCCTTTGACCTTGACAACTACGAGGCTGCGCTGAAGGAGGGTTTTAAAGGGGGATGGTAATTTGATTTCGGATTGCAGATTTACGATTTCGGATTTATCTTGAATATATTTGGCGTGATAAATTATTACTAATGAAACCGCTTTTTAAAATCCTGATAGCCTTATCCTTTTTAGCCGGAATTAAAGGTTACGCACAAACAACCTTACCCATCGCAGCCAACCTGCAAAATACCTATGTTAAAGGTACACGAACTGCTACGGGTGAGCCGGGTAAAAATTACTGGCAAAACCGGGCAGATTACACCATTAAAATAAACTTTAATCCAAATACCCGCCTACTGAACGGAACAGTAGCTGTTGAGTATATTAATAACAGCCCTGATACACTAAATGAAGTTGACTTTAAGCTTTACCCCAATCTTTATAAAAAAGGTTCGATCCGCGACATGCCGGTTTTGCCACAGGATATTGGCGACGGTGTGGATATTCAGCAAATCAGCATAAATCAACAGCCGCAAAATAAAACCCAATGGGTTATTGACGGCACTAACATGTCGGTTAAACTTCCGGGTGCTATTGCACCAAAGCAGCATATTCATTTTGACATCAATTACGCCTACACTTTAAATAAAACTTCGCATATCCGCACTGGACAGGTGGACAGCGGCGCATTTTTTATCGCCTACTTTTTCCCGCGTATTGCTGTTTATGACGACATAGACGGCTGGAACCAAAACCACTACACCGGTACGCAGGAGTTCTACAACGATTTTTGTCATTTCAACCTGGAGATAACCGTTCCTGGTAATTACGAAGTTTGGGCTACCGGTAATTTACAAAATGTAAACGAGGTTTTTAATCAAAAGATCTCAAATCGCATTATTGAAGCAGCCAAAAGCGATAAGGTGACCGATGTTATTACGAACGATGACCTGAAGACCGGTAACATCACCCTAAATAAAACAGCTAATACCTGGAAATTTGAAGCGGACAGCGTGACTGATGTGGCTTTGGCCACCAGCAACCATTATTTGTGGCAGGCTACCAGCCTGATTGTTGATCCTAAAACCGCGAGGCGCACCCGGGTTGACGCCGTTTTTAATGCGAACCATAAGGACTATTTTAATGTGATAGGCTATGCCCGCAAAACGGTTGAGACCATGAGCTATACTTTCCCAAAATGGCCCTACCCCTACCCGCACGAAACGGTGTTTGATGGTTTGGACCAGATGGAATACCCGATGATGGTGAACGATAACCCGGAGGAAAAAGCTGAGGATGGGATAGAACTTACTGATCACGAGATATTCCACACCATGTTTCCGTTTTACATGGGGGTAAATGAAACCAAGTATGCCTGGATGGATGAAGGCTGGGCCACGATTGGCGAATGGGTGATCAGCAGTTATATCGACCCAAAAGTGACTGATACTTTCGCGATAGAAGGATATGAAAGCAACGCCGGAAGCGAAAACGACCCGCCGATTATGACGCTGAGCACATTGCTTGAAGGCAGGGCGTATGAAACAAACTCGTACCCAAAACCAGGGTTGGGATACCTATATATTAAGGACATGCTTGGCGACGAACTTTTTACCAAAGCACTGCATTATTATATAAGCCAATGGCATGGCAAACACCCCATGCCCTATGATTTTTTTAATTGTATGAATACAGGCTCGGGGATGAACCTTAACTGGTTTTGGAAACGCTGGTTTTTTGATCCGGGTGTACCTGACCAATCCATTGACAAAGTCACCCATGCCGATAAACAATACACCGTTACCATTAAAAGTATCGGCGCCAAGCCTGTTCCCGTGGACCTGACCATATATTATGCAGACGGAACAACGAAACTGATCCATAAAACGGTGGCCTGCTGGCAAGCCGGCAACAAAACCGTCACATTAAACTTTACAGCCGAAAAAAACATCGATAAGCTGGTATTAGGAAACGCCTACGATGCCGATACCAATAAAGAAGACAATATTTGGATTGGGCAATAAACTCACCCTACCCCCCCCCAAAAAAAAAGGCGGGTAGAGTGAGCAGGAGTATTTTTATCCATTCGAGTGCAGGGCTACAACATTGCCTTCTGTATCTACAAAAAAGCCCATGTAACCAATCTCATCGCTGATCTTCATTTTTGGCATGTGTATTTTTCCGCCAGCAGCCTCAACTTTGCCTAAAGCATTGTCAAGGTCGGGGTTGCCGTTCAGGTAAATTTTGGCGCCGTCGGCACTGGGCTTGTGGTATTGGCTTTCAACAATACTGCCGCCAACTTTTCCACCCATCATGTCGGCCGGGAAATAGGCCATTTTCATACCCATCATGTCCTGTACCTCCATTGAAATCCCGAAAACTGCTTCGTAGAATTTTTTTGCCCTGGCGATATCATTTACCGATATTTCGAACCAGTTTAATGCATTAGTAGTTGCGTCCATAGTTTTTGTTTTTAATTGATGTTTAAAGGTATTATCCTGTTATTATTTAATTGTGAATCTAACAACAACAATTTGTTTACCCAAAACTATGGGCATTTACCACAACCGGTAGCGTGTAATTACGACAACCTTAGGGGTTGATTGCGACAAAGGTTAATTGTATGTTTGACTAAGATTTTTAAGATTTAAACGATTTTAGGATTACGATAGGCTAATGTTTATCTCCATTGGCTTTCTCATTCTTAAAGAACCGTACAAATTCTCAAAAATCCCGGTTAAAAAATCCTATAAATCTGTACAATCCAATAAATCTTAGTTTATGAAAAGAGTAGCCATTTTAGTCCCAAACAGCCCGTGCATCCTAAGCAGCGTGATCGGGGCTTACAAGGTGTTCACCACCGTTAACCAGACACTCGAAATGCAGGGGAAACGACCATTTTTCGATATTAAAATGGTTGGCCTAAGTGATGAGACGCGATTGTATGACGGCCTTTTTTTGGTGCGGCCAGAAATACTTGCGAAAGACCTAAAAAAGACCGACCTGGTGATAATCCCTGCTTTTAATGGCGACATACCGACCTGCCTTAAATTGAACCAGGAATATATCCCCTGGATAATCGATCAATATAAACAGGGCGCCGAAGTGGCCAGCCTCTGCACCGGAACATTTTTGCTGGCCTCCACGGGTTTGCTTAAAGGAAAAAAATGCTCCACACACTGGCTGGCGGCAAATGCATTCAGGCAGGCCTTTCCGGATGTTAAGTTACAGCCCGAAAAAATCATTACAGACGAATTGGGCATGTACTCCAGCGGGGGCGCCTATTCATTTTTAAACCTCATGATCTACTTGGTTGAGAAATTCTGCGGCCGCGAAATGGCGGTTCATTGCTCCAAAATACTGGAAATTGAGATAGAGCGTAAAAGCCAGTCGCCGTTTGCCATTTTTATGGGCCAAAAAACGCACGAGGACGAGCCCATTAAACAGGCCCAGCTGTTTATGGAGAACAACGTGAGCGCAATAGTATCCGTCGACCAGCTTTCGGATATGTTTGCCATCAGCCGCCGCAATTTTGAGCGTCGCTTTAAAAAGGCAACCTCAAACACCCCGGTTGAATACCTGCAGCGTGTAAAAATAGAAGCCGCTAAGAAAAGTCTGGAATCCAGCCGGGAAAATGTAAACGAGGTGATGTACTCGGTAGGATACTCAGACAGTAAGGCATTCCGCACAACGTTCAAAAAGATAACCGGGCTTTCGCCCGTCAGCTATCGGAATAAATATAACCGGGAGATGGCGGTGATGTAAACGCGGAAGTCGGAATTCCGATTGCGGAAGTTAAAAAATTGCTCAAAAATCTACCCTTTCGGATAAACATAAGCCGTTTGTTCCTCTTTCATTTTTATTGGCCGCACTTCCACGCGAGCCGTTGAGGTATAGGCAAATTCAGGATTTCCTTTGGCTATCTCTACTGCTTCGGCAAGTGTTTTCGCAGTAATGTGATAATAACCAACAATAACCTCTTCGCTTTCACTGTACGGGCCTTCGTCCCAGGCGCCGCCCGAACCCGACAACATCACACCTTCGCGTATCAATGGCTGTGCCTTTTTCAAATTACCATTTGCGGTGAGTTTTTCGATATAAGCCTTGCAGGCATCTAAAAATTCAAGGTTTTTTTCAGCCGAAAAAGTGTTTTTACTATCGGCTTCATTACGGATCAGCAGCATAAATTCTTTCATAATATTTCTAGGCTTTGGCAGTTAAAAATCGCAGTAAAAGTAAATAGTAAATATGTTCAAACCACCAAATGATCCCATAAAATAGACATCATTTTTTGACCCATAAATAAGCTCTCTTGCTTGGGTGCTCAACACCTTCATAAGGATAACGTTCGATCGCGTCGATCACTACAAAACCGGCTTCCTTTAAAAGCTGAATGACAGCCGTTGTCTGAAAAAAATAAAAATCAATATCCACTTTCTCACCAAAAAACTCATCGCGATGGATGATATCATCACCAATATGAAACGACAACAAAAACTCCCCGCCGGGTTTAAGCACCCGGTAAATTTCGCCGAAAGCCTGTTTTAGATGTTCGGCAGTAAAATGTACAATAGCGTAAAAAGCAACAGCCGATGCAAAGGCCCCGTCATGAAAACTAAACTTCAGCATATCTGCTGTTTGGAATGAAAGATCAGGGCTTAACTCCCTGGCTTTACTGACCGTTGCCGGCGACAGATCGGTACCGATGATATTTTTTACGCCGTTGTCTGCCAAAAACCTCGTTGTTTGACCGGGACCGCAGCCCAGGTCGATCATTCGGCCTCTATCTTTATTTTCCGCCGCGAATTGTTTGAGCAGGAGGCGATCGAGCGGCTTTTTGGAGAGTTCGTCAAATAATTCAGCTGCATAGGCTGCGGCTGTGGCGTCATAACACTTAATTACATTCTCACTTTGCATGCACTTTCATTTTTTGCTGAATATCGAAAAGTATTTGTAAAAAGGCAAGCGGACATAATTTAAATCAACCGGTATCAAAAGTATACCACATTTACAAAATCAGTTTTATTTCCCTGCAAACTTCTGCATTCTCAGCGTAAAAGAAAGCAAAAAGTATCTGCCCAAACGATTGACCGTTGTTTGCGTAATTGCGCTGGCAGTTGTTGTAGTTGAAAATCCGGTATTTTGATTGAATGCATCAAACACTGCAGCACGCAAAGTTGCCCGGTGATCTTTCAAAAAACGCCGTTCCACATAAAAATTCAACAGATTGGGATTTGTGACATGGATGGTTGAAGCATAACCATAATTGTAAGTTTTTGAATAATCATAGCTTACCGTCCAGTCATGAAAATAGTTTTTGCCGCTGACAGATAAGTTGAGGTTACGGATATTAGCCGCGGCATTGATAAAGTCGTTTTGCACCGAATTATCGGTTTTGGTGATGGAATAATTGGCCAGCACCTGCCCGTCAATCACTTCGGGAACATCCACCCTAAACCTTAAACCCGGGCTAACGGCCAGCCTTTTGGCTATATTCTCTTCGGTGGTTTGGGTATAGGTTACAGGGGCGATATCTGTTAGATACCCGATATTATGCGAGTAGTTTACAGACCCATTAAACAGCAGCGTGTATTTCCGGTTATCCCACGGAATAGAATAGCTGACAAAACCATTTGTGCTGTAATACCCGCCTGTATTTAAATAAGTGGTAAAATATGTGCTTTGCAGCAAGGGGTTAGGCGCATAAACCGCCGGATAGCTGATGGTGTTTGTAGTAATTTGGTTTTGCGTGGTGGTAAAGCTCACATTGGCAAAAAGCATGCGGAAAGTATTAAAATCAAACACGTTATAACCGGCTGACAGATTGTTGGTAAACGATGCCTTTAATTGCGGGTTGCCCTCCACCGGGTATAGTGTATTTGAAAAATCGGTGACTGGCTGCAGTTGGTCAAAAGTGGGTTCGCCTGCCGAACCGCTGTAGTTAAAGCTGACGGTTTTTGATTTGGACACGGTGTAGGAAAAATGCGCCTGTGGGAAAATATTGAACGCCGAGGTATGCACCGGCGCAGGCAATAATGCCGAATTGCCGTCGAGCGCTTCGGGCTCCGCGGCTATGCCCAGGGTATAATTGTATTTCCCCTTCTGCGCATAATGGTAGTTGATGCCGAATTTATGGGTTGTAAAGGTGTAGTTGTAAACGTTGCTGAGCGCGATGTCGGGGTAAAATACATTGCGCGTGGTATCAAGCACATCGGTATATTTGTTGTTACCGGTTGCCGAGCGGTTAAAAGCATACTCTACTTCGAGGTAGGAGTATTTGCCCAATGGCTCCAGGTACTGGGCAGTGGCACCGAGGGTGTTGGTTTGGCTATTGGTGGTGATCTGCTGGTTGGCAGGTACATCCAAAGTGCCCGCAGTGGCCCTGTACAAGGGGTTTTGGTAGGAATGCGTGTTGGTTGAACCCAGGTTAAACGTAAAGCTGATATCGCGCCCGGGTTTTCCGAATTTATGATTGTACAATGCAAAAAGGCCATAATTTGGCGAGTTAAGGCTACTATTACTGATAGTGTTGTACGCAGCCGTTAAGCCGCTATCGGCCTGTGAAGTGATGCTGCCCGATGCATGGCCATTGTTGCCGGACCAGGTGAATGTGGGTGTTATTTTAAAATAATCCGATTCGGTGGGGGTGTACTCCAAATTCGCGTTGAAACGGTGATTGATGTTGCGGGCGGTTTGGATGTTGGTTTGGTCGGATGTGGTGGCTGCGCCGAGTGTGGCATTTTGCTGCAGCGTATTGCTGTTGGTGAAAGTAGTATTATCTGCAAAACTGTAGCTGCCATAAACCGAAACCTTTTTGCCCCACTGATCCCGGTAATTAAGGCCGAAGGTATGCGTATCGGTTATCCCGTTTTGCCCGGCCGACTGGCTGGTAAAATTGCCGCCGCCCATGCCGCTTAAGCTAATGCTGCCTCCGCCAAGACTAATTTTCCCGCCGCTTTGCGCCGCATCCAGCGCGACTTTCTTTAATTCGATAGCGCCGGAAGCAGCCGGCGGCCCCGAGGGTACCCCAAACGAGAATGTGTTAACGTTGGTATTATTCACATTCCCTAAAAATGCCGTTTGCTGGTCCCCGTTAAAATGAAATACATTAAGCAGGCCTACATACCGGTTATCATTGCTTACGCCGGGCGCTTTTGGCAACGCGTCTGAACCATCGCCCAGCGTAGCCTGGCCGGTATAGCCATGGTTTTTGTTTGCTTTAATAGTAATGTTCATGATCTTGGTAGGGTCGCCGGTTTTAACGCCGGTGATATTGGCCTGGTCGCCATAATCGTCGATGATTTGCACATTGTCAACAATATCCGCAGGGATATTCCGCGTAGCCGACTGCACATCGCCATTAAAAAAATCCTTGCCGTTAACGCGTACTTTGGTCACCTGCTTGCCCTGCGCGGTAATGTTGCCGTTCGCGTCCACATCCACGCCAGGCAATTTGCGTATCAAGTCTTCTATCGGGGCATTATCCCGCACCTTGTAGGCGCTTACTTTGTATTCTATCGTATCCTCTTTAAATGTCACCGGCACCGAACCATTCACATTTACCTGGCCCAGCATATTGGTTTGCTGCTTTAGCAGGATAGTGCCGACATCCGCCGGTTTGGTGCTGTTATCGAGGATAAAATGTTTGATAAGTCCCTGGTAGCCGATGCTTGAAAATATTAGAGTAAGCTTACTGCCTTTAACATTTTTAAACGAAAAATCGCCTTTGGCGCCGGTAGTGGTACTGAGGGTATCGCCCTTATCGGAAGTTAATTTTACCAGTGCGCCGGCGACAGGCATCTTTGTTGAATCGATGACGGAGCCGTTTACCTGGCGGATGGTTTGGGCATGGGATAGGTTGATCGATACAAAAAAAGCGATGGCCAGAAAAAGATACTTCATATTAAATTGCTTATATAATTCATTATCAACAATTTGCAGCTACCCTCTTTCCGCCGAAGGCGAAGAGAGGGTGGTCGAGCGAAGCGATGACCGGGTGAGTCGATGCGTGGTGCATGGCATTGGCGGTAATGTCCGCCGGCGATTACTCACCCCGACTACGCTGCGCTCGACCACCCTCTCTTCCGCAAGCGGGAAAGAGGGTAACGCGATCCGGACTAATTTTAAATCCATCTTCAGGTCACCCAAACCATATTTCCGTTGCGTATTTTTATTTTTAAAATGTTTGCAACGATTTGGGCCCTGTGGTGACTTATCAATAAAAAACCTTGCATACAATACAAACACTTGGGTAAAGAGGAAGCTGAATTAATAGCGCGGTGCAAAAGGGGTGACATTAAGGGCTATGAGCTGTTGTACAACAGGTATAGCGCGGCGATGTATCATACCTGTTTGCGCATTGTTATTTATGCCGCCGATGCCGAAGATGTTTTGCAGGACGCTTTTATGGAGGCTTTTACCAGCCTCGGCAAAATAAAAAACCCGGATGCTTTTGGCGGATGGCTAAAAAGGATAGTGATCAACAAAAGCATTAACCATGTAAAACGGCATCAAAAAAGCTGGCTGGAACTGGAAGAAACCGATTTGGCCGACCAGCCCGACGAGCAGGCAGTTGATGAGCTGGATTTTAAAAATAAACTGGACGCTATAGTTGAAGCGTTGAATGGGTTGCCCGAAAAATACCGCGTAGTGATCAATCTGCATATTTTTGAGCAGATGGGTTTTGAGGAGATCGCCGGGATGATGAATATGCCCTCGGCAACCATCAGGGCGCAGTATTTACGCGGCAAACAAAAGATTTTGGGCAGCATCGGGGTTAAATTGAAGTGAAAATGGAGAACGAGTTTGAAAAATACCTGGAACAAAACCGGGACCGTTTTGAAAAAGACGGTCCATCGCCACAGGTATGGAAAAACATTGAGCATGCGTTGATTGCCCGGCAACAAAAAAGGGCCCGCGTGGTGCGCATGCGTTTGGTGGGCTGGTCGGTTGCAGCGGGAATAATTTTAGGGATTGGGATCACTTACCTGGCCATGCAGAAGGATGAGCCTAAAGCAACGCTTGCACAACATCAACCCGAAACAAAAAAGGCTGCGCCTGTGATTTCACCGGTTAAGCAGCCTGACACCCTTTATGCTGAAAAACCTGCCCCGGCGCCAAAAAAGATAACGGCACAGCAAACGGAACCAGAGAAGGGCGCCGAACGCAGCCGCGACATTGGCTATTATACCAGCCTGGTGGCACAAAGGCAGCAGCAATTTAAACAGCTTCAGACGCTTGACCCGGAGCTGTATAACGAATCGCAAAAGGCAATTGCAGCGTTAAACGTTACTTACAACCAATTACAAAGCCAGTTGAACGGTGCGGTAAACCGGAAAAAAGTAATGGAGATGATGATCGGGAATTTGCAGATGCAGGAGCGGATACTGGCCAATCAACTGCAGCTGATACATGACGCAGAACAAAAAAACGGTGGAGATGATCAGACGCTTTAGTACTTATTACCTGGCGTTTGCACTGCTGATCGCGGTGTGTACCGACGTGCGCGCCGAGGGCAGCGGCGCGGTTGTGACTGTAAAAAAAACTGTTTCGCAAACCTTTAACGCGCCGCAAAAAGCTGCGCTGGTGATCTACAACAATTACGGCGGCGTGCGCATAAATACCTGGAAGCGTAAAACCATATTGATAACGGCAGCTATCTCGGCTTCGTCGTCGGACGCCGCAAAAGCGGCCGACCTGTTGAAAAGCATTCATATCGATTTTGCAAAAGGCACTGATAGTATCAGTTGCAGAGCCGCCATAGGCGCGCCGATCAAAATAAGAGCAATGAATATGCCCGACACCGGGAAAGGAAGCACTCCGATAACCATAACCATCCTGCCCGCCAAATGGTGCACGGTAAACTTGCAGGTTTATTTGCCGGCTGCGCAAGCCCTGCACATCAATAATATGTTTGGAAACGTAACGATGGATGACTACAGCGGGGCGCTAAACGTCAGCGAACAATTCGGCGACATTACAACGGGTAATTTGAGCGGCGCGGTGCATTTTGCTGTACAACAGGGGAATGTACATATCGGTCGATTGAAGGAAGGCGAAATCAATGTAAAAACCTTCGACCACGTAAATATTGGCAGCATGTCTGGCCGTTCCTGCGGGCAGTTTCAATTCGGCAGGCAGCTGGATATAAAACTGGCCAGGTTACCCGACAGCGTGAGTTTAAAGGCGAATAACGTGGCGCAGGTAAATGTATCCGGCGTTAATCCAATTCACACCAGGTATAATTTGCAGCTTGTTTTTGCACAGCTTTCGGGCAATAGCTTGTCTTTCAAACTCAATAACAAAGAGATTAAGTTCAAAGCGTTAAACCTGGAGCTGCTAAAACGCCAGGCGCAGCATTTGGACGATTCGGTAATGGCAGCCCACCCGGAGTTAAAGATAATGCCAAAAGACGCGAAGGCCCCGCCCGACTCGTTGAAACTGAAACACGAGAAACAGCTTACAATACTTACGCTGGCCAAATTTAAAAAGGTACATGAATACCAGGCCGGGCCCGAAAACGCCAGATCAAAAGTTATGATCAAAGTTGATTTCGGAACGCTGAATTTAAAAGAGTGAGACTATATTGCAGATATGTCAACTTTTTAGAAAGTTGAGAATTGTCATGTTCAATACTTAATAGCAAGCCCATTTTTGTTAGCCGGCTGGTCTATTTCTTTTAAAGTCGAAGCGATAGTTTATTCACGGCCACGATGAATCGATCCGCAAGGAGCGGGAAATAGACGCAGATTTGTCAACATTTAAATTTGCCAAATCTCATCCAATTCGTATCACTCTATCCGTTTCACCACATTATCAAGGTTATCAATAACCAGGTTAAAAATAATCTTGTTTTGGGGGAATTTAGTTTGCATCTGGTTTCGCAATTGTGCAAATACAGTCGCCACCTCAGGGTTTGTTTTTACCTTATCATTGCATGCAATTGAAATTTCATAACTGGTGCCGATTTTTTTGGCCAAAACCGAAAATTTGTTGCTGGTTGCGAAAAAACCAATGTCGACAAATGCCTGGCCTATTTTGTCGACCTCAGTTGCTGAAATATTTTTTTTATCGTAGCGAATTTCACTCTGCGCGGTTCCATAAGTCTTGACCGTTTCCGTGCTTGCAATGCCGTCAGCGGCGAACACGACGGCAAATAATGCAACTAGCGTAATGGCCAGACCAATGATGGCAACCAAAATTACCCGTCCCCAGTTATAAAATTGACCACCTGCTTTGGTATGTGAATCAATATTTGTTCCCTGGTAATGTTGAACAAGGTAATAGGCGATCCAGGCGTAAATCAATGGAAAAAGGTATTCGCCCGATCTGTTTGAACTTGGGAGTGAAAATGCTATGCCGAAGATCACAATTGTGGCAACAATGGTGTAAATCCAAGTCTTTTTGGCATTTTCAGGTTCGCTAAAAGCCTTAAAATTCTCGGCGATAAAATACCCTGCAACTAAGGGGCCGCCAAGAAAGGTGCCCACCCTGATAGCATTGTTTTTGTAAATTTTTTCTGTTGATGATTGAATAGCCAGTGATTGGTCCATTGGTTTTTAGGTTGCTAATTGTGATACATTGATGGGTCTAAAAGTATCATTATGGTTTAAATATCACAAGCTGCACCCATCAGATTTGTCAAACTGAAAAAGTTGACAAATCTTCTCCCTTAATTTACACTTCCATTACCCAACCTTTATTAAATTGCACGTTTTACAAACATGCACAACAACTTCATATTAACACTCATCCTTATCCTCACCAGCTTTAGCTTGCTGCTTGACTGGTATGCTTTTGCAGGTTTGAAGACTTTTACCAAACCCTGGAAATCACTAAAACGCAGACGGATGGTAACTTTTGGATACCTGGTGGTAAACATTGGCGTTTTGATTTGGCTATTGGCGGGTATCAGCAGTTTCAGAACGGCCAAAGGAATGGAACCCTACCACGAGTGGGTGCTCAGCATCTTCCTGGTGCTGCTGATCTCGAAATTATTTTTTGTGCTGGTTTTGTTCATCGGCGATATTGTGCGGTTCTTTTATGGCATTATCCGCTATTTCGTCAAACCAAAAAATAAAACCAAGGCGCCGTTTTTCCCCGCGCGCCGCAGGTTTGTGAGTGATATTGCCATTTTAGTAGCTGCTGTGCCTTTTACCAGTTTGTTTTATGGCATGCTGAAGGGGAAATATGATTTCAGGCTGCACAAGCAAACGCTTTATTTTGACGACCTGCCCGATGCTTTCGACGGTTTCACCATTACACAGATCTCGGATATTCACTCCGGCAGCTTTGATAATACAGCCGCCGTGCAGCGCGGCATCGAAATGGCCAAAGCACAAAAAAGCGACCTGTTTGTGTTCACCGGCGACTTGGTAAATGATGCCGCATATGAGATAGAACCTTACCTTAGTCATTTTAGCCAGTTAAAAGCCCCCTACGGGCAGTTCTCCACCCTGGGCAATCATGATTATGGCGATTATATTGAATGGAAGAGCGAGGCGGAAAAAGCCGCAAACCTGGAAAAACTAAAACAGCACCATAAAACACTTGGCTATCGCCTGCTGCTGGATGAAAATGTGGTGCTTGAAAAAGACGGACAGAAAATATCATTGATCGGCGTACAAAACTGGGGCCGCGGCTTTATACAGATCGGCGATTTGGACAAAGCCCTGAAAGGCGTGCCCGAAGATACCTTCAAAATCCTCCTGTCGCACGATCCCACCCATTGGGAAGAAAAAGTGCGCTTCCACCCTACTACCATCCATTTAACGCTTGCAGGCCATACGCATGGCGCACAGTTCGGCGTGGAAACAGCCGGCCTGCGCTGGAGCCCGGTGCAATACCGCTACCTGGACTGGGCTGGGCTGGTAAACGAAAAGAACCGCTATTTGTACGTAAACCGGGGTTTTGGATTTTTGGCATTTTCGGGGAGGTTGGGGATATGGCCGGAGGTGACGGTGATTACGCTGAGGAAGTCGGGGAAACAAGCAGACCAGCAGGCTTAATTTCGGATTTCGGATGTTCGATTTCGGATTTATTTTTGATTTAAAGTAAACTATCTTCAAAATATGGGCGATCAAAGCAAGAAACACAACACCGGCCGGTTGCTATTTATTATCGCCGCCTGCATACTTACACTTTGTTTTAGTAAAAACGCTATGGCACAGCATAAAAATCAAATAGTGAGATTGGCAAAAATTCAGGTCGATCCATCGCAATTGGAAGCGTATAACGCGGCATTAAAAGAGCAAATGAGCACCGCCATCCGTATAGAGCCCGGTGTATTGACTTATTACGCGGTTGCCGATAAAACCGATCCCTCGCACATTACCATCCTTGAAATATATGCCGATACAGCAGCCTACCAATCGCATATCGAAACGCCCCATTTTAAGAAATATAAGGCTACTGTTCAGCACATGGTTAAGTCGTTAGAGTTGGTTGATGTTAATTTGATTGGTTTTGCAAGGAAACCGGAAATGTAATTTTGCGGGATTTCACCACTTTAACGGCCTTGCGCGTCGGCTCCCTCTTGAGAGTGGGGTGTGTATTACGGCGCCTATGGGGGGGGAGTGCCGCCGGTTATGCAACATTGCCAGTCCGCTTTTATAACACACCCCTCCCTCGGCTCAAGAGGGGAATCGCGCAGGCCGCCGCTTTTTAAAAAAAGCCTTTCCTCCTTTGGCACGGTTTCCGCTATATCCCCCTAAACCATTCGCCATGCCATCATCAAACCAAAAGAAAATAGGCCAACGACCTGAAAAAGAAACAATAAGGCTGCAGGACACCCTTGGCGATACCTGGAGGGTAATGAAGCCTTTTGTACACTTTTCCATAAAAGCGCTTAAAGTTGTCGCACATGCACTGATATTCATTGTGAAACAAATACCGAAACCGGAAGAACATCAACCGAAAACAAAAAGCGGTAAGATTATAAAGATCTCCTAATGATGCAGAACTTTCAGTTGGTATTGTAGATAATTAACCGCATCCCGTTTAATAAGTACCAACTTGTATTGAATTGAACACAATTAATAGGAAAACATGTATTATCTTTAGGGATGTACAAAATTATTTTACTGCTTATCCCTTGCTTACTTGCCAGGCGATCTGTAAAAGCGCAAAGCGACAGCACCGCAAAAGCGACACAGATTATCAAGCTTGAGCAACAACTGGCAGATGCCCTGCCCGGCGACTCGCTGACCTGGAAAAAATACGTGGACCTCAACTGGCATATTGTTGATGAAGACGGCAACAGTTCAACTAGAAAGGAATTTTTAGCCGGATTTGGGGCTTTCCCTAAAGGCGTATCCGGCACGGTAAAAGTGACCAGGCCGGTGGTGATGTTTCATGATAACATTGCGGTAATACAATACACGGCTGATGAACATGAAACATTTTTCGGTCAAAACCTGCACACGACATACGGAACGATGGACACTTGGTATAAAACAGATACCAGCTGGACGATGCTGGCCATGGAAAACTTTGAGATACCCGCGTGGCCGCCGGCAATTAAAATGAATAGGCAAATATTACAGCAATATACCGGCACTTACCGGCTTACGGATGAGATTAAGGCGGTAGTGACCCTGAAAAATGACACCCTGTTTCTGCAAAAAAATAAACGCAAGGCTGAACCGCTTTTTGCGGAAACGCACAACATTTTTTTTCACAAAAGTGAAGCCCGGGGCCGAAAAATGTTTGTAAAAGATGATGCCGGCAACATGCTGATGCGCGAGCGAAGAAACGGGCAGGATGTGGTTTGGAAAAGGGCGAAATAGCGTTCACCGTATGACGGAAATTAAACGATTTTTACGTTGGAAAATAAATTTTTCGAAAATCAAGCCCTATAATTGGGAATAACGCCTGTAGGGGCGCCCATTGTGGTCGCCCCGGATTTGAACGCATTGCCGGGTTGACCCCTTGCGGTCGCCCCATGCCGTAAACCGGGCAAAGCCAGGGAACATTCAATCATATGATTGCCCATCACAGACACCACGCAAGGAAACCCACAAGGGGTGCCCGTACGGGATTCTAAATCTGAAACGACCGTTTTTTCAATATTTGCCCTTTGGTTGACATTTGTCGAATTAAATTCATTTTTATAAATACTTATGTGAACATAATTCATTTTGTATTTATATTTACCGTATGATTAACGAAACAGAGATCATACTGGACAAAACCGATCTGCACATTCTGCGACTGATGCAGGAAAACGCCAGAATAAGCAACGCCGACCTGGCGCGCGAGCTGGGCATGGCGCCGTCGGGGGTGCTGGAGCGCGTGAAAAAGCTGGAGCAAAAGGGCGTGATTTTGCAGTCCACCATCCGCATCAACCCGGATGCTTTGCAGCAAAAAATGCTGGCGTTTATCTTCATGAAAGCGGGCGACAGCCCGGGCTGCAACGATACGGCCAAAGAGCTGGCCAAGATACCCGAAGTGCAGGAAGTACACCACATAGCCGGCGACGACTGTTACCTCGTAAAGGTGCGTACTTACGATTCATCCACCTTAATGCACCTGATGCGTAACAGCTTCAGCAAAATACCCAACCTGCTCAGCACGCGCACCACCATCGTACTGGAAACAGTAAAAGAACAACAACAATTGGTTATACCCGAAAAATAATACTTTTATGACCACAAACAAACCCGCCCCGCCCCTATTGGTGCTTATTGCATTTGCCGCAGTTTACCTGATCTGGGGATCAACTTATTTTTTTATCCGCTTAGCCGAAGAGGGCGGGATGCCGCCATTGTTGATTGGCGCGTTGCGCTTCACCACAGCCGGTTTGCTGTTGCTGGGCTGGTGTGCCTTTAAAAGGGAGAAAATATTTGTTTGGAAATATATCGTCTCAGCTTCTGTTACGGGTTTCCTGCTGTTGTTTGTAGCCATTGGAGTAGTATTGCTTGCTGAGCGGACCATACCCAGCGGCGTGGTAGCCATTTTGGTGTCGTCGGCCCCCATCTGGTTTGTGGTGCTTGACAAGCGGAATTGGGCCGTAAACTTCAGAAGTAAAGCAACCATTCTTGGCCTCATTATCGGTTTTGGCGGGGTAATCCTACTCTTCAGCGAACAGATCGGGCATGTATTTAGCGGAATCGGCGGTTCATCCATGCTGATATGGATGTTCCTGCTGCTACTAGGTTCAATAGCCTGGTCGGCAGGTTCATTATATTCAAAACACAGTCAAACCACCATCTCAGCATCGGTTAGTACAGCCTGGCAAATGATCGCGGGAGGCATTGTTTATTTCCCGGCTGCGCTGCTGCACGGTGAGTTCAGCAATATAAACTGGCAAATCATTCACCTGCAAAGCTGGATCGGTTTGTTATACCTCATTATTTTTGGATCAATAGCTGCCTATAGCGCCTATGTTTGGCTATTAAATGTACGTTCTGCCACACAGGTGAGCACCTATGCCTATGTAAACCCGGTTATTGCAGTAATACTTGGAATGGTATTCGCGGCAGAGCACATATCACTTATACAAATTGCCGGCCTTGTGGTAATCTTAGGCAGCGTGCTGCTGATCAATTTGGCGAAGTACCGGAGCAAAGTTGTAAGGGTTGGAAAGGTTGCAGCGGTTGAAAAGGTAAAGTCGTAAAAAGTTGTAACAAGTTGTAAGGGTTTTAAGGGTTGAAAAGGTTTGAATACGCTATATCTCTACAACGCATTGCCGCTTCTAATACTTGTAACAACGTCTACAACTCGTTACAACTCTTACAACTCGTTACAACATTTTCAACTTTTCCAACCAACCCTCAATCCATCTCCTTAGGTAAATTCCTCGGCGGGGTTTCCCAACGGCCAAATTCGTAATAATGCTCAATACTAACGTTTACTTTAGTGCCTTTGGGATATTTGCCTTTGGCAAGGTTGGTGGCCCGCAGGGTTACTTTTTCGAACTGAAGGATCAATTCTTCATAAAGGCCCTTAAATAAAACTTGTCGTACTGTCCATTTAGGGCTAAATCCTTTGCTGATCTTTACATGCTCGGCATAAATAATAACTGTACCCCGCGTGGTTTTAATGCCCAACTTTTTAGCCTGGTCGGGTGTGAGTTGGCTGGCGCTGGCCAGTATTTGCGCAGTATAAAGCAGTTTGGGGGAGTTATAAAGTTCTTCAGGCTTACCGTTCTCCACGACCTCGCCTTCTTTTAAAACGATAAGTTCATCTGCCATGGAGAGGATTTCAGCCGGATCGTGCGATACCAAAACGATGGTTACACCCCAGTTTTTTACGATATACCGGATATCGTGCTGCAACCCTTCGCGGTAGGTAGCATCCACCTGGTTAAACGGTTCGTCCAGTAATATTACTTCGGGCCTGCTGATAAGCGCTTTGGCAATGGTAACCCGTTGTTTTTCACCGCCGCTCAGCTTGCCGAAAGGCTGATCCTTCAACTGCAAAATATCCAGCATATTGAGCGAATCAGTAATCTTTTGTTTTTCCGTATCCAAGCCTAATTCTGAATCTTTCAGGCCCGAGCGCACGCTTTCCCAAACGGTGGCGTACATATCCATATCCCTGCTATTTTGGGTAACCATACGCATGGCCTCATGTGCATGCTGTAGCTTTTGCTCGCGTTTTAAAACACGCTCTTCCTTAAAAAAAACCTCCCCAGAATCAGGCTGGATCAAGCCGTAAAGCAGGTTAAGCAGGGTAGTTTTACCACTGCCGCTTTCGCCAACAATCGCGGTCACCTTTCCCTTCGGAATAAAAATTGTTACATTATTTATCCCAGTAGACTTATCTCCAAAATAGTTTTTGGTAACCGATATGGTCTCCAGGATCATTTCCTGATGCATATATTTTTGCTTTTTTAACCTCGTTATCAGGCAGCCCCAAAACCAAAACGCACTATTCCTGTCACCTTGTAGCCAACAAATATTTTCAAACCTAAACTATAAAAGTCAATCATAAAAAAGAAATATGCACTTGATTGTTTTATTTTTATTTTGCGGAAGAATTTTAACTCAATACAACCATGGACAATACGAAAACCTGGCACGAGCATCACAAGAGCAGCTTAAATTTTGGACAACGCCTGGCCGACTCCGTAGCGAACGGCATGGGTTCCTGGCGTTTTATCATCTGGCAAACCATAATCGTTGCTATTTGGATGATCCTGAACGTAGTGGCTATAATTCGTCATTGGGATCCTTATCCATACATTTTGCTCAATCTCGTATTTTCTACCCAGGCTGCATATGCTGCGCCGATCATCATGATGGCGCAAAACCGTCAGAACGAACGCGACCGCGCGCAAGCCGAGGCTGACTACAGAACAAATTGTGAAGCTAAACTGGAGATTGAACAGCTATTGAAAAAGCTCAACTCAATTGAAATAGATAAGCTGGATAAAATTCTTGCCATTATTGAAAAAGGAAGTGAAAAAGCATAACTGACAAGAGGCAAATACTTTTACGCTATGACATTGGGCCCGCTAAAACAACCGCCGCCTTTTTGTTAGCTTTGCGCCAACTATGTCAAACATCGAACAATCCATCGTGGATGAAACGAGGGGAGAGTTAACGCCAAAAACACCAAAGCAGCGATTTTGGAACGTTGTTAAAACCATCCTGAAAATCGCTGTAACGACGGCTCTGCTGATTTGGGTGTTCAGCAAAGTTGATATCAAAGCGGTAAAACACAGGCTGCTTCATCCTCACTACTGGGAGATGTATTTGGCAGCTATGATGCTGTTCTTTTTTTCAATGCTGGTTTCCGCCTGGCGTTTAATGAGTTTTTTCAAATCGCTTGGCCTTAACATTGATAGCCGGTATAATTTGCGACTTTATTTTCTTGGCCTTTTTTATAATTTCCTTTTGCCCGGCGGAATAGGCGGCGACGGCTATAAAATGTACCTCATCAACAAAACTTACAAAACCCCATTAAAAAAACTATTTTGGGCCGTTATTTTTGATCGTTTAAGCGGCCTTTGGGCAATCGGTTTAATCGTTGTGGCGCTTATTTTCTTTTTGCCGCAAATAAAGATAAATCTCTTTTTACCAGCCGGCATATTTCTAACCGGTTCGGCTATTTACTATTTTGTGGCGCGTAAATTTTTTGTCGACTATACAAAATATTTTTTCCAGGCACATGGCAAGGCGTTGTTGCTGCAAGTGTTCCAGGTATTGGCAGTCATCTGCCTTATCCTCGGCCAACCCGATGTCGGTTTAAAATTTCCGCCTTACCTGCTGGCCTTTTTAGTATCGGGTTTTGGCATATTAATCCCCGTTACAGCCGGTGGTGCCGGCGCCCGTGAGGGGATTTTTACCGTCCTTGCAAAAAACTTCCCTGCAGTTTTCCCGATAAAACCAGACCTGGGAGTATTCCTGGCATCTTCTTTCTATTTAATATCATTGACCGTTGCGCTATTGGGTATTTATTATGTACTGCTCCCCAAAAGGCTTGAGAAGGGGATAAAATCCTTGAACGAAAAGTAAATCGCTGCCAACCAAATTTGTAGATTTGCGTTTCCATAACTGACCGATCTAAGCGTAATGAGCCATTTTAATGATTTTGGTAATCCACAGGTTGCCGCTTTGCCAGCACATTTAAAACAATTTATAGTCGACCAGCACTATGAGCATTATACGCCCGTTGACCATGCTGTTTGGCGGTATGTAATGCGGCAAAACTACAGCTACCTTAAAGATGTGGCTTATTACCCCTACATCCCCGGTCTTTTAAAAGCCGGTTTGACGATTGAAAAGATCCCCAGCCTGCAGGAAATGAATAATGCGCTGGGCAAAATAGGCTGGGGCGCGGTCACTGTTGATGGCTTTATCCCGCCCGTTGCTTTTATGGAATACCAGGCCTACAGGGTGTTAGTGATAGCAGCCGATATACGGCAGTTAAATCATATTGAATATACGCCAGCACCGGATATTATACACGAGTCGGCAGGCCACGCTCCCATTATCGCTGATCAGGATTATCATGAATACCTGAGTTATTTTGGCTCCATCGGTGCAAAGGCCATGTTTTCGGCGCAAGATTTCGAATTATACGAGGCCATAAGAGCTTTGTCAATCCTAAAAGAAATGCCTGACGCAGATAAGGACGATCTGCAAAAAGCGGAAGAACTGGTTGCTTTACGGCAGGAAAATATGGGCGCTCCGTCAGAAATGGCGCTGCTTAGCCGCCTGCATTGGTGGACGGTTGAATATGGTTTGATCGGCCCGCTTGAAAATCCAAAGATATACGGGGCGGGCTTGTTGTCCTCGATCGGCGAGAGTGTAAGCTGCATGAAAAGTGATGTAAAAAAGCTGCGTTATAGCATTGACGCGATAAAATATGCATACGATATTACCAAAGCACAACCGCAGTTGTTCGTTACCCCCACTTTTCAAAACCTGATCGATGTATTGGAAACGTTTGCCAATACCATGGCCTTTCGGGTTGGCGGCGAATACGGATTAAAAAAAGCTATTGAAAGCAAAAACACCTGTACCGCAGTATTTAGCTCGGGCTTGCAGCTTACAGGAACCTTTACGGACTTTACACCGGGCGAAGACGGTCAACCGGCTTTTATTCGCACAACCGGTGCCACGGCACTTTCGGTTGACAACAAGCAACTATCGGGACATGGGAAAGAATATCATAGCGATGGCTACAGTTCGCCGGTTGGCAAATTAAAGGGCCACGCAATGGCGCTTGAGCAGTTGAGTATTGAAAAGCTAAACTATTTTGGAATTGAGCAGGGAAAAAACGCCGAATTGGTTTTTGAAAGTGGTTTTATGATCGGCGGACAGGTAAAATCTATTTTATCAGTGAATGGGAAAACACAATTGATCACGTTTACAGATTGTACAGTAAAAGATAAAACGAGCGCAATAGTTTTTGATCCGTCCTGGGGTGTATATGATATGGCCGTTGGAGAAAAAATAACTTCGGTTTTTTGCGGCGCGGCCGACAAAGACGCCTTTACAGATATCACTTATAAATCAAGCATCGAAACACACCATGCTGTTTATGATGGCCGGACGCTTGAACTCCACAAGTTGTATGAGCAGGTACGGAACCGGAGGCAACAAGGCGGCGATTATGGCTTTTTAGGAAACGTTTGGTTCCAACTGCAAAAGAGCCACCATGACGACTGGCTTTGCGCGCTAGAAATATTGGAGATACTGGAGCATGAGGGTGTTGAACAAGATGTGGCCGCCGAGATCAGAATTTTCCTGGAACAAAAGGCAGCAACAGAGCCTGAGTACGATAAATTGATTGGTGACGGGCTATACCTGATCAAGCACCCGGTTGAACAGAAATTGGTGGTCTAAAAAAAATCGATTAAATTAGTTCGCGACGATGCGGGTCATTAAATATATGCTGATCGATCGTGGAAGATTCGGATACCTATGAACATTTTAATAACGGGTGCCAGCAGCGGTGTTGGGTTTGAAGCTGCGCTGGAGTTGATTTTGTCGGGAAAGCATAAAGTAATAGCGCTAGCCAGGTCGCGGGATAAGCTGGAAAAGTTACTAGAGATCGCTCATGGGCTTAATCCGGAAGCAGAAATTTATGCGCTGGCGTTTGATATTGTACATGATGACTACGCTGACCTGAAACAATTTATTAAGAGTAATCTTGATAACAGGCTTGACATCCTGATCAACAATGCCGGTGTATTGATAAACAAGCCTTTCACCGAATTGAAGGAAATGGATTTTATTGAAATGCTTCAAAGCAATTTCATCGGCCATGTGCGGATGATCCAGGCGATGATCGACCTGATGCCTCAAAATTCTCATATCGTAAACATAGGCAGCATGGGGGGCTACCAGGGCAGTGTGAAATTCCCGGGATTATCGGCTTATTCTGCAAGTAAAGCTGCACTACATACACTCACCGAATGTCTGGCTTTGGAGCTTGCTGATAGAGAGATAAAAGTAAACTGCCTGGCGTTGGGGTCGGCTCAGACTGAGATGCTGGAGGAAGCCTTCCCCGGATATCAGTCTCCGGTAATGGCGTTTGAAATGGGAAAATATATAGCCGACTTCTCCATAACCGGGCAGCGGTTTTTTAACGGCAAAGTTCTCCCGGTGGCCGGCACCGCTCCGTAAATAATATTTGGCATTTTAACAGTATTATTTCTAATTTTATAAAAAAGAACGGCAATATTATTCACGGGCGTTGCTTTATGCGACGTTAATATTAAAGTTTCCCATCAATTTGATGGATTTATCCCTTGCCTTATTCAATTTTTTTTGCGGGACAATTTGCCGGTACATTTTATATTTAGTTTTTAGCTGACACAACGAATGGATACCCTGCTGTCATTTTTGTTTGATAGGTCATCAGATTTTTTCTGTGTATTGGATAAGAATGGCTTCATCAGGCATACTAACGTCGCTTTCAGGAAAATGCTTGGCTACTCAGAAGCGGAGTTGGCCAGTATTAAAATTAACGCACTCTCCCACCCTGCCGACGTACGCAGGCGGCAGGATCTGGTCAACACCCTGCTCAAAAAAAAAGAGATCAAAGGATATGAAGCCCGCATTAAAGGAATCGACGGCCGTTTTTATAATATCAATTGGTCGTTATATTTCAATGGTGCTGATGGGTTGATATATGCATCAGGCACCAATCTCACCAATAAGCTAAATGGCACCGACCAAGCCCACCTGGCAGATAATATCCAGCATATATTGCAAAGCTTCAACGAGGGTTTTTTTATTGTCGACAACAAATGGCACATTAGTGCATTTAACCCGGCATTCCTGGCAGTTACGGGTTTAAACAATAAGCAGCTAAAAAACATCAGTTTAAAAAAGATCCATAGCCTTGGGATGCCGCCGGACGTAATTGCCGCTTTCGAATCAGCGTTTAAATCAAACTTACCGGCCCAGGTACAATACTTTAATAAGTATTTTAAAAGGTGGCTGCGCATCAATATCTATCCTTATAAAAATGAAATAATGGTTTTTATAAGGGATATCAACTCTGTAAAGGTACAGCAGCTTATACTGGCGCTTGAGAAAAAAGTGCTCGAGTTAAACGCTTCCGCCTCGTTTACGCTGTCGCAAACTATTGTTGAATTGTTAAAAGGTATTGAAGAAATATTCCCGGATATGATCTGCTCGGTATTGGAAGTAGACAAGACTCAGGAAAAGGTTTATCACCTGGCCGCCCCAAGGCTGCCGGCGGAATACTGTGATTTAATAAACGGATCAGCCATCGGGCCAAAGGCCGGATCGTGCGGAACATCGGTTTATCACCGAAGCCAGGTTATGGTGAGCGACATAGACACCGATCCGCTTTGGGATGATTACCGCGAAATTGCCGGCCGTTTTGGATTGAAAGCATGTTGGTCAACGCCTGTGATCAGCTCGCTGGGGGCACATGTGCTGGCTACTTTTGCGATTTATTACACGACTTCAAGAGAACCCAAAGCTGAGGAGTTGCAATTGATTGAGCGGACGTCGAACATTCTGCGGGTATTGATTGAAAACAAAAGAAACCAGGACAGCGTCAAAGAACAAAATAAGATGCTGCAGGAAATCGCCGCTATCTCTTCTCACGACATACGAAGACCCGTCGCAACCATTTTAGGGTTAGTAAACCTATTCGACCGGAACAACCCGGCTAACCCGATGAATAAAGAAATCGTAGATCACCTAAATATTACAGCGCAGGAATTAGACAGCGTGATACATACAATAGTGGAGAAAACAGTGCATTTGAGGGATGAGTTGTGAGATATGAGACTATTCCTGTAATTTGGAACCTGTTATTCGCGCTATAAATTGTCTGTAAGCCTTACTTTTTCAGCATCAACCACAACGCAAACATTGTAATTGCTGCCTGGCCAACGCAAAACAAAAATGACCATCTTATAGAATTCGCGATTTTCATGCTCAGAAGATAGACGGCCCCTATGGTATCGGTACCCAAAAACAATTACTTAGGATAATTTTATTTTTTCAGGATCAGCGAGGCTATGGCCAACGTCGCTCCTACATTGCCTATCCAGAATATAAACATCCACTTAATATTCTCGGTCTTTGCCTCACTAATTTCCTTACGGACATTCGCAATATCGTCCTTCGTAGCCAATGTTTTAATGGTTGCTTCCACGGAGCGTTCGGTTTTGTTATCGATATATTAAAGGTCTTTGCTCAAAAAATGGTTGGATGCTGTTTCTATTTTTTAAGAATCAACCACAACGTACCAATTGTGGTTGCGGCCTGTCCTATCCAAAAAATGAATGACCACCTTACCGAATTAGCGATCCTGTTGCTCAAATCATATTTGACGTCGGCAATGCTATCTTTAACATTTGCAAGGTCATCTTTGACGCCTGCAATTGCTTTAGCAAGGTCATCTTTCGTCGCCAATGTTTTAATGGTTGCTTCCACGGAGCGTTCGGTTTTGTTATCGATATATTTAAACACTGCCTCAGTAGTATCGTTGCCTAACTTTTCGGTTAGCAGCTTATATAACTTGGCCGTTTCTTTTGCTTCTAAGTACATAACAAATATAGTTGAAAAAGTTAATAGTGGTTGGAGGTTAGAGATTAGTTTTTTTGAAAAGCTTTGAAGACTCTTAAAATGCAGCGACAATAAAACATTTCAACAAAATTAACCTCCAACCTCTTGTCTCCGGCGTCTAACCCCTAGCGCCAAGCTTGATAAACTCGTTGACAACCACCTCGCACATGTAGCGCTTATTGCCGTCCTTGTCAACATAATTGCGATTGGTAAGCTTTCCCTCGATAGCGATCTGATCGCCTTTTTTAAGGTCCTCTTCCGCAAAATTCGCGATGTTGCCCCACAACGCCAGGTTGTGCCATTGGGTGTCGGTTACGCGCTCGCCTTTGTCGTTTTTGTAGGTTTCGCTGGTCGCGAGCGACAAACGCACCAATTTTCTGTTGTTTTCAAAACTTTTTACATCCGGATCCATACCCAGGTTACCAACCAGGCGTACGCTGTTTCTTAATGAGTTCATTTCTTTTATTTTTTGTTTTTAAATTGATGAAGCAAAATTGTACTAAGAATTTTAGCATATTCGGGTATTAATCGTTTATAGTCGACAACTTCCGTTTGTAACCGTTTGCAAACGGATATTTAATTATATACCTTTAGCAAATGAATGAAGCAAAAACCTGCCTGGATTGCGGAGCACCACTTCATGGACGGGCCGACAAAAAATTCTGCAACGACCTGTGCCGCAATAATTACAATAACCAGTTGAACAGTAACAGCTACAACCTGGTGCGAAACATCAACAATACTTTAAAACGCAACCGCAGGATTTTGGAGGAATTAAACCCCACCGGCAAAACTAAAACCACCCGCAAGAAGCTGGTATCAAAAGGCTTTGACTTTGAATATCATACCCGCAGCTATCAAACCCAAAATGGCAAAACCTATCATTTTTGTTATGAGTACGGCTATTTACCATTGGATGGCGATGAGTTTTTGCTGGTAAAAAGGGAAGCTGAATGAAATTATTTCGGATTTCGAATTTTCGATTTCGGATTTAATTTATTCTGGCGATTTTTTTATAAAAGTAGTTAAAAGTTATTTTCGCAGTTTTCGGGTTTTTGAGATATAATATTTGCTCAGTTTCTTAAAATCCGAAATCGAACTTCCGAAATCACAAATCCGAAATCCGAAATCGAACTTCCGAAATCCGAAATTCCCATATCTTTGCACCACATGATCATTCAACAATTTTACGATAAAGGATTAGCCCACGCTTCGTATGCGGTAGTCAGAATGGGAAAAATGATCGTCATCGACCCCGCACGCGACCCGCAGCCCTACTATGATTTCGCAAATCAACACGATGCTGATATTACCGGCGTTATTGAGACGCACCCGCATGCTGATTTTATCAGTTCGCACCTGGAAATTCACCAGGCAACAAATGCCGTTATTTATGCGAGCAAACTGACAGGCGCTGAGTACCCGCATGAAAGTTTTGACGACGGCGACGTAATCCGGTTGAATGATATTAAACTTAAAGCCATCAACACACCGGGCCACTCACCTGATTCGATCTGTATTTTGGTGGAGGATGAAAATGGCAAAGAACAGGCATTGTTCACCGGTGATACTTTATTTGTAGGGGATGTGGGACGGCCCGATCTGCGGGAAAATGTGGGCAATATCACCGCTAAAAAGGAAGAGCTTGCGCGGGCCTTATACCGTTCAACCCGCGATAAGCTGATGAAATTACCGCACAGCGTAAAGGTTTATCCCGCGCATGGCCCCGGATCGCTTTGTGGCAAAAACATGAGTCCCGACCTGGAAAGTACCATTGGCCGCGAGCTGCGCGAAAACTACGCTCTTCAATTAATGTCGGAGCCTCAGTTTATAAAGACTATAATAGCAGATCAACCTTTCATACCAAAGTATTTTGGCAGCGATGTTGAACTTAATAAAAAAGGGGCGCCCGCTTATTCGGAAAGTGTAAATAAAATTGTGCGTTTGAACGGCGGAGTGACCATTCAAAAAGAAGCGCTGGTGATTGATACACGGCCAAATGCAGAATTTATGATGGGCCATGAAAAAGGCGCCATTAATTTGCAAAACGGTGGCAAGTTTGAGACCTGGCTGGGCGCCATAGTTGGCCCCAACGAGCGATTTTACCTGGTGGCGAATGATGAAGAGGCGCTGGAAAAAGTCATTTCGAAAGCCGCAAAGATCGGCTATGAAAAGAATGTCATCGCCGGAATTTCTGCCCCTAATTATCCTTTGCTGCCTGCCAGGGATTTTAATCTTCCGCGTTTCACAACACACCCCGAAAAATATACCATTGTGGATGTTCGCAACCAAATAGAAACCGAAGATGGGCTGATATTTGAAAATGCGTTGATAATTCCCTTGCCTGAACTGCGGGAGCGGGTGAATGAAATACCTGAAGATAAGCCCATCGTTGTGCATTGCGCAGCAGGCTACCGTTCGGCAGCGGCCGCCAGCATTGTGGCTGCTAAAATATCTGCTGTTCCGGTGTTGGATTTGAGCGAAGCCGTAGTGGAAATCGGCAGGCAAAAAATTGAGCATTGAGCAGGCTTTTTTAGTAGATTCGTTAAAATCACAGCTACTACGCATAACCAGTTAAAATGCTCGGGATCGTAAAAACAGCCGACGGCTCCAATACTATTTTTAACGCGGAAGTGGGCGAGCATTATCATTCCACCAATGGAGCCCTGCAGGAAAGCCGGCATGTATTCGTTAATTCGGGACTGGCTTACTTCTTGCACAATAATCCTCAACAAAAATCAATATCGATTTTAGAGGTCGGATTCGGTACGGGTTTAAATTTTTTGCTGAGTGTTGAGTATTGTGCTGAGCAAAACATAACACTCCTTTATACCGGTATCGAGGCCTACCCCTTAAGTGCAGAAATGATTGCAGCAACTGGGTACGATCAGTATCTGACCGCAGGCACCTGGAATACCTTCACTGAAAAATATGAGGCTGCAGTGGGCGCTACCGTTGGATTTACCTCGCTTTGCCAACTGCAAATTGCCAACTGCAAGTTGATGGAATTTCAATCAGATCAGCAATTTGACCTTATTTATTTCGATGCCTTTGCGTCGGCCCGCCAGCCGGAGATGTGGAGTGACGCTGCTATTAGTCATACCATTCAATTTCTAAAACAAGGCGGCGTATTTGTTACCTACGCCATTACGGGCAATTTAAAGCGGTCGCTAAAATCCCTGTGCTGCAAAGTTGAAAAAGCACCCGGAGCACCCGGAAAACGGGAAATGCTGAGAGCTACCAAAGGTTTATAAATTAAAGCCCACGTTAAATTTTATGGTGAAACCGTTGTTTAACGGCAACTCGCGAATAGCCGAATCGTTTGGCGTGAGCGTACTGTGGGTGACGTATAAAATGGGTCCGGCATTAAGCGAAAAGGACAATCGCGATCCGACGGGCACATAGTTCAATGATGGGCCAATCAACACTTTAGCGCCGCCTTCGGCCTCAGGCTCCCAAAGCCCTTCCAAGTCCTGGCCCACTGCTTCAACCCCGCCAAACAGCTGCCCTTTTATTCTTCTTAATATTCCAAAGCTCGAGATCAGGTCAAATTCGTCGCGATCAGCGGCAAAAGCCTTTTCAATCCTCGCATTGGCGCCAATCTTCCACGAAAGGTTTTCAAATGCGGCATTAAACCGGCTTAGCAGTACCACATCGTTGCTAAATTCCCTTATCACACCCAGGCTCGTTCCAAACCTGAAACCGGTAGGACTATTGCCACCGATAAAATCTTTAAATATTTCAGCCTGCTGGTAAGTCTGCGTATTGCCCTTTGCACCAAAACCCACGCCCATATTTGCCAGCAAGCTAAAACGGTTGCCCAAATAACCCTTAACACCCATGTTTTGATCAACGCCGTCAAACCCGAGCGGCGTAACGGTGTATTGCCCGTACCCGCCGGAATAATTAAGGCTCCAATGCCTGGCAGCAGGATTCAGCCCGTTTATAGTGTACAAAAACGGCTGCGGCTGGGCCAATGAGGCGCCGGCAACACCCTGATCTAAAGTTTGCGCCCGGAGTGCACCACTAACAGATAAAAGTAAAAGTAAACTAAAGTAAATTTTTTTGATCATGGCAGATAATTTAGTTATAAATGGAACAAATTAACATCAACTCAGCATTAACACGTGTAAGTTTTTTTATTAAATCAACTCATATCAAATAGGCATTAGGCACATTTTACCTGGCTACAATCAATTCCGAAAGGCAACTCGTTATTGTCGGCCCTGGCGTATTAAATTTTAATGCTAAATTATCCAACTAAATTAAAAAAATCATTTACAAAAGCCATCCGCCGGCAGGCGAAAATTACGGCTAATATTAATCTTTCATTCCTTACAACTTATGGCTTTTAAACCCCATTCAAGTGTTCATTTTTTGCACACGATCCCCCTTTAAACGCATTAAGAAAACACTGTTTTTCAGCTGTTTAAGTTTTGCTTATATCCCAAATCTGTCCATTTTTGAGCATTTTTTTGAACACTTACAGCAACAAACCGGCAAAAAAGCGTACACCCTTTTAAACGGGTGGCGAAACAATCCGATAAAACCCTATTTTTGCCATCAATTCGTGCAATTCAATTCGTGCAATTCGAATAAATTCGTGCCAATTAGTGTTAATATAAATTTCATATGCCTTTAACTCCGCCGCCATTTGCTTCCACGCCCGAAACTGCCTTTACCCGGCTGCTCACCATTATGGACGACCTGCGGCTAAACTGTCCCTGGGATAAAAAGCAAACACTGGAAAGCATCAGGCACCTCACTATCGAGGAAACCTACGAACTATCGGATGCCATTTTGGGCGGCGATATGACCGAAATAAAAAAGGAACTCGGCGACATTATGCTTCACCTGGTTTTTTATGCCCGAATAGCCTCTGAAACCAATGATTTTAACATTACCGACGTACTGAACGGCATTTGCGATAAACTGGTAAACCGGCACCCCCACATTTATGGCGATGTTAATGTGAATGACGAAAACGACGTAAAACGTAACTGGGAGCAAATAAAATTGAAAGAAGGTAACCGCTCGGTGCTGGCCGGCGTGCCGGCGTCGCTGCCGGCGCTTGTAAAAGCTTCGCGCATACAGGAAAAAGCCCGCGGGGTAGGTTTCGACTGGGAGGAAAAAGGGCAGGTTTGGGCCAAAGTTGAAGAGGAAATGCAGGAATTCAGGAACGAGTTTAATGCCGAGGATGAATCGGCGATTGACCACGACCGGGCTGAAAGCGAGTTTGGCGACCTGTTGTTTTCGCTGATCAACTACGCCCGTTTCATCAACATCAACCCCGAAGACGCCCTGGAAAAAACCAACCGCAAATTCATCAAACGCTTTACTTACCTGGAAAACAAGGCCAAAGAAAACGGCAAGCAACTGCATGACATGAGCCTTGCCGAAATGGATGTTTTTTGGGAAGAAGCGAAGAAAGTCTGAAGTTTCAACCTAAAACAACGTGTTTTAACCACAAAGGGCACAAAGAAGGCGCAAAGAACCACAGAGAAAAAAATCAGCAAACTATTTAAACTTTGCGCCCTCTGTGTTTTTCCTTTGTGGCCTCTGTGTTAAACATCTTGCACAGAATGCCATTTTCAACCGCAGAAGCCGCTAAGAACGCCCGGAAAGCCAAAAAAACTAACAAACTATTAAAACTTTGTGCCCTCTGTGTTTCTCCTCTGTGTTCTTTGTGGTAAAATTGTGTGCTGTTTGGGTTATATCGACGTGAATTAAGTAATTTTATTCGGGCTGTATCGTTAATTTTAAAGCGCACGTATTCTATAAAGTATTCAACTGCTATATTTAATTTAATCGACACCAATTGAACATGAAAAGGAATATTCTCTACCTCTTCTTGTCAACGGCGGCCTGCTTATACGGCTGCGCCGGAAAAACTAATATCCTGCCAAGTACCCCTGTCCCGGTTTCGGGCACGTTTGCAGGGCAGTTTAAACTTTATCATGTAAACCCTGTAACCAACAAAGTCCGCGTTGATAGTGCCAACCTGGGCCTGGTAATGGAAATTGCAACCGGCTATAAAATAACCGGCGATACAACGACCCTGCACGCAGGCAGTTACGGCTCGTACCAGGTTAATTCATACACAACGCAGATCCTTTTTGCCGACAATACCTTCCCCCCGGGCGGCTCGTCAGCAAAAGTTCACCTTAGCGGCAGTTACAATTACCATTACGATGGCTCCACATTACAATTGGTGACCTATGGCCCGCAGGATACGCTTCAATATTTTTATAACCTCAAACGCACGGGTAACTAATCAAGCTAACATATGGGCGTCCCTTCCGTTGGTAGGCCCGATAGCTATCGGGGCGGGGATCGCGTGTTTCGCTCCGCCACAGGCCTTAGGCGCTTATCCTACCCCATTACATCTTCCTAACTGCTACTGCTACTGCTACTGCCACTGCCACTGCCACTGCTACTGCTACTGCTACTGCAACTGCTACTGCAACTAAACAGGCGGCCGGTATACGTCCTCAACATCGTTGGGGACTAACGCGAAACGCGGAAAACCCATTAATGAAAGTAGATGTTTTTTAATAAAATAACGTCTTCAAAGTGTTCAATATTTACACACGATCACCCATCAAACGGCATACGAAAACACTCATTTTTAGGCATTTATAAATTAGCAATACCCAAAATCCGGACAGTTTTGAGACTTTTTTTGAACACTTTTATCGATTTATATTGATTACCAGGCAATTAGCAAACTGCGCATTGGTTATTGCGTGCTGTTAGCTGTACGTTATCAATTGATATCCAGTGCATTACATCGGAAAAAGTATGTACGATCATGTGTTCTGGTAATACGCGCTAAGCGCCTCAAACGATCATTTTCAAAAAGCCGGCGAAACGCCTTACAAATCCTAATCAGGCGCGAGAATGCAGCGCAAAGGCCTTGAGTGCTGAGTTCTCGTGCCCCCCCAATTCAGGCGCGAGTCTGTCGGGCAATAGCAAGTGCGCAAAGGCGACTCGTGCCCCGCTGACAGGTAGTCCCGCTGACAGATAGCAACCATTCTTATTCTCCGAATTTCAAGCGCGGGTCTGTCGCGTCGGCCAAGTGCGCAAAGGCGACTCGTGCCCCGCTGACAGGTAGCAACCATGCTTTTTGATTTTGCTTATTACAGTTTAGTGAGTAGATTTAAACTGTAATGAGCACCAAATATAAATTCCACGACCAGGACCAGCTCTATTTTGTAAGTTTTGCAGTTGTAAACTGGATAGACCTTTTCATCAGGAACGAATATAAAGACATCGTGATTGAAAGCTGGAAACATTGCCAGCAGCACAAAGGCCTCGAAATATATGGATACTGCATAATGACCAGCCATATCCATATGATCATCGGTACGCATGGCGAAAACCTGGAAAACATCATGCGGGATATGAAAAAACATACGTCTACTGCGTTAACGACTGCCATTGAGCAGCATCCTGCCGAAAGCCGCCGGGAATGGATGTTATGGATGATGAAAAGGGCCGGCAAAAAGAATAGCCAAAACGAGCGGTTTCAGTTCTGGCAGCAGGATAACCATCCGATTGAATTGTTTGACTTAAAAATATTGCATCAAAAATTGGATTATATCCACTACAACCCGGTTGTATCAGGAATTGTGGAGCATCCCGAAGATTATTTATACAGCAGCGCGCGGAATTATTGGGGTTTACCGGGGTTAATTGACATTATATTGGTTGAGCCGATGGTTGGATGACTGGTATAGTTCATTACCTGTCAGCGGGGCACGAGTCGCCTTTGCGCTAAAGGCCATTGCCCGACAGACTCGCGCCTGAATAGGAGGATGAACAATGACCCTATGGGCGATAGGTTTGACCCAAACCCGCCGAAAGTTATTGCAGGTATGAACGAGTTTAGCCAGGGCGGCAACGGTGATTATATAACAGGCACTGAATTCGACTATACCGCGTTAGTCACCGGGTTACCGGATGATGGTAGTGAGTTCCCCGATTTTATTTCGTTGGGGGCATCGACTACGGGTGACCCGGGAAGTGATAGCAGCGACCCCTTAACATCGGCCGGCAACGATGTTGTTGCCGCACCAAGCATGCTGGCGGCAGACCGGGAAGGAGCTGCCGTGATAGGCGGGGAATCAATTTATGGGGGGCAGGGGACACCCGCAAGCGAACCCGATGCATTTGACTACAGCGGAGTTAATAACTTACCGGCTGTCACCATTTATGGTGAATCTCCAACTGTAACTTTGGCTGATTATTATAGATTTGATTACATAACGGGCATTTATGCTGGAGCAAAAGGCATGCATATCGCTCTTGGCGTAACTGCTGGTGCGCAAAAAGCCTCCTACAATTGGGTCCAAATAATTTCTAAATATGGTAATAAGCCGTTTGTCGATGGCCAAAATGACGGCCAACCATACCATTTTCCATTTTATAACTCCAGTGATGAATTACCTGGAATAACAGGCATTTATACAAACCAAAAAGGCATTGGCACTTATTATGATTCGGTTTTTCAAGATGGACCTGGTCTCCAATATGACGGTACGTTTAATGGGGAAGTCACTGCCGTAATAGTAAATCCAGACGGATCAATATCGCCTTTCTGGACCGGGACCTATAATTTTACCCGTAGTGGGAATGATGTTACTTTTACCGCCCCCAATTTAAACGTTACACCGAGTCCTTATACTCAAGTTATCATCTATATATCTAACTTAATTAATGGGATTCTTAATCCTTAACGATCACAACTGCTTAGTTTTGACAATATGAAAAAAATAATATTTGTTGCAATTTGTCTAACATCCATAAAATGCTATGGGCAGATTACCATTGGATCAGAAATTTCCCCACGGAAATACATTTTGAAAAATAGAAATATCGTCAAATCAGAATCGCTAAAAATTGATACAGGCCAGGTTGTAAGGCAATTAGTTGTAAACGTATTTTCATATCAAAAAGTAATGTTTGACGTGAAGGTTCACACCCCAAAGCACCGGATATTTATCACTGATACATTGGGAAATATCTTATTTAGCTTGATGAAAAATAATGGACACTACGAATATATCACCGGACCTTCGGCTTTTCCGTTTATTATTTATGATTTAGCTTACGATAAAGTCAAAGAAGCTGTAACCACAGGTCCAGTAGATAATTTTCATGCGACAATAGATTTTGTACGAAATCAGAAATTAATTGATGACCATGTAAAGGTAACGGCGATATTGTTAAACAAAAAAATCGATTTAAAAAATCAAAATTTCGTAAGGTTTTTACATTTGGGAATTACTGAAAAATATGTGTTGCGACCCATAACAATTGGTTTAAGTAAGGTTACTTCAGTAAGTATTAGAACTGAACCAGAAAGTCAGATCATTGATCAATCATTCGAGAAGAAATTAATAACCGACACATCAACTTACAACCTTCTAAAAAGGTATGTTTTTTCAAATGAAGTAAATCTACAAAAAGACACATCTGGTATCACTCACTATATTGGGGATTATAAGGTCGATATTGATTATCAACATAAATATTATTTAAATAAAAAGAATTCGGCAGCTTTTTTTTCAGGATTAGTTATTTATTTGAGAAAAAATCAATGCGATCCGAAAGTGCTAACGGAAGTGGAATTCATCGCCAATTACTTAAATAATTTTAAATAGAATTGGGCAGTGTATTGAGCGGTAGTGTACGACCAATGCTGTCCGTAGTTTATCATGCTGTTCGTAGTTTGATCGCTGTCCGAAGACTTTGTCTTCGGATTAGCTATGTCTGTAGCTTATAACTACAGTAACGAAATGAAAGAAAAGAGAATTGAGCCTGGCCAAGCGCCGGGCTTTTTAATTAAAAGACTAAAGCAAAGGTTCCAGCGCTTTGCGTGACAACTTGATGTGTGGAAAGAATTCCCCAATTATAATGGAACATGTTGAAAATCAGTTTATTACAGACATGCAAGCAAAAATCAAAATCATGGAATGCTTGATTATCAATTACTTATGAAAATGTGTCAATTTATTAAAAGCGGAACATTCTGATAATGAGTATGTTTCATAATGTTCCACTTGTTCCGCGTGGAAAAATGGAACGCTTTGTTCGTTAGCAGCTACCAAACTCAGGATTTTACGGCGGATTGCGTTAGCGGGCGGCGCGGATACCGGCCAAAGTGGCTAAGGCCTTGTGCAGTATGAGCAAAGCACGCGACCCCGCTTCTATCAGCGGGGGAACGCCCAAAAAAGATAAAAACGAACTTATCGTCGCTGTCCGCGTTTTCGCCAACCCATGCACCATCACAAACTGCCAAATCCTTTTAATTCCGCGATGGGAAAACACCCTGTAGCGCAATAACATAGTTAACGGCCAGGTATGGTTGCAGGTTATTGTGTGATTGCGAACCGCCGACGGATGAAATTGCGCCCGGATTTAACGATACAATATTGCCTGCAGACGTATCCGTGGTGTATGTTTTTAAAGCGGTAGCATTCGGGCCTGACCCTGTTACAGGGCTCGCTGAAAGGTAGGTTGTACCAGAGGGAGCGGCGCTGTTACCGAGAAGGCTATTAACGTTGAATGCATGCGAATGTGCGGGGATTTGAGTTGTGGTTAATGCGACGGTTTCGGTGCCGGCATATTGCCCCAATACATAAACAGACAAACCGGCTCCCTGCCCGGAGTTACCCCCGGTATGAAGGGGTACGCGGCCGCGAAGATCGGGCAGGGCGAAATTATTTTGCCCGTTGCCGCCATAAAAAGTACCGATAAGTGAAAACAGCGCCGTATTTGTGGAAATTGCTAAAATTTGCCCGTTACAAAGGGCGTAGCCCTGTGGCGCAAAATTGCTGGCAAATAAATATATCATCGCTAAATCTGGTGTCATAGTATAAATATTACGTTAGTGATTGATTGATAAATCGTTATCAATATTAAAACTTTATTTTGAAATAACAAATACAGGCTTACGCTATTTGACAAATATTTTGTTAACAGGAGGCAGGATGGGCGCAAGCCAATAATAAAATAAGCACACCGCTATCATTTCATGCAGGGAAATCGCTTTTAACATTTAATTGCAGCTACCCTCTCTTCCGCTTCGCGGGAAAGAGGGTAAAACATTTATTTACAATTTTGCACATCACGACATTTTGAACGCGATTCCCGGCCAATTTTAACTAAATTGTAGCGTTGAAAGCTTTTACTGCGTATAGGCGTAAAAGAAAACAAAAATCAGACTGTATTAAACACTTTTAATGCATCAACCCCGGAGCATTGCTGAAGAAGAAATTATCAGCCAATGCAAAACAGGCAGCCTGAAGTACCAGGAGGTGTTGTATAAACGCTTCTATAGCTACGCCATGGGGGTAAGTTTACGCTACAGTTTGAACAGGGATGATGCCTTAGAGGTTGTAAATGACGCGTTTATAAAAGTATTTAACGCTATAAGCAGTTTTAACAGCGACAAACCATTTAAAGCCTGGTTACGCACAATTATAGTAAATACAGCCATCGACCGCCGCCGGAAGGACCTGAAATTTCAGCTTAATGTGGAGATTGACCAGGCAATGCCGGTGGTAGCGGGTAATACCGCGTCGAGCCTGGATGTGCAGGACATTTTAAAGCTGATGAGGAATTTACCGCCACTTCAGGCCGCCATTTTTAACCTGTACGAGGTTGATGGCTACAGCCACGACGAGATAGCCGAAATGCTGTCGGTACCGGTAAGTTCATCAAGGGTTTACCTGAGCAGGGCCAAAGAGAAATTAAGAAGTTTAATCAGATCAGAAGAAATAAGACATGGAAGATCAGTTAGATGAGGAACTAAAAAACCGCATCAAAAAAGTTTTTGACGAATACAAAGACCCTTCGGCAGACGAAGGGTGGCTCCAGCTGCGGAAAAAGTTTCCGGCTGAAAAAGATCGTCGCAGCATCGTGCCGCTATTTTGGTGGAGCGCCGCCGCAATGGTGCTTTTAGCCCTGGGCCTTGGCATATGGAAATATGGCGCAAATGACCAGTCGCAAAATGTGGCTGGTATAAACAAAGTAAAGCCTGTTAAGCAAGGTAATTTGCAAGCCATGAAACCTGCGCCGCTAAAAGTTGATGAAACTACAGCACAAGGCACAAAAAGTGCCGCCCGCAATGAATCTGCTGCGGCATCGGCACAAAATACAACGGCGGCAAACCGGGCCCGGCTACTGCCGGTGGTACCTTTCACGCCAGCTACCATTAATACGGTTGCAGCTACCGTAGATACATCAGGCAAAAAGACAAACACTGCCCTCGCTGCTACCGTAACAAAAACAGATCAAAGCGTAATTGCGGCTAACCCGCCTGCAATTAAAAAGGTTGACAGCGCTAAAAATGCTGTTGGGCAAGTTCCGCAAAATCAAATAGCATCCACACAGCCGGCAACTCAGCCCGCCCAACCGGCCGCCGTTAAAAATGCTGACCGGACAAACCCGGCAGTTTCTTTGCTCGCCGATAACAAAGTAAACACAAAAAGGGTGAGCGACCTTGGTCCCCGGGTGCGTTTGGGCGTTTATGCTGCATCGTTTGTTAACTATGCAAAGGGCAGCACCAATCAAACAAATGCAGGCGCCGGTTTTTCGGCCGAAATAAGGATAGCCCGGAACCTAAAGGTGGTTACAGGGCTTACTTTGGCTAAAAACTCGTTAAACTATAATGGCGGTGTGCCTACCAGCGCAGTTCAATCCAACCTGTTTGCCCCTGCTGCATTCGGGGCCGGAAACCAGCTCTCGTCAGCGGCCTCATACAGCCATAGCGCTGCGGTGACCGTCGCCTCAGTGCCTGCTTTTCAAAATTATGGCGTAAGCATGTTTAATATCGATGTTCCGCTAAACCTGAAGTATGATTTCAACCTGAAAAAAACCAGCTTTTACCTGATGGCGGGCTTAAGTTCGGGCACCTTCGCCAGCGAAACGTATACCTATTATTATAACTACCCCGCATTGGCTTCCCCATCGTTGCAGGCGCCGCATTCGGTATCGTCACAAAGAAATTTCGATAACTTTTATTTTGGCAAGATGCTCAACCTGGCCATCGGTTACGGATATCCTATAGGCAGAAACCACATCATCCTTGAGCCATTTGTTAAATACCCGCTGGGCGGCGTGGGTGCACAAAATCTGCGATTGGGCTCCGGCGGCATCAATCTTAAACTAAATTTTCCAACCAGGTAAATGAAAAAAATCACCCTAAGCTTATTCGCACTTTTCTTGTTCATACAGTCATACGGCCAGGGCGTCGAATGGTCGTTTTTGGCAAATTCTGGACTTTACCGGTACTCCGGAAACTATACGGTGTCATCAACCGCCCTTGTCGGCGTAGTCCCCGGCACAAAAGATGGTTACGCAAATAACCCTTATGGGCATTTATACGGTTTTAGCTATGGCGCCGGCTTCCAGGCCCAGTATGTTTCAACAGGTGGATTTATCATCGGTTTACAGGGAGCATATGATGTTTTGCGAAGTAAAGAAAATGTAACTAATGCTTACCGCGGCGACATTGTTTTATATTTAGCACCTGGCGATTATACCGGTGGCTATACCGGGGCGCCCGCAACCGGGAATGCCTATTCAACAAGCCAGGATGTTAACATTAATCCGTATATCGGCTACCGGGTAAAAACAAGAAAGCTGAAGATCGACCTGATGCCGGGTGTGGATATGGGGTATAACGTGAGCACTTATGCGTCCTTCGACGCGAAGGACCAAGCCGGAAATCACTACCAGGCAAACAATTACGCGGGCACAGTTTCGCCGGATATCAGGCTACGTTTTGGCGCCGCCGCGTGGTACAAAAAATACGCGCTCACCGCAAGCTATGCGCACGGCTTAAAAAATTTCAGCGCGCATTTGCTGAATGACAATCCAACTCCCCAATACGCACGCAGCGAACTGGTCAGGTTTGGCCTGGCGGTCAGGCTTAATTAGTACCGCGCTACCCTTAAAACCTGTAGCGAAAGAATTTTGTGAAGAGTAAATTTTCCAATAAATGAAAAAAATCATCTTAAGTTTATTTATTCTTTTTTTATTCATGCAATCATACGGCCAGGGCATCGAATGGTCGTTTTTGGCAAATTCGGGGCTTTACCGGTACTCCGGAAACTATACGGTGTCCTCTACCTTCCTTGTCGGCGTGGTGCCCGGCACCAAAGATGGTTACTCAAATAACCAGTATGGTCATTTGTACGGTTTTAGTTACGGTGCCGGGTTCCAGGCCCAGTATGTTTCAAAGGGCGGTTTTATTTTTGGCTTGCAAACGGTCTATGATGTTTTGCGAAGCAAAGAAAATATAGATCATATTTACCGCGGCGACCTGTATTTAGAGGACTATTACCTGGCTAACAATGGAGCAACACCCGCAACGGGGCATGCCTTTTTAACCAGCCAGGATTTTAACATTAACCCCTATATCGGCTACCGGGTAAAAACAA
>OLLK01000290.1_pt1 | contig 57201 bp, 55 predicted proteins | sample 1604531 | NCBI WGS metagenome assembly OLLK01 (sample SAMEA104055722, study PRJEB20765) | soil metagenome | isolation source: soil | reverse complement strand
CCCGGATGGCGAAATTGGTAAACGTTGCGGTCTCAGAAGCCGTTGAGAATTGTCTCTTGAGAGTTCGAGTCTCTCTTCGGGCACATCCTGTTCAAGTCGAAAGTCTTGAGTCTGAAATTAAAGGTCTATTTAAATGACTTGCGACTTTCGGCTTAAGACTTTCGACTTATAAAAAAGCCCGGGTGGCGAAATTGGTAGACGCACCATCTTGAGGGGGTGGCATCCGTAAGGTTGTACGAGTTCGAATCTCGTTCCGGGCACATTCCCAGCATTGCAAACTTTATCTTCGGTTATAATTATTCTTTCGTAAATGAACGCACTATACCGGCTCTTCATCGCTTCTCCCCTTTTTTTCCTGATTTCAGCTACATGCTTCGGGCAAACTATCAGCTTGCTTCAGCAAGGTAAGTCAACAAGCATCCGCGGCCTTTCGGTTGTCGACGACAGCATCGCCTGGATCAGCGGCAGCAAAGGTACCGTGGCTATTACCCGCAACGGCGGTAAAACCTGGGACTGGGAGCAGGTTAGAGGTTTTGAGAAAGCAGATTTCAGGGATGTTGAAGCATTTTCGGATAAAGAAGCGATTATCATGAGTTCGGGCACTCCGGCTATGATCCTGAAAACGATTGACGGAGGCGCCAATTGGCAGGTAAAATATAAAAACGTCGACACTGCGTATTTTTTTGATGCGATGGACTTTGGCAACCCTAAACATGGCCTGGTTTTAGGCGACCCGATAAATGGCAAATTTGTCTTGATGGAAACGGTTGATGGAGGTGAAACCTGGAGTTCATTTAAATACCGTCCTAATGCGTTAAGCGGCGAAGCGGCTTTTGCGGCAAGCGGCACATGCCTGAGGCTGGATTCTACCAATCAAATAGATATTGTAACCGGTGGAAGCAAGAGTCGCCATCTGATACTAACAGATGATAAATTAGCACCGGGCAGTTGGTTAAGCATCAACCTGAAGCTTATACAGGGTAAGTCAAGTCAGGGTGCTTTTTCAGTTGCGAATGGAGATGGCACCATCGTTGTAGGCGGTGACTATCAAAAAGATCAACTTGCTGATTCAGTTGCTGAATATTGGTACCCGATCGATGAACATTCGGGAAAGTATAGTTTAGCCACAAAACCACCTGTCGGTTTTCAATCCTGTGTTGAATACATTTCAAATAGAATGTTCCTTTCCACCGGCACTCCCGGTAGCAATATTACCACCGACGGCGGCAAAACCTGGACTAAAATCGACGGCACCAGCTATAACGTTTGCCGCAAAGCCAAGGCCGGAAAATTAGTTCTTCTTGCCGGAAACAACGGCGCCATTGGCGTGTTGAAGCTATAAAACGCAGCAAATTAGAGGCTTAACAAGGCCAAAAAATAAATTAAAATTAGCCTTGCACACCAAATTGAATAGTCCTATATTTGCACCACTTTAAACGGAAGGGTTTAAAGCCCCGATTCTGTAGCTCAGCCGGTAGAGCATAACACTTTTAATGTTGGGGTCCTGGGTTCGAGTCCCAGCAGGATCACAAAAGGGAACGAAATTTTTTTTCGTTCCCTTTTTAATTTATTGGCCGGAAAAACGGCAGCCGCTGCGGTAGACTTTCAGTTTTTTAAGATTTTCATCAATTCAGTATTTAAGTACAATTTTTCCTTTCCAACATATTCACTTTTGAGGAAACCTGCCTTTTCCAGCTCATTAAGGTAAAGACCGACAGTTTTCAAATTACCGATTCCCGCAGCAATCAAAAATGAACGTTTGGTGTATGGTAGTTTAAATAGTACTTCCATCAAATCCTTTGAATATATTTTAGGCGATACCCTGGTTTGTATTTCCGTTGCCATTTCTGCTATCAGCTTTTCAATTCTTGCAATTTGTTCCCGGCCTTTCAATGCAGTACATTCCACCATATCAAGCGTATACAATATCCAGTTTTCCCAATTGTCTTCCTCTGTTACAAGTCTTAAACCGGCATAATAACTCTGCTTATGACTGATAATATAATCACTCATATATAATGCAGGTAAGTCCATAAGTCCTGAAAATTTCAAATAAAGCAACAGAATTATTCTGCCCGTCCTGCCGTTTCCATCGGTAAACGGGTGTATAGCTTCAAATTGGTAATGTATAAGCGCAAGCTTGATCAACGGGTCAATCTCATCGTCCGCATGAATAAAGTCTTCTAGCGCTTTAAGTTTATCCCTTATTATATCCTCACCTTCGGGAGGAGTATAAATCACTTTTCCAGTAACCGGATTTGTCAGTTTAGTGCCCGGTGTGTTTCTAATGCCCGAAGAATTCTCCTTGATAATCTGCATTATGGCAACAAAAAGATTGATATTTAGTATGGGGCGTTTGTTAAATTCTTGAAATGCGTACCATAACGCATCCTTATAATGAATTACCTCTTTGGTAGCATTATTGTCAATTTTTCTATCAGCAATTGACGCCTTAAACAGTTCATCTTGTGTAGTGACAATATTTTCGATAGCGGAACTCGCTTGCGCTTCCTGTAAATTTATGGTATCTATAAATAATGTTGGATTAGGTAAGTTGGTAATGGCTCCTTTGAGTTCTGCCAATGCCCGGCTGGCGGCGATCGTTTTTTTCAATACGGCTACCGTTTCTATATCCTGTTTTGGCGGCAACGGAGGTAAATCATTAAACGGTCTTTCAGGATTATAAATCATGATCTAAAACAGTAAAATTTACGCTTTTTAATTTTTCGAGGGTAAATATATGATTTTTTTACCTTTGATTTATTTATTAGCGTAAATTTTACCCTTGAAGAAAACCGCTATTCTCCTTATATATGCACATTCTCTAAAGGACCTAAAGCGATTAATGACTACTTTTTTAGTCCTCAATCTTTAATCGCGCACTTCCTCCCATCCTGTAATAAACTTCCTCAGTGTTTCAACCTTTTCGCCCATCATTAAGATGCGAATGTCGATATAATGGGAATTCCCCTTGGGTTGAAAACCCGAAGTATTTTGAGTTTGCTCAATATTGTCTATCGTTTTAAACGCAGCTATGAACAACAGCGCAAATAAAAAAGCAATCTCGGTAATTACTTTGTGCGAATTTTTAATTTGCATTTTCATGATATCTGGTAATGAAGCAGTTTAAATATCTATATCGTTATTTGGTGAATCACTCTTTGAATACTCCAGCAGATCTCCGGGCTGGCAGTCCAGAGCTTTGCAGATCGCTTCGAGCGTGCTAAAACGGATCGCTTTTGCCTTCCCTGTTTTGAGTATTGAAAGATTGGCCAATGTCAGATCCACTTTTTCTGAAAGCTCATTTAATGACATCTTACGTTTGGCCATCATTACGTCAAGGTTTACTATGATCGGCATAATTATATCGTTAAGTCGTTTTCTGTTTGTAGTTCGATACCTCTTTTAAAAATTTGAGCGATCACAAAAAGTGTAACACCCATAAACAGCCACACATCGGCGCCGCTTAACCGCATATTTTGTATAGCAGGCATTACAACGCCTTTTGTGGTAAGCCAGTCGGCGTATTTTACTCCCCACCATGAGAATAAGCCGGCACCAAGGGACAGGTACGATAAGCTGAAAATAAAACGCCCTACTTCACTATTAAAAGGCTGGGCCATGTTCAGTTTTTTATCATGCAGCACTTTTACGATCAGGTAAAACATCCACGTCCTCATAACAGCAACAATGATCATCAGCAATGTCTCGACGAAGAAATACCCCCGGTCATACCGGTAAAGACTGGAGAAATCAATGCCCGGCCAAAAGTGTTTAGCATCAACATTGTTGATGACCAGGGTATAAAAGGTATTGATGATAAAGCCGCCGGCTTCAACACATACGCCTACAAATATGATCCACGAAAGAACATACAGTATTTTAAGGATTTGTTTAGTAGTAATTTCCATGATTTTTGATTTTTTAAATTTAATGATGCAAATATAAATAAATATTTATTGAAAAACAATAAAAATTTATTTATTTAATGAAATTAACTTCATTTCAAGCTTTCTAACTTAGAGAAGGGCAATTAATCTTTTAAAGCAAAGCGTCCAGAATTGTCCCGGCAGGATCACCGGAAAATAAAGACCTCGTTTTTTGAAAAGAGGAAGCGGCTTTTTATTTGGCGGCACTGCAATTTTCACCGACATTTTTTCCACTTACACCGACCCGCGCTCCTATCCGGCCAATAATAGCTTTACACAAGCTTAATCTTAGCCTAATTTTGAGGTATCAATCAAAACAAAAAATGGAAACTAACAACATCACCCCAAACACCCCTAACAACGGCAGGGTAATAGCCGGCATCCTTATCCTGGCTATTGGCAGCATGCTGCTCATCAGGCAGATGGACTGGTTTTTTGTGCCGCACTGGCTTTTTAGCTGGCCGATGTGGATGATAGGTTATGGTGTGTATGTTGGCGGCAAACACAATTTCAGGAAACCAATTTGGCTTTGGCTAGTGGTGTTAGGCACGGCCTTCCTGGTAACGCGCAACGTCCACGACGGGGGCAGGTTAATATGGCCGGCAGCTATAATAGGCATGGGCGCATACATGATCACCAAACACAACAAGCCCGCTGATGCGGAGTATCCCAACAATAGCTATACAGATTACAACGAGGTTAAATAGTTTAGTTTGATTTTTATAAATAGATTAGGCCGGGCGGTTAAATTCGCCCGGTTTTTTATTTATTTGATTACGGCGCAAGGGAGAATTGAAAAATTCGCGCCGTGGAAATCCGGTCATTTTCAATTTCATATTCCATCCAAAGTAATAAATATCCAATATATCCTTTAAAACCATTATTTTGCAGCAACTAAGTATTATGAAAATAACTATTAAAACACTTCTGTTTGCGTTTGTTCTATTTGGCTGCCAACTAACCTTCGCGCAAAACAAAATTGTGGTTTACCAAACGGACTTTGGCCTGAAAGATGGTGCCGTTTCCGAAATGAAAGGCGTTGCTATGGAAGTTTCGCCCGATTTAAAATTATTTGATATAACCCACGAAATACCCGCATACAACATCTGGGACGCCGCTTACCGGCTTGAGCAAACCATAAAGTATTGGCCTCCGGGCACCGTGATCGTATCGGTGGTAGACCCGGGTGTTGGTACGTCCCGGAAATCTGTTGTGTTAAAGACAAAATCGGGGCACTTCATCGTAACGCCCGACAACGGCACTTTAACACTGGTAGCTAAATCGCTTGGTATCGCTGAGCTCAGGGAAATTGATGAGAACGTTAACCGGCGTAAAGATTCGAAACGCTCAAATACCTTTCATGGGCGCGATGTATATAGTTATACGGCGGCCCGTCTGGCTGCCGGAGTTATTACTTTTGAGCAGGTGGGACCACTTTTGCCGCCAAAAGTTGTCGCGATCGCCTTCCAGGAAGCCGTTTTAGACGGACAGCAAATAAAAGGCGATATCCCTGCACTCGATGTACAATACGGCAATATCTGGACCAATATTCCCGACACCTTATTCAATAAATTGGACCCCCGATATGGGGATGTTATACACCTGGTGATTTTCAACAAAGGCACACAGGTTTACAGCGGCGATATGCCTTACGCCAAAACCTTTGGCGAAGTTGCCGAAGGCAAACCATTGGCTTATATCAACAGTTTGCTCCAATTGTCATTCGCGCTCAATATGGGCGATTTTGCAAAGAGTTACCAGGTTTCAAGCGGCGCCGATTGGAGTGTGCAGGTCACCCTTACCAAACATCAATAAACCAACATACGCCATGCCCCGGAATTTTTTATTTTTTTCACCGACAATTTATCAGCCCTTACCGATTTGTTTAAACAGGCTGCCAGTTTTTGTTTGGCACATGCTTAATGTTGCCTTAGTTTTGGATAACATTTAATTTGTAACAGACAATGGACAACAACATAAATCAGCAGCAACCACCACGTAACGGCAGAGCCATTGCCGGCCTCGTATTGCTTGGGTTTGGTTGCATAATGCTCCTTAAACAATTGCATTTCTTTTTTCTCCCTGACAACCTTGAATTGTGGCCGCTATGGCTGATATTTTGGGGCCTGGTTATGGGAGCGAGAAATAATTTTCATAAACCATCATCATTAATTCTGATAGGTTTGGGTGTGGTTTTTATGATCTCAGCAAATCTGCATCGTTCTGCCGACATCGTCTGGCCGGTTGCACTCATCGGATTTGGCTTATGGATAATCCTTAGAAGACACAGCCCATATGATAAGAACGAATGGAGCTTTAAATACCAAAATAAATGGGATCGGCGTTTTAATACAGGCGCTGCGCCAAATCCAAATAACCCGCCTGTTTCCGACGCCAGCTATACTGAGGTGCCACCCCAGGGGCAATCAGGCTATCCGCCTTCAGGCGATGACTTTATTGATGCCGTTTCGGTATTTGGCGGGGTAAAAAAGACCATACTTTCGAAAGATTTTAAAGGCGGCGACATCGTCAACATTTTCGGGGGAGCTGAACTCGACTTTACACAGGCTGATATTAACGGCCGCGTGTTTATCGATATCACGCAAATATTCGGCGGCGTAAAGATCATCGTTCCGTCTAACTGGCAGGTAGTATCAGACATTGCTGCAGTTTTTGCCAGCGTGGATGATAAGCGCATTAAGTTAACTGCACCCCTTAACGGCGAAAAAATATTAGTCCTTAAAGGGGTCTCAATATTCGCCGGAATTGACATTCGCAGCTTTTAATTGAGTCAGAAAAGTCCGGAAAGTCGGAAAAGTCCGAAAGAAGAATCGTTTCAGTTCAAAATAATCTTCTAATATGAGTTTCAAGTTTGAAAAACTGATTGTGTGGCAAAAAGCGGTTGACCTGGCCGCTGATGTCCACGATCTGTCAAAAACGTTTCCGAAGGACGAGTTATTCATCTCGACTGCACAAATCAAACGAGCGGCCGATTCGGTATCATTAAACATAGCCGAAGGGTCGACAGGGCAATCTAATTCAGAATTTAACAGGTTCTTAGGTTACGCATTAAGATCGGATATTGAAGTGGTTGGCTGCCTTTTCCTGGCACAGAAACGAAATTTAATACAAACTGAAGATTTCACCAGGCTATATCAACAATGCGAAGAGATCCTCGCAATGCTAAATGGCTTGCGTAAAACGCTAAAATAAAAACAATGAATCTTTCGGACTTTTCGGACTTTACTGACTTTCGGACTTAAACAATGGCTTCACCAACCAGCTCAAGACTTTATGCAGCAGCACTGCTCTGCGGACTGATATGGGCCGCGGCGCAAAGCTACATTGTCCACACCTCTGTGGCTAACTGGTACATTGCTGCTACCGATGCTATTGTAAATACCATTTTGCTTGCGGCGGCTTGCTGGCTCATCAACAACAACCTGCGTTACTATCAGCCAGCCAGCGGCAGTTATGTAAATATCCTTATCTGGCATGCCGCGCTGGCTGCCATTTGCGCCGTTGGTTGCCGGTGGATATTGCCATTATTAACTTCGGATGCTCAGTATAACCGGTTTTTAATCAGTTCGATCTTTATCAGGGCGTTTATTGATTTCCTGGCTATTGGCTGGGTGGGTATGATCAGCATCATCTATTACTCCCTGCTGGACCAAAAGGATAACGAAAAGCGCAAAGCTGAGGCCGAAAAACTGGCCCGCGATGCCGAATTATACAATTTACGGCAACAACTGCAGCCACACTTTTTGTTTAATAGTCTTAACTCCATCAATGCGCTCATCGGTTTTAAACCGGATGAGGCGCGCCGTATGATCCACCAGCTTTCTGATTTTTTACGCGGCACCTTAAAAAAGGACGACCAATTGCTGGTACCGCTAACGGATGAATTAAACCACTTGAATTTATACCTCGATATTGAAAAAGTTCGGTTCGGGCACCGCCTGCAAACGGAGATCAGCAGCGACGAAAGGGCTAAAACAGCTTTGCTGCCTTCCATGTTGCTGCAGCCGATCGTAGAGAACGCGATTAAATTTGGCTTGTATGACACCACCGGCGATGTAACAGTAAGCATCCGCGCCGAAATGGACGGCAGTTTTTTAAACCTGATCATCCAAAACCCGTACGATCCGCAAACGTCGCGGCCCAAACACGGAACAGGTTTTGGGTTGAGGGGCGTTCAGCGTAGGCTGTATTTGCTTTTTGCACGAAATGATTTGATGGAAACTTATGCAAATGATAATATCTTTACAACCATTATTAAAGTACCGCAACTGTAAATATGAAACGTGCACTGATCATTGACGACGAGCCGTTGGCCCGGATGGTTGTTAGGGAATATCTGCAGGATTTTAGCCAGATAGAGGTAATCCAGGAATGTGGTGATGGCTTTGAAGGATTAAAGGCCATCCAGCAGTACCAGCCCGACCTGGTTTTTTTGGATGTGCAGATGCCAAAGATAAACGGCTTTGAAATGCTGGAACTTGTTGACACTGCACCAGCGGTGATATTTACCACAGCTTTTGATGAATACGCCATAAAAGCATTTGAGGCCCACGCAGTTGATTACCTGTTAAAACCCTTTAATAAGGATCGTTTCCATAAAGCGGTTGAAAAATACCTGGCCCAGGCGCCAGTTGCCGCCGGATCTAAAAAAACGGAAGAGTTATTGGAAACCAGCAACTCCCCTGCTCAGCACGAGCGGATCGTGGTAAAAACCGGCACTAAGGTAAAGATCATCCCGGTACAGGATGTGGAATACCTGGCAGCCGATGATGATTATGTGAGTGTTTATACCCCCGAGGGCTCGTTCCTGAAAAATAAGACCATGAACTTTTTTGAGCGCACACTTGACCCGCGTTATTTTGTACGCGTTCATCGCTCGTACATGGTAGCCATACAGCAGATCACCCGCATCGACCCTTACGAAAAAGATGCGCACCTGGCCATCCTAAAATCGGGTGCTAAAATCCCGGTGAGTAAAACTGGGTATGTAAAATTGAAGCAGGTGCTGGGTATTTGATTTCGGATTTCGGATTTTCGATTTCGGATTTTCGATTTCGGATTTTAATCCCGGCTTTAATGCGTTAAGCCTTTAAGGCCGCAATTTGCGACCTTAAACATAAAACTTCACTGTTGAATTTTAAAACCCGGCAATCAACTCCTTTGCCGGCTTAACGCTTAGGCCAAAATAGAATTGCTGGCCACTATGATAATTTTCCCTCAGCTCAAAATTTTCAAATGCCGGCCCGCCGGGAATATCGATGTAATTGCTTTTTTCCGAACTTCCTCCGCTCCAATATTTTGCCCTGCCATTTACACGTACCACCAGCGAGTTGTCGTAAGCGCCGGCGTCAACCCGCCAGTACTGGCTGAGTTTATAAAATGGCCTGTACCGCCAGTGCCATTTTGCCAGGTAAGGTACAGTTTGCGGCCACGCTGACAATTCAGTAAACGACTCGTTCGTTTCCGCAACAACTACCGGGTCTCCGGATTTACTCTTTAACATTTCAGTCGCAGGGTAAGGCTCTTTTTCGGCAAACTCAATATCATTATAACCTGCAAACAATTGTCTTGAATCAATCACTTTATCTTTCAAGTAAAGCAGCCGCAGTCGCGAATAATTCCCCATGGTGGCGGTAAGTGCGCAGCGCTCCATAAGCGCACTGTTTTTATGGTTAAACACCTGCAGGCCCAGCTCACCGGGTTTATCGCTCCTGATGGTTAACTTTAAATAAGCGTGTGCGCCATCGGTAAATTTCTCCATCAAAATATACAGCGAAAGCAGTTCAACTTCGGGGTGCGCCGCATCGGGATGGGATACCTCTCCCTTTGTATTGGCGTAAGGGCTGAAACTGCCTGAAGTATCCGATGCTGCCCAAAACAATTTTCCAAGCTTGCCGTCGACAAGTGATGGCCTTACTTCGCTAAACTCCATATCGCCATCGACTACGGGTTCAACAGCTATATAATTTACCAGGTAAATGATACCATTAAGTTCATAGCCGATCCTCAGCAAGCCGCGGGGCCCGCCTTCCGGTCCGTTTGCCGCACCCTCCAGCGAAGCCGGCCACAAGCCAACCACAATCCCGCCGTGGATTCCCCAAACCGGTGCTGACTTTTCGCTTTCAGGCCTTATCCAATTAACATTTGCCGGGGTTTGCTGCGCGATGCATCGCTGTTGGATCGCGAGCAAAACGGCAATAAAAAGTACCACGACGAACTTTGCACTATTAAACATTTTGCTAAATCTTTTTGGTAAAAATATTTAAAAGGCGCCAAATAAACGATTCGGGTCCGGCAGAAGTAGTTAGTTCAAAATGCCCATGGCAGTTTCCAGTATATTCGCGTTTGACGCATTAAATAAAAATAGCAAAATCACCCTCTACCCGACCAAATACACTCTTCCATCCTGTTCGCGTTACGCCACCCGAGTTTTAACACCTAAAAATTTAGTTTTATTTTAATGCAATAAAGTTGCTTTTAATTTGTTTAGACAGATAACTCGGAACCACTCGATTTATCCATATGTCTAAACTTATTTGCGGGTTGCTGTTTGCATTGAGCTGTATCAGCCCAAAACCACCAATACCCGATAGTAAACTTGCCAAAAGCGTACGTGTTAAAGTATGGCCGCGCCTGCAAACGGAACTTAATGAAAAAGGCCTGAAAGGTGGTAGTGCGCTTTACATCCGAATATTCAAGCACGAAGACTATCTGCAAATATGGGTGAAAAGTGGCCGGGAGTTTAAATTGTTTAAAAGCTATAATATTTGCTTTTTTTCGGGCGGGCTTGGCACGAAAACGCGCGAGGGTGATCTAAAAAGTCCGGAAGGGTTTTACACCATCCAGCCGGGGCAGCTAAACCCGGCGAGCAGCTATCACCTGGCCATCAATATTGGCTATCCAAATAAAGTAGAGCGGGCCAAAGGGTACACCGGCGACGCGGTCATGATCCACGGCATCTGTGCTTCGGATGGTTGTTACGCTATGACCAATGAGGGTATTGATGATATATATACCCTGGTATATGAAGCATTTGCAGGCGGGCAGCAAACCATGCATTTGGATATTTTCCCTTTCCGGATGGATGAGGCACATATGAAAAAATATGCCAACAGCAGTGTGATCAGCTTTTGGCGAAATTTAAAGCCGGGATATGATCTGTTTGAGCGAAACCATGTCCCGGCCGATGCCGGCATTAGCGGGCAGGAATATAAATTCCGGGATTAGAAAGCCTGTGGTTCCATTTTCACTAAAAACTGATAGCTTTAATCTTTACAAAAGAGATACAATGTTGTCAGCCGATTCAAAACCGATTACCCGGAAATGGGCCATTGCACTTATCATCATCACGTTGTTGAGGGTAGCTTCACCTTTTGTTGCTTACTATCAAACCAAGACTAATTTAGTAAGTGATTTTATTCCGAAAGGCATAATCATTGATATTATCGCGCCGTACATGATGATGGGGATCTTTTGCGTAGTAGTTACGCTTGCCGCATTTATATTTTTTATATACTCCAGGTTTGTTTACGCCATTATAACCTGTTGTGCAGGCATCATACTGATACAAATACTTCCTTATTTCATTTATTGAAAAGGCAACTGAAGCCTTACCCCTGATGTCTGTAGTTTGCGCGAAACGCTGGTCCCAGACGTCTGTAGTTTGCGCGGAACGCTGTTCGAAGTTTGTAACTTCGGACGACTATGCTTGTAGTTTTTAACTACAGTAACGAAATGTAAAGAAAAATAACGATGCCTGGCCAAGCGCCGGGCATCGTAATTTGGGGCAAAAAACAAAGGGTTTATGTAAACTTGAAACAGGGTTAAAACATTAAAAAGTGTAAACTTTTTTCAGGACGTGACAGGCAATGTGTGGAATAAATTCCCCAATTACTACTTAAATGGTTGAAAATAAACATTTTACAAATATGTGTTAAAAAATTACTATTTGAAACACATTGTTTATAAGCAACTTATAAAAATATGATGATTTGTTAAAAATCCAACATGTTGATAATGAGCGATTTTAACAAATGCTCCCGGATGTTCATTTGCGAAATGGACAACGAAATGGACAAACAAATGGACAGCATTTCCGGAATTTTTCCCCGCTGCACCGTTTCTTGCCTGCGCAGGCCGGAAAAATCAGGTCGGGTGATTATTACGTGCAGTCCATACCCTATCATCATTCCGTCAAAATACCCCTCCCGCTAACAAGCTAAGCATTCGAACACCATCTTTGCAGAAAAAAAAATTATGCCCCACCTATTTTCACCACTCAAAATAAAAAATATCGAATTTAAAAACCGCATCGTGGTATCGCCAATGTGCGAATACTCCAGCGAGGACGGTTTTGCCAACGACTGGCACCTGGTGCACCTGGGTAGCAGAGCTGTTGGCGGGGCGGCATTGGTAATGACGGAGGCGATTGCTGTTTCGCCCGAAGGCCGAATCTCTTACGGTGACCTGGGCATTTATAAGGACGAGCACATCGATAAACTAAAGCAAATAACCGATTTTATCCACCAGCATGGTGCCGTGGCAGGGACGCAATTGGCACATGCCGGCCGAAAGTCCAGTCACGAGTTGCCGTGGCACGGTAACGCACAAATTCCTTCGGACCAGCCAAACGGTTGGAAGGCGGTTGCTCCAAGCGCTATTCCTTTTACACCCGCGGAAGAGGCACCTGCTGAATTAGACAAAGCAGGCATTGAAAAGGCTAAAGCCGATTTTAGGGCCGCGGCGGCCAGGGCACTAGAGGCAGGTTTTGATGTGATTGAGATCCATGCTGCACATGGTTACCTGATCAATGAGTTTTTATCCCCGATAAGTAATCATCGCACCGATGAGTATGGCGGATCTTTTGAAAACCGCATTCGCTTTTTGCTCGAAGTGATTGAAAGTATCCAGGAGGTTTGGCCAGCCGCGAATCCCTTATTTATCCGCATCTCGTCAACCGACTGGACGGAAGGTGGCTGGACTGCTGACGACTCAGCCGCTCTGGCGACAATACTGATCAATAAAGGCATCGATTTAATCGACTGCTCATCCGGCGGCAACGTCGCGACAGCAAAAACTCCTTTGAAGCCCGGTTACCAGGTTCAATTCGCCGAAAAAGTAAAAAAAGAGAGCGGCATACTTACAGCAGCTGTAGGCCTAATCACTGAAGCAAAGCAGGCAGATGAAATTGTCCAAAGCGGCCAGGCCGATTTGATCATGCTGGCCCGGCAGTTATTACGCGAACCGTATTTCCCGTTGCGCGCTGCTTTTGAACTTGGTCACGAGGTAAAATGGCCCGATCAGTATTTAAGAGCGAAATGGCATTAATTTGTTAATTTTGAACGCCAAATAAAAAATGTTATTTCGACGAGCCGACTGGCTCGCGTAATGGCCGTGAGGAGAAATCTTGTACACCTTGCATCGCCCAGATGTATGGCGTTTAAGATTTCTCCCTGAGGTCCAAACGACAAACTCGGTTAATCAGTATGAAAAAATACCTCTCATTAGTTACGTTTTCCCATACCATCTTCGCGATGCCTTTTGCCTTTATCGGCTTTTTTTTGGCGGTAACCACTACCAATTACCAGTTTAGCTGGTTAAAGCTGGGGTTGATGGTGCTGTGCATGGTGTTTGCCCGCAACTCGGCCATGGCTTTTAACCGCTACCTGGATAGAGATGTGGATGCACAAAACCCGCGTACCAAACAAAGGGATATCCCGGCAGGCCGTATCAGTCCAAAGTCGGCATTAGCTTTTGCCATCATCAATTGCCTGCTGCTGATCACCGCAACCTGGTTTATTAACCGGTTGTGTTTTTATCTGAGCCCGGTTGCGTTGCTGGTTGTGCTGGGTTACAGCGCAACCAAAAGGTTCACCGCTCTTTGTCACCTGGTTTTAGGTTTGGGTCTTTCACTGGCGCCAATCGGGGCCTACCTGGTGGTAACGGGGCAGTTTGCTTTAACCCCGCTGTTCTTCTCGTTTGCTGTTTTGTGCTGGGTAAGCGGTTTCGACATCATTTATGCGTTGCAGGATGAGGATTTCGATCGCAGCCAAAATTTGCATTCAATACCCGCTTATTTCGGCAAAGTAAACGCTTTAAGACTATCATCGACCTTGCACGTGCTTTCAGCGGTTTTCGTGCTATTGCCGGCCCTGTTTACGCCGGTGAGCTATCCCTATTATATCGGCGTCATATTCTTTTGCATCATGCTCATTTACCAACATCGCCTGGTTAAACCCAATGATCTCAGTCGCGTGAATTTCGCTTTCATGACCACTAACGGCATCGCCAGCGTGGTTTTCGCCGCTTTGTTTTTGGTCGACAGGGCTTTTGTTACTCATGGCAATGTTTTAGGCATACACCTGTAATTTGTTGAACGATGATCACCGAAACCGCAGCAAACAGCTTCAGAAAAGGGCTTGAAAAATTCATCATTTTCAACGATGCGGAATGGGAATTGGTGAAAGACCATCTGGCGCTCATCAGCCTTAAAAAGAAAAAACATTTTACCGAGGCCGGCAAGATATGCAAGGAAGTGGGGTTTGTGATATCCGGGTCTGTACGCTATTATCATATTAAAGATGGCGAGGAGATCACCAATTATTTCAGCTTTGAAAATGAGCTGGTCAGCTCGTACAAAAGTTTTTTACACCAGGAGCCTGGAATTACCTACCTGCAGGCGCTGGAAGACTCGTTGATTGTCACTATCAGTTTTGACAATATGCAACGCATGCTGGCGCACCCGGCGCTTGCTTATAAGATGGAGCGCATGTGCCGCCTTATTGCCGAGTATTATATTTGTTGTTACGAGGACCGCGTGGCCTCCTTTATCACTCAAACACCCGAAGAACGCTACCTGGCATTGTTAAGCACAGGCAGGGAAATTTTACAGCGCATGCCTCAGCATTACATTGCGCACTTTCTGGGCGTTACGCCGGTTTCGCTGTCAAGGATACGGAGAAGGATATTGACCGCCGTGTAGTTATTTCGGATTTCGGATGTTCGATTTCGGATTTATTTTTTGATTTCGGATAGTTCGCTTTGCTCAAGAGATAGTTTCGACGGGCGGATTTCGGATTTATTTAGCACGTCATGATTCCAAATCCGAAATTGAACATCCGAAACGGCGAAGCCATCTTGAGCGCCACTGAAAACAAACAGTTTGCGAAAAATCCGAAATCAAAAAATTCTTATCTTTTGTTAACGTTTTGAGCGCCAACTCTCCCCTACCTTTGACTAAATCAAAAACGAAAAACATGCATACCATATTAGGCGCCGGCGGATCAGTAGCAAATGCACTCACCCGCGAATTGTTAAACACAAATCAAACCATCAGGCTGGTTAGCCGCAAGCAGCCTGCTATTACCGGTAAAAACCTTAGCTGGCAAAAAGCTGATTTGTTAAACTATGCCGAATTATCGGAGGCTGTTAAAGGCTCAACAGTGATCTACCTGACCGCAGGGTTGGTGTATGATAAAAATATCTGGGCCGTGCAATGGCCGGTGATCATGCAGAACGTCATCAAACTGGCAAAAGAGACAGGCGCACGGCTTATCTTTTTTGATAATGTTTACATGTACGGCTTAGTTGATGGCCCGATGAAGGAAGATACGCCTTATAACCCGTGTAGCAAAAAGGGTGAAATCCGCGCCAAAATTGCCACCCAACTGATGGATGAGGCCAAAGCCGGGAACATTATGGCGAGCATTGCCCGCGCTGCCGATTTTTACGGTACTGACAATAACAATGGTTTTTTTGACGTGATGGTGCTCAGTAACATGGCGAAAAGAAAAAAAGCGCAATGGTTAGGCGACACCGATAAGCTGCATAATTTTAGCTATATCCCCGACATGGGCAAAGGGATGTACCTGCTTGGCCAAAACGCGGATAGCGATAATCAAATATGGCATATGCCAACGGCGCCTGTTTTAACCGGTAAACAATTTATCCAGCTGGCATCCGGTATATACGGAACCGAGCCTAAATACTTCGCCATAAATAAGCTGATGATGAGGCTATATGGCCTGTTTAACAAAAACGTGGGCGAAATGGTTGAGATGTATTACCAGTATGACCATGACTATATTTTCGACTCTTCGAAGTTTGAAAAGGCGTTTAGTTTTAAACCGGCAAGTTATGAAGATGGTATAAAGGAGCTGCGGCGAACATTGTATAAACCAACGAATCGGTAATTCGCGCCAGTCAAAGATTTGACAAATTTTAGATTTCTCAAATCTGACCTTATTTAATAAATTTAGTCCTGGTAATTTAACCAGCGTCAGGTCACCGGATGAAACACATCGTTTTTATTATTCTGATTTACCTGATCCCCTTAACAATATTGGTCGGCGTCGGGATTGGCGTATTTTTTATTTCCAGGGGGATTTTGCGAAAACTGGTGGTTCGCGTCTCCACCCGAAAACTACTAACCTGGCTCGCTACAGTTTTATTAACCCCAATTGTATTTGCGGGCCTTACCTGGGTGGCCATTTTCATCTGGACTTACTATCCGAACAGGGATTTTACTAAAAAAGATTGGCAGGCAAACCAGTACAAGCGTTATGAATATTCGGCCAGCATTATTAAGAACAGGAAACTGATTGGAAAATCGAAAAAGCAAGTCGAACAGCTACTTGGCGGCGAGGAAAATACAAATGAATCTGATAACTGGAAATATGATTTGGGCGACAAGCCTGATTTTTTAGCAATTGGAGGAGGAGAATATACTCTTTTTGTGCATTTCGAAAAAGGCACCGTTTTTAAAGTTGATGACGGCTACGACGACGGTGGTTTGGATTGACAGCAAGACCGCTTGAAGACTACAACCGGGCATTTCACCAGATTTGACAACTTTTGAAATTTGTCAAATCTGTCGAAGCTTTTACCATCTTGGGAAAATTTATAATTTACTAGCCGTCGCTACAAACAGTTCTGAAAACTGAGGCCCTCCGTGCTCGTCGGCAATGTAAACATTGCCGTTATTGATCAGAACGAAGCCGGGGCTAATCCCATTACCCCCAAGTTGTGCAAGGCCAATATTATCCGGAAGCATCGTCCAGGTATCAGTATTCGGGTTGTATTTGTAACAGCTTCTTAAGGTTGAGTTTTGAAAATTTTCCGAATCGCCGCCTGCTACAAACCCGTAACCATTATAGCTAAAAGTAAACTGGCCGCTGCTGGGGTTATTAAAATTGCCTAATTGCGCCCAGGCATTATTTGAAGCGTTATAGCTATAAAATTCGTCGGCCGGATGGTTCGATGCGCCTCCGCCAATGTAAGCTATGTTGTTGATGACAAACACCGATGAATTAATCCTTGTACCGTCGTTTATGTTTGCGGGATAGGTGGTTGCATTGGTCCATACATCATTTGTGAGGTCATATTGGTAAAACGAGTAATCTGCCGTATTGTATCCGTCAGGCGAGCTGACGGTGCCGAGTCCCATAAATAGCTTGTTGCCAACTACAAACATGGTAGGCTCAACCCTTGTGCCGGCTAAGTACATTGCTTTTTCAGTCCAGGTATTTGCAGCCGGGTCATATTCCCAAAAATTATCGCCAGCGGCGCCGGTATATAAATACATTTTGGTTGAAGTGGCGGTTAATGCGCCGTACGAAATATTAACCGGAATATTGATCTGCTGCCAGGAGTAATTTGCTGGATTAAATTTCCAAAGATAGTAGGTACGGGGTGATAGCTCGGATGTTGAAGCGATTACATAGGAAGTATTGTTTATTGTAAAAGCTCCTACCGTAGTGAACACGTCAAAAGGAAAAGTATTGGCAACCATAATCCAGGTATCGGTTATTGTTATGTCGACGGGATAACTAATCACAATATCCAAAATTTTTATGGTGAGTTTGGCTTTTTTCCTGGGATATGGCCCTGCGGGGAAATTTACCTGTAATTGCGTTGTGCTGCCCAAAACCGATTGTGCGCCGTTATTTTCGAAATACACAAAATTATCCCCGGCAATAGGGTGAAAATACTTGCCGGTAATAGTTATTACATCATTAACATGTGCAGAGGCCGTTACAGACGAAATGATCGGTGTAGTAATTTGAAACTGTGTAGATGCTGTAACCGTTTGCAACTGCGCGTTAACCGTTAATAGATTTTTAACAGTGGTAACGCCGTCTGGCACTATGACCTTTATTTGCTTGCGGCTGCTGCTGACTATAGTTGCCTTTACAGAGCCAAACGATACCTGGTTTAAGCTATTTAAATAGCCGAAGTGATCTCCGGCGATGGTTATCGTATCCCTGAAAGTTGCCTGGGCCGTGAAGCCAGTGATCATCGGTGCGTACAAAGAAAATTTTGTAGAAATAGTATCCGGCTTTGCACCATATTGTAATATGATCGGCGCATTTATTTTGTCGATAGTCGCCGGTACCGTGAACTTAATTACAGTATCGCTGCTGGCGATAATACCGGTGAACTGGCCCCCCATCGTTACATTGATTCCCTGGTTTGAGAAATACCTGCCCTTGATAGTTATTGTGTCGCCAATTGCTGCCTTTAACGGATAAATCGAATCTACTTTTACACTTTTCGATCCATCGGAATTAAATGTTTTAGTATTGTATCTAATATAACTATAGGAACTGGTTCTACTGTAAACGGTGTAGTAGTATGTTTTTCCGGCAACAATACCCGTATTGACATCCTGTTTAAAAACGCCTACGGCCAAAGGCGTCGTAGCTTTTACAAAAAGCTGGTTACTGGTAAACAGGCTGTCGGTCGCTAGTAAAAAGCCGTATTCGATGGTGTTTGCTGGTATAGTGTGAACCTCGCCGGTTAAGGTTGCGCCGCCGCCCGGAAAAATGGCAGCAGATTGAGCCTCCATCGATGGGCCGGAATAACCATTATTTTTAGTCTGATCAGCACTATCTTTTTTACAGGATGATATAATAACCAGTAAAATAAAAAACACGCATAAAACTGGATAAGGTAATTTCATAAACGAAATAAGATTTACAAACAAACGGTCTTCAAATATAAGAATTAGCAATGATCCCTGGCTTATTCATCTAATCATCCACACATTTTTCAAATATCCTTTGCTTATTCATCCGCACATCCGCACATTTGCAAATCTGCACATCAAACAAACATGATCCACAAAAAAACACGAAAATATATCCCGGCCGATCTTGAGATCAAATGGGAAAACCTGGAACCGTTATATACCGAACTGCTTGCCCGCCCCATCAGTTCGGTTGAAGAATTGGAGCACTGGCTGTACGATCGGAGCGAGCTGGAAGCCGCATTGGAAGAGGATTTTGCCTGGCGATATATCCGCATGACCTGCGATACCACCAGCGAAGAACTGCTTGCAAATTTTCAATACTTTGCTACGGAAATAGAGCCTAAAATTGCCCCATACAGCAACGAGATGAACCAAAAGCTGGTTGACAGTAAGTGGGTGGATAAACTGGATCACAAAAAATATTTTGTCTACCTGCGTGGGGTAAAAAAAGCGTTGCAACTTTTCAGGGAGGAAAACATACCCTTGCTTACCGAGATACAGGTGGAGCAGCAAAAATACCATTCGATCACCGGCTCCATGTCGGTGCACATTGGCGATAAAGAATTTACGCTGGAGCAGGCATCGGTATTTTTAAAAGACACCGACCGCGCTAAACGCCAGGATGTTTGGGAAAAGATTACGACCCGTCGCCTGCAGGATAAGGACCAGCTTGACCAGTTGTTTGATCAGTTGCGTGGCTTAAGGCACAAGGTTGCTTTGAATGCCGGTTTCGAAAACTTCCGCGACTATATGTTCCAGGCACTTGGGAGATTTGATTATACGCCTAAAGATTGTTATGCTTTCCACGAAGCGATTGAAAAAGAAGTGGTGCCGGTTTTAAAAGAACAAGCTGAGAAGCGTCGCAAAGCGCTTAAACTTGATGCATTGAAACCCTGGGATATGGATGTAGATATTTCCGGTAAGCCCGCCCTTAAACCCTTTAATGGCGGCAGCGAGCTGATCGATAAGTCGATCCAGTGCTTCAGCAACATCAGCCGTTACCTTGGCGAAAGGCTGGAAATTATGAAAGATAATGGCCTGTTTGATGTAGAAAGCCGCAAAGGCAAAGCACCGGGCGGTTATAACTATCCGCTGAGTGAAACCGGTGCGCCGTTCATTTTCATGAACTCGGCCAATACCTTCCGCGACCTGACCACCATGGTACACGAAGGTGGCCATGCCGTGCATACTTTTTTAACTGCCGATTTGGAGCTGAACGATTTTAAACATTGCCCAAGTGAAGTGGCCGAATTGGCTTCTATGTCGATGGAGCTGATCTCCATGGATAACTGGAATGTGTATTTTGATAATGAGGAAGACCTTAAACGCGCCAAACGCGACCAGTTGTTTGATGTATTGAAAACGCTGCCGTGGGTGGCTGTTGTCGACCAGTTTCAGCATTGGATATATACCAACCCGGAACATACCGACGAGCAGCGCCGGCAAGCCTGGGTAGAGATTTATGAACCCTTCGGCGCCGGCTTTGCCGACTGGAGCGGGCACCCGGATGCCGAAGCCAACCTATGGCAAAAGCAGCTGCACATTTTCGAAGTGCCGTTTTATTATATCGAATACGGCATGGCCCAGCTTGGCGCAATAGCCGTATGGAAAAACTACAAGGAAAATCCTGAAAAAGGCCTGCAGCAATACCTGGATGCGCTTAAACTTGGGTATACCAAAACCATCAGGGAAATTTACGAAACCGCGGGAATAAAATTTGATTTTAGCGCGAGTTATGTGAAGGAACTGGCGGAGTTTGTGGAGGGGGAAATGGAGAAGTTGTAGGACAATACTTTCAAGCGAGCAGCCCAAATATGAACACTTACCCCGGTTTAAAAAGTATAATAATAGCGTAGTTTATTGGCTAAATAAAATCACAACATATTCATTAACAATTATTTACAACCTAACCACTTCGTTCATAGTATTATTAATTGCCAAATTTTTTAAACTAAATCAAATTTTGGCAGTTATAACGATATGAAGAAGCTATTATTAAGTATCATCCCCGTATTGTTTGCAGTTTCGGGGTTTTGCCAGGGATTACAAGCGGTTAAACTTGACAGTGATGTAACTGTATCATTATTCCCCGGCTTTCAGAAAAAAGACACCTTAGTTCAGTCAACATATACCGCCAACGCACTTAACGGCTACATGGTTGTTATCCGCCAGGTAAATGCGAAAGGTAACACCCCCTTAAAAAAATCGAGTGATTTGAATAAGGTGATGAAAACCTACGTAAAAGGCATACAGGCGGAATCGCCCAATAGTGTTGCTGAAAACGTAAGGGATACAACCGTTGGCCAATTAAAGGCCAAAGTATTCACTTTAAAAACCGACAATGGCGGCGACATAACCCTGCGCGATTTCGTTTTACTTTACACGCAGGATGTTACCTATACCTTTGAGTATGTATACTCAAACAATACGATTGATTTTTCAAAAAAGGAAGGCAAAGCATTTTTTTCGTCCATCCGTTTGGGGCCTGATATGACATGGAATGATCAATACCAGTCGCGCGCTACCGGCCTGTCGTCCATAAACAAGATCGAAATATTTGGCGGTGGAGCATTGGTTATTATCCTGGTAATTGTGCTGGTGAGCCGGAAAAGAAAGCCCGCGCTGAGTTAAGTAAACCGTTTTAACAGGCATTATTTATAAGCTTCGTTAAGCGGTTTGATCATCGCTGAGGCTTGGGTACGCCAATTGGTTTTTAATTTTTCGTATGTCGTATAAGCAAAATACTTATCGAAGTTGAGTTTTTTTGAGCCGGGTTTATACGGCCCGGCAATGCCGATCATTACTTTTTCTTCGTCCTCGCCAACCACTGAAAACTTGAACGCATAGTAAATGGTGCCGCCACGGGTTATGGCGCCCAGCAGCTTCATGTTCATGGCAGTTCCTCCATTATCTTCATCATCGCCCGAACCGATGTACTTATACAAGCATAATTTGGCATACTGATCCTGCCTCCGGTACAACTCGGGTACTTTATCTGGCTCCTTTTGGTCGTAATAGGCTTCCATCAGGTCGTAACGGGTATCCAGGCTGTCCATCAGGTGGTGTACCAGTGCCGGCTTATTTGGCAGCCAGTTGTAAATACGGGCGACTACTGCCTCCGGGCTATAGGTGCCGTTAGGGTCCTTTTCCAGGTATGCCGAAGTTAACTTGTCGTTGAGCTCCCTAAACTTAAAATCTTTCATTAAATTCATATAGGCGTAAACCACGCCGGCATAGTCATTGTCCACGCTGTCCTTAATTTTAATGTAGTTATCAATATCCGCGTGTGCGTAAGCCATCAGTTTCATATAGCTGTTGCCGACCATTTTTTTATGGTCAAGGTTTTTATCAGTGGCTATATCTTTCGCCAGTCCTAACACCCTGCCCCTAAAACTGTCGTATTTAATAAATGGCAGCAGCTGTTCAAAATGCTTCGCCGCAAATTCTACCGTATCTCCCAGTGGAATAAATGCCTTATAGGCGTTTTTTGCTGCCAATGGCGGATCGGTGGTAAGCAACCTGATGTAAATATCGTATCCGGTTTTTTTATTTAAAAAGGGGATAACTTCCAAAATACTCGCCTTAACCTCGTCTTTCCCCTTGAGCTGGCTATATAAGCCTGCCAGGAAAAGTTGGGTTGAATCATTACCGATCTGGCGCAGCTTATTCACCAGGTTGATACGCACGCAGTTTTCGGATGTATCATCGGCGTAATTTCTTTTTAATGCGATGTACAGGTAAGGCAAATCTTCGGGTTTGAATTCATAGTACGATATAGCCCCCAGCGCTCTTTTACTTATTGTCGTGTCGGTCGAGCCCAGGTCAATACTTATTTTTTCAGCCTTTGGCGCAGCCAGGTCCACCGGCCGGGAAGGTGAGGTAAGCGTAAGCGAGTTGAAAAAGGTGTTGCTGGTTTTACTGAATAGTTCCGTTTCAGCCGTTCTTGCGGTTAAATAAAAGTAGTTTTCACCATCAAGTAATACACGCACCCGTTTTTTTACTTTGCTTTCTTTATTCATCGTTATCACTTCCCTGCCTTTTATACCGCCAACGGTTACTGTATCCGTCTTAATAACGGTGTCTTCATAATTGCCTCTTTTTGCAACCAGTTGATCATATAACGAATCGGTATTTGCGATGCGGTAATAGGGACTGATCTTTAAACATTCAAAGTAATAAAGCGCACCCGATTTCGGGTTGTTTGCAAGGCACAGCTTCGCTCCGTAAGCAAAACTGGTATAATCGTCAGCTTCCCGTTTTATCAATGGCTTGCCGGGCAGTTGTATCTTATAATTGGCGCTATCAGGCTGATAGGTATAAAATTCAGGCTCGGCAAATGGCAATAGCTGCACCGAATCAAAAAAAGGATCACCTGGGCCATCATCTTTTAGCCCGGCCTGTGTAATCTCCTTCATCAAAACATAAACGCGGTTGCCCCTGATAAACATCCGAATGGTGGTATTATAGTTTCCGCTGATCAGCGCTTTTATTTCCTGTCCTTCAAGTCCGTCCTTCGAAATTTTAACCGGATCGCCCAGCAGTTTCCCCTGCTCCTGGAAATGTTTTGCATACCCCGAAAACAGTTCATCCGGGTGGGATATATAGGTGCCCGGCGGATAATCATAATATTCGAACATATAGGACCGCGAATTAACCGAATCAGTGGCGACGTACATATTAAGTGTATAAACTACCGAATCCGTACCTATTTTTGAGGGGACCTTGTCACGTGTCAATTGAGGCTGCATTGGAAACTTTGCCGAAAAAGCGCCGGTTTCGTTGGTAAAACTTACCCAGGGACCTGCCTTTTTTTGAGGCAAAGCAAAACTTATAAACGAGTTAAAATAGCGATCTGCAAGAGGCTGGTCCAGGTGGTTTTGCGTCGAGCCTACATAAACAAAATACAACAGGCCGTTTTGCAGCGACAAATGAATGCGCAGGTACCGGTTGTTGTTCTTCAGCCGTATTTCGTCGCATGGCGATCCCTTAAAAAGAAATTGCTTTTTACTAATGATGACGTTATTTTGGGTTGAGCTTAAGAGCTTTTCAGCTGAAGCAAATGCTTCCTTTGGCGTAAATGGTTCATCGGGCGTACCCATGTGCCTTACGTAACTGCCGTAAAAAAGACCATTGGCCAGATCGGGGTACATAACGTTTTCCATGCCGGACAGGGTAAAGGTTATGGGCTTACCCGGGAAGCTAAGTGAATATCCTTTACTCGGATCGGTAAAAACCGGCCAATTCATTTTTAAATAATCAACATGATACTTTTCGGCACCCCCCGTAAAAGTTGCCTTCACCGGGGTAACGGTGTATCCAGCCTGCTGAAGCAACGCAATAACGCCTTTAGGGCCGGGTAAATGGGCGGCACCAACTGCGGAAAAAATAGGCTCTTCCTGCATGTTTGTTATGATGCTGGAAGCCATCACTTTATTCCGTTCAATGATCGTCGAATCGAGCATCGCATACTGTTTGGTATACTTGTATATTTCATCGATGTCGCCATCACCATATATCCTGATCATGTCTTCCCTGCCTCGCTGCTTATACATGGCTTCGTCATCATCCAGTATGCCAAGCAGGCGCTCTTTCACTTTGTCCGGCGAACCGAAATAGCTGTCGACCTGCGTTGACGCATTCTCCAAACCGTAGATACTTTTATTAAGCGTACGGGCGATGCCATACAAATAAGCGTCGACGAAAGATTGTTTATCATCGGGCTTGTTGTCGTGAGGTTCCAGCAGGGCTTCCAGCACCAGCGGGTTAGCTTTGCCCATAGCATAGCCATTTTTTTGCTTAAATTTTTCGGAAAGTTTTTTATACTCCTCGCTCGTCAGCATTTTGTCAACACTATGGAGCGAATCGGTATTTTCAAATAGCTTATACAATTTGCTGATCGCTGAGTCGGGCTGCACTTCCAGGGCAAACCTGGGGCAGCTTTGGATAGCCAGCATCACCGAATCACTGAAATGAAATACCCGCTTATCACTAACATGCATGGTACCGAAAAGAAACGAGGGCTTACTCATTCCTTTGCCGCTTATTTTCCATAACAGGCTGTAATTCGGTTTTTTTTGCGCGAAGGTCGGTATCGTACCGCATAGGAATAAAACCAGTAGCAGCGACTTAGGTAAACGTGGGTTTAAAACAAGCGTCCGGAGACTTTTACAAGCGATGAATGCAATTGTGTTCAAGGTCATTAATTAATAAATATGGACTACCTAATGTAGGTTAAATTTCTTTCAGCAAAAGTAATTATTAGAAAAAAAGGTGTTTGTGAGGTTGTATCCTACAGGTTAAACTTTCCTGGTCAGTAAGCCCCGGTTCCATCCCGGCGAATGTATAAACTTCTTGTTTTCGATATACCATATCCAGAGTATCGTAAGTACAACACCCATTATCGAACCTGCTATTACATCTTCAAAAAAGTGTTCGCTTAAATACATCCGCGAAAAGCCAACCATTACTCCATAAAATATTAACACATAGGCCCAGTTTTTATTCTTCGCCAGGTAGGTGAGCAAAACACTTGTGGCAAAAGCGGTTAGCGTATGGCCTGATGGGAAACTATTATGGCTTAATATCTCCACGCCTTTTGCAAAATGCAGCTTGCTCAATTGGTCTTTAAAATATAATTGCGGCCGGGGTGCATCGAAACAGAATTTGGCCGCCTGGACGCTGAGCGATGTGATGATAAAAGTGGTGATGAGCAAAAAAGCAATGCGGTAGTTATAAAAAGCAACTATTGCCGCAAGGATGACAATGGCCCAGCCATTGCCCAGGTCGGTGATATAGGGTTCAACCGTATCTAAAAAATCGCTGTAGCGGGTATTTACTGCAAAATAAATTTCGTCCTTGGTATAAATAAGTTTGATGACGAGGCAGCAGGCCAGCAGGATGAGATAAAGGATAAAAAATGGCCGTATTCTTTGCAAAACATCTTTTATACCTATATTCATCGTGCAAAATAAGCATTTTGTGTTTCGGAATTCGAAATTTCGATTTAGGATTTATTTTGACTTCCTATTTCAGATGTTCGATTTTGAATTTAATAAATAAAGGATTTAACTTTTTCCTGCCCAGAAATTACCCGAATAAGTGATCCGCCATGTTATTATTCAAATTCCGAAATCTGTTTGCTATGTTTACAGTAACTGTTTAAATTATCTCATTAATGTCGAATAGTATATTCCGTAAAAAATCTATCAGTAAAATATTAGCGGATTGCGCAAGTGGTTTCAGCGATGCTGAACATTCGGGAGGCTCGCACCTTAAAAAAGAATTGAATGTAAAGGACCTTACCTTGATGGGCATTGCAGCCATTGTTGGGGCCGGTATATTTTCAACAATAGGCTTAGCTGCGTTTAACGGCGGGCCGGGCGTTACCATATTATTTGTGCTTACGGCTATCACCTGCGGTTTTTCGGCGCTTTGCTATGCCGAGTTTGCTTCACGCATCCCCGTTGCTGGGAGCGCATATACCTACGCTTACGCATCTTTCGGCGAGCTGATCGCCTGGATTATCGGTTGGGATTTATTGATGGAGTATGCTATCGGCAACATTGCGGTGGCCGTATCGTGGAGCACCTATTTTGTAAACCTGCTGGAGGGCTTTCATATCCATGTGCCGTTGTATCTCACCATGGATTATTTTTCGGCCTTTACGGCTCACAACGATTTCCTCGACTTCACCAAAACCCATCAACTCGCAAAAATAACCGACACCATACGGCAAGGCGCCCAGGCCTGGGCTACTGCTCCCGGATTTGGCGGATTTAAATTGATCGCTAACATTCCTGCACTGGCTATAGTGGTAGGTATTACTTACCTGGTTTACATCGGCATACGCGAAACAAAAAAGGCTACCAACGCCATGGTGATATTAAAAATCGTTATTGTTGTAGCGGTTATTGCCATCGGCTTTTTTTATGTTACACCGGCTAACTGGCACCCCTTTTTACCTAATGGCTTTGGCGGGGTAATGAAGGGTGTTTCAGGGGTCTTTTTTGCTTATATCGGTTTTGATGCCATATCCACCACTGCCGAGGAATGCCGTGAGCCGCAGCGCGACCTGCCCCGGGGAATGATCTATTCGCTCATCATTTGTACGGTGCTGTACATTTTAATAGCACTGGTACTTACCGGTATGGTGAGCTATAAAAACCTTGCCGTAGGCGACCCACTGGCTTATGTATTTAACCAGGTGCATTTAACCAAGATCAGCGGCATCATTTCGTTCAGTGCAGTGATAGCCACCGCCAGCGTTTTGCTCATCTTCCAGCTGGGGCAACCCCGTATTTGGATGAGCATGAGCCGTGATGGCCTGCTGCCAAAAATATTTTCGCGCATACACCCGAAGTATCATACCCCCTCATTTGCAACCATTGTTACCGGTTTTGTGGTGGGTGTACCGGCCCTGTTTCTTAACCTAACCATCGTTACAGACTTGACCAGCATAGGCACCTTATTTGCTTTTGTACTGGTATGCGGCGGGGTTTTGTTATTGCCCAAGGAGGCCGCCCTGGCTGGCAGGTTCAAGCTTCCGTATATTAATTCTAAATGGATCGTACCTATTGGCTTTATTGCTTTTTCGATCTTCTTTAGAAAAGACCTTATCGATCTTTTTTCCGGGAAAAGCAGTAAAGATGACCTTCCGTTTTTCCTGTTTATTATCCTGTCTACTTTATTGACGGTGTTTTGTTTTATCAAGAACCTATCGCTAATACCCGTGCTTGGCTTACTAAGCTGTTTTTATTTGATGACTGAGTTGGGATACACCAACTGGCTGCGCTTTTTGGTATGGCTGGTTGTGGGTCTTGATATCTATATCAGTTACAGCTATGAACACAGCGTGTTAGGGATAAAAATTGCTCCCTGGCATAAATCAGCCAAACGCATCAGCCTCATAGGGGCATTTATCTCAATAATTGCTGTAATAGGCCTTGATAAACAGGATACGTTGACGATGAACATCATATTTGGCGCATTGGGATTTGCCGTTGGTTATTTGGTTATTTACAGCGCCATTGCTGCCTATCATTCGGTTTTCCGTAAAAGCGAATCCGTATAGTACGTCGTTGATTAAAATCGGACGGCCCCTATTCGCTTACTTTTGCTGCCGCTACCCGCTAAGGTGTGGAGTAGATCATTATTTATTTTAGTCTTGAAATCGTTATGAATTCCACTACCATCATCGGGTATCTCGCCGCGTTTGGCACAACCATATCCTTTTTACCCCAAGCCGTTAAAACTATTCAAACCAAAAACACCTCAGGTATTTCATTGCCCATGTATGCACTGTTTACGCTGGGCACGCTTTTCTGGCTTATCTACGGCATCAGCATAGGCAGCTACCAGGTTAGTATTGCCAACGCCATCACCTTTGTGTTTGCCAGCATTATTTTGATTTATAAGTTGAGGTATAAGTAGGTGTTGGAAGGTTGAAATGTTGTAAAGTTGTAATGTTATTTATTGCCTGTATTTAACATTTCAACTTTACAACATTTCAACTTTACAACATTACAACCTTACAACATTACAACCTTACAACATTTCAACCTTACAACATTTCAACACCTTCACAACTGCATAGCAAACACCAAACCCGGCACACCGTCCTGGTAAGTAGGCATAAATGATAGCTTTTTGCCTTGTTTATCGGTATGGGTTAGGGCGTTGCGGATGTAGGGGTAAACCAGGTAAGCTGCTTTTGTTGATATAATACCAAAACCGGCCCCGGCTACCACATCGCTGAACCAGTGGTCGCGGTTGGCCATGCGGAAAATGCCGGTAGTAACGGCAAACGAATAGCCAATAACTGTATAGATTGGAGATTTTGACGAATACTCCTGTGCTAAAAATTCCGCAGCCAGGAAAGCAGCGCCGGTATGGCCCGATGGGAAAGAATAATAATCGGCCAAATTTGGCCGTAGCCGGTGGGTCACATGTTTTAAGCCGAGTTCTGTACCACCTAATATAACCGACGATAATCCGAGCAGCGCGGTTCGATCGACAAAGCGGTTTTTACCCTCCACTCCTACCATATTAAGGCCATAAACCATAACAATAGGCGCAAAGAGAAAATAACTTTCGGCTGAGGTGTTAAAGTTGGGGGTGAATTTATGATACCTGCCCTGTACATAAAAATCAAAGTCGCGAACCTCTCTTATTGCAAATGAGGAGACGCCGTATCCAATCAGGACAGCCGGCGCTATCAGCGATTTGGGGCTGCTGTGTAGTCGTTTTACCGTATCCGGGGCGGTTAGCAAATCCTTTTTAATGGTATCGCCAAGTTTCTTTTTGGCAGTGTCGGTCACCTGGGCGCTGGCTCCAAGTGTAATAACACAAAGCAGTATAACAAGTATATTTTTCAAGGGGCAAAATTTTCAAATGTTAACAATGTGCCCCCGTCTTTGTTTACGCTTGTGGTCAAATCATTAACAATAGGATAATATTAGGCTAACAATCTGTAGTAAATCTGAACTATTTCATGCGCCGTATCTCCACAGCCTCGGGCGATGCCAGCATTAACGGAACTTTTTCAACGGTAACGAAGCTCAGGTCTAACCCGAAGCCACGTTCTTCCGAAAGGCTTGCATGTTTAAGTATGCCATAAAAGCCCATCATCAAACTTTCAATAAAAGAAAGGTTGTGTGCGCGCGAAAGCACCTTTTCTATCACCACGAACCTGAAATCGCCAACGATCTTATGTTTATTCAGCGATTTATAAGTACTGGTGATATCTACCTCGCCTTTTTTTACCAGGTCCTCAACCACCCGCCTGAAGAGCAGGTTGATCTGTTGCTCCACCCTAAAGCCAAGCTTAAAATCGATCCTGATCAGTTTACCCGGAACCAGGAAGTTTACTTCGTATTCCTTTTTATACGGTTCATCTACTACGTCTACGTGGATCAGCCAATAAATGTCGGCCCGCTTGGGCTGCTTTTGCAGGATAGAATAGATGATCTTCGATTCAATCTCCGAGTCGAAATTAGCGCTGGTCAGGTACACCAGTTGCGAAGCATATTTTGGCACCGTTTCATCATCGCTCAGTTCCTTTAATATGCCGTAATAATCGCTGATGTCGATAAACTTAACGTACCGGTTCCTGATCCTGCGGGCATTATACCACGTCCACATGATGATAAACAACATAGCGCCCACTGATAACGTAAACCAGCCGCCATGTACAAATTTAACCAGGTTACCTGCCAGGAACGAACTCTCGATAACCAGGTAAACCGATAAAAATATGACGATAATATAGGTAGGGAGCTTTTTCCGCCGTAAAAAATTGGATACCAGGATAGTGGTCATCAGCATGGCTACCGTGATACTTAAGCCGTAGGCAGCCTCCATACGGTCCGAGTGTCTAAACAGCAGCACCACGCCTACACAACCGGCGCAAAGCAGCCAGTTAACGCTTGGTACATACAGTTGGCCTTTTTGTACAGTTGGATAATTAATGCGCACCTTAGGCCACAAGTTTAACCGTACGGCTTCGGCTATGAGCGTAAATGAGCCCGATATGAGGGCCTGGCTGGCAATAATGGTAGCAATAGTCGCGATGCCGATGCCATATAAAAGGAACCATTGCGGCATGATGGCATAAAAAGGGTTATGCAGGTCAAGGTCCATCGCCTGGCCCTTGTGCTGCAACAGCCAAACCGCCTGGCCGAGGTAATTGAGCACTAGGCTTGTTTTTACATATATCCAGCTGATCTGGATGTTCTTGCGCCCGCAGTGGCCAAGGTCTGAGTACAATGCTTCGGCCCCGGTCGTACACAAAAACACAGCTCCCAGTATAATAAAGGCATTAGGATTGGTGCTAAGAAGATGAATGGCGTAATAAGGGTTTAAGGCCTTTATAACCATGGGCATCTGGGCGATAAAAAAGATGCCCAGCAAACCCATCATACTGAACCAGATGAACATCATCGGCCCGAAAGCTTTTCCAACTAACGACGTACCGAACTGCTGAATGATAAAAAGCATCACGATGATGGCGATAACTATAGGCACCGTGTGCAGTCGCGGATAATATGCCTGCAGGCCTTCTATTGCCGCCGAAACGGAGATAGGCGGTGTAATGATGCCATCGGCCAGTAAGGCGCAGCCGCCGATAACCGCCGGTATGATCAGCCACTTTGCCCGGCGGCGCACTAACGAAAAAAGCGAGAATATCCCGCCTTCACCTTTGTTGTCCGCCCTAAGGGTAATCACCACATACTTTAACGTGGTTTGCAGGGTAAGTGTCCAGAAGATTAAGGACACGCCGCCCAAAACTACCGCTTCAGTGATCACCGGCAGGGCAGCTCCAACCCGCTGCGAACCGATAATTGCTTTAAAAACATAGAGTGGTGAGGTACCGATATCACCGTAAATGATACCTAAACTGATAAGCAGCCCTGCGGCCGTTAATTTTTGCAGATCTTTATGACTTGACACCGTTTAATTTCGTATATTCAAAATATTATTTAATCGTGCGAATTTAGCAAAATGCGGTATTAAAACCCGGAAAAATAATGACAGGGAGCATATTTTGTTAAATTTTGTTAAAAACAATTACAAAAATGCCCGGAAGCTGGAACGATGGCATGTTTATTTATATTTTTGTGAATAATATTCGGTAATGAGGCAAAATTCTACCTTTAAATATTCATGGACGGTGTTAATTGTTACGGCAATGCTCCTGAATTTTGCCTTGTTCAATACTTTTGCTTACTCGCAAAGCGATACTTCTTACGAGCATCTGTTCAAGCCCAAAACCGGTCGCTCCGCTCCAAAAAACCCGCTGCACCTGGTGCTGCCGCCGTTAAAGCCGGCCGTTATTTCGACCCAAAAGATAAGCGTTTACAAATCGGAAGATAAACTGTTGATGAATGTGCAGGTTTTCCCGAACCCGGTATCCGACCAGATCAACGTGAAATATGAACTGTCACACTATTCGCTGGTTACCATTAAAATAGTTGACGTTTTGGGTAATGATATCAAAACGATCTTCGCCCAGCGCCTGGAACCCGGCGAAAAGACTTTAAATTACGCCCTTAGCGACAAGCTGAACCGCGGCTTCTACTTTGTACGCATCATTGCTGGTAATGAATCGGTGATCAGGCGGATATCGGTACTTTGATTTCGGATTGCGGATGTTGGATTTCGGATTTTTTTTGCACGAACCAGAGTGTTCATTAGTTTCGTCGCCCCCCTTTTGACTAAATTGCGAAATGTTACTCCTCATTCCAATCATTCTTTTAGGCCTGTCAAATTTATATTTTGGTTCTCAAAGCCTAAGATTATACCAGGAGGGTAAAATAAATACCACGGGGCGAATGTCTTTAAAAATCTTAAATGGTATTTTATCCGATAATATTGATGAAGAGGAAAGAAAAAGACTAATTACCGTAAAAACGCTCTACATAATCTACCTCATCGTGTTTTACTCGACAATTACCTGTGCTATTATAAAAGTTTATATAGCCGCGACTACCGGGAAATAACGAAAAAAACGATTTTTTTCTGATATTGCCCTCGCTGTAAAATCAGCGCCATCACTTAATCAAAAAAATCAGCGGTTCAGACCATGAAGATCATCGCCATAGGCCGTAATTACGCCGAACACGCCAAAGAGTTGAATAACCCCGTGCCCGGGGTGCCGGTTATATTTATGAAGCCGGATACCGCCCTGCTAAAGGAGAATAAACCCTTTTACCATCCTGATTTTTCGGAAGATATTCATCACGAGATCGAGATCGTTTTAAAAATTTGCAAAGAGGGTAAAAGCATCAGCGAGAAATTTGCGGCTAATTATTTTGATGAGATTGCTTTAGGGGTTGATTTTACCGCCCGGGATATTCAGTCACGCCATAAAGAAAAGGGCCTGCCATGGGAGCTGGCTAAAGCCTTCGACAACTCGGCGCCTGTAAGTACCTTTTTGCCAAAAACGCAGTTTGCCGATCTGAAAAACCTTAACTTCCGGTTGGATGTTAACGGGCAAACCCGCCAGCAGGGAAATACCTCACTCATGCTGTTTTCGTTTGAATATATCATCGCCTTTGTATCTAAGTATATCACCCTAAAAAAAGGCGACCTGATTTTTACCGGTACGCCACAGGGCGTGGGCAAAATAAACATCGGCGACCGGCTGGAAGGTTTTATCGAAGACAACAAAATGCTCGACTTTTTGGTTAAGTAGGCATGGTTAAACAATTCTTCTGCATAACTGCCTGTTTTATTTGTCTTTTATTAACGCTGTCTGCCCAAAACACCATCCAGAGCCGGCAGTATCCTAAAAACTACTTTCGCTACCCGCTTGACCTTGCGCCAGTTACCGCGGGCTCCTTTGGCGAGTTAAGGCCTAATCATTTCCATTCAGGGCTCGATTTTAAAACCAACCAGGTAACCGGCTTCCCGGTGCATGCGGCACAGGATGGCTACATATCGCGCCTACGGGTTGAGTTTGGCGGCTTTGGCAATGCAATTTATATTACGCACCCTTCAGGGTACACCACCGTTTACGGCCATATTGAACGTTTTGCCCCGGCCCTTGAAAAAGCAGTGCGCCAGGCACAGTATGCCCAGCAAAGCGATATGGTAGATTTTAAGCTCGACCCCATGCAGATTGAAGTTTGCCAGGGCGATGTGATCGCATGGTCGGGTAATGCGGGAGCATCTGTGGGGCCGCACCTGCATTTCGAGATCAGGGACACCAAAACCGAAGAGACCATTAACCCGCAACTATTCGGGCTTACCATACCGGATAAGGTACCGCCAAGCCTGTATGCCATTGGTATTTACAAACTAGGCGGCAAACCATTTAGCGAAAATACACCGCGCCAATTTATACCCTTAACTGGTACAAATGGCAGTTACCGCCTGCTTAAACCACAGGTGATCAACGTAAGCGGTGAGACCGGTTTCGGTATCATCGCAAACGATGTTACCAGTGTATCGCCCAATCATAACGGCATTTACTCGCTGGAGATGAAATTCGACGGTAAAACCATTTATACTTTCGCGGCGGAGCGCTTTGCCTTTGATGAAACCCATGCCATTAACGCTTACATCGATTACCCTGAGTTTTTAAGACACCGCACCTGGGTACAAAAATGCTTTATCCCGCCGGGCAGCAAAATAACGCTGTACCCGCAATCGGTAAACCGGGGCGTGGTTAACTTTAATGATGATGCCGTGCATTCACTGGAGTATATTGTAAAGGATGTTGCAGGCAACACATCTACCTTAGATATCAATGTAAAATCAAGCAGTACCGCAGCTATGCTGACTACAGGTGCTGTGGGCACGCTGTTTCATTACGATAAGCCCAACACCTTTATCAATGATAACCTGCGGGTAACCATTGGCCCCGGTAATTTATACGACGACCTGGATTTTACCTACTCCACCCTGCCCAAACGGCCGGGAACGTATTCGGTTATCCATCGTATACACAACCACCTCACCCCCATTAACGACACTTTCGACCTGTGGATAAAACCCGACAGCAGCATTGGCAAATACACCAATAAAGCCGTGATCGTTAACACCGACGGCGTTTGCGAAAACAGCACTTACGAGGACGGCTACGTAAAAACAAAGGCCCGCACCTTCGGCGATTATTTTATTAAGATAGATACCGAGCCCCCGTTCATCATCCCCATTAAGTTTAAAAGTGGTGCAAGCCTCAAAAAAGCAGGCAGCATTGCCCTGCACATCGGCGATAAACTATCGGGCGTAAAAAGCTATAGCGGCAAGATCGACGGTAAATGGGTGCTGATGCAGTGGGATTATAAAACGCATATCCTGCATTACTACTTTACCCGTGATATCGCCTCCGGCAAGCATAGTTTTGATCTAACAGTGACCGACAGCAAGGATAATACGGCACATTTCGCTGCGGAGTTTTATAGATAATTGTTTTGGATGATTTATAGCCCAAAACGGCTATATTTTTTGACTATAACCAAAACAGGTTACAGAGTGCTTTGTCCGTCCAGATAGGGCTGGACAGGTTTTGCAGTAAGCGGACAGGCTAACCGGCCGTCCTTTTTAAAGCAAATGGTTCCCTGTCAAATAATTATGTGACGAACGTCATTTTATTACGCCTGCGGATTAAGCAATTTTATCGCATTAAATCCGCAGGCCATGAAGACCATTCTTGTATTAACCGATTTTTCGAAAAAAGCAGAAAACGCTGCGCTGTATGCGCTGAAACTTGCTGAAAAAACCCACGCCAACATCCTCCTTTTTCACCTTATTGGACAAATGCAGGCCGTTAACGTGCCAGAGGCCGGTTCATGGTTGGTTGAGGATTACGAGATCTTTAAAAACGAAAGCCTGCGCGGTCTGCTCTACTTAAAAGATACGCTGGAAACTAACCACGACCCGGCCGCTTTTAAACCTACCATCCATTGGTTTAATGAAATAGGCCCGGACCTGGCCTGCACCATTGCTGCAATCGTTCAAAGCGAACAGATCGACCTGGTAGTGATGGGCGCCAGAGGCAACGACGTGTTATCGCACCTGTTTTATGGCAGTGATACATCAGGTGTGCTTGGCCATGCCGGCTGCCCGGTATTGTTTGTTCCACCGGGCTGTTCCTGCGACAATATAAAAACCATTGTTTTTGCCAACGACTTTAAGGAAGATTACACCCAGGCTGTTCATTTTGTAACTTCGCTGGCAAAGGCATGCAATTCGCATATTATCCTAACCCACTTTGGCCCCTATGATAATGAGGCGTTTCATAGCCTCGACCTGATCAAATCAGCACACCAATACGCCCATGTATCATCGCGGTTGCTGCCCCTCGAAAACTTTGGCGAACAGCTAACCCATTTTGCAACCGCGGCAAATGCCGATGTGGTAGTTACCATCCATCACCACGGCCTAACGCTTGACAAATTGCTCGGCGGTAGTAAAAGCAAAAAAATGCTTAACCAAAACGAGGTTCCGCTGCTGGTTTTGCCGGCGTAGGCGCTGACATCCAACCCCATATTTTCAAGGTCGTGTCGCGAAGCGGCAGTAGCGGGGCGTTTGGCATTCGCAATAGGCTTGCTTCCCTACATTTCCAGGTTGCTATTAACCTTCTTCCGAATTTTTGACCAAAATCTCCGCATTCCTGCCCTTTTGACGTTTATCAACGTGCCTAATTTTGCCTTATGGCCAAAAGCTGAATTTTGTTTTACTTTGAACTTTAAACTTTCTGTTTAACACTAATCATCCTTAACAGCGCAAAAAATCCGGTTTATGAAAGTATATTTTGAGGGACAGGTAATGTGGTCGCAGATAGATGCCAACCAGCACATGCGCCACTCGGCTTATGCTGATTTTGCGGCGCAGGCCCGTTTGATGATGCTGGAGCAAGCAGGCCTGGGCCCGGCCGTCCTGTACAAAATGAACATCGGGCCTCTGATGTTCAGGGAAGAATTGATCTTCCTGAGAGAGGTTGCAATGAATGACCTGCTAAAGGTAACCTGCGAGATCACTAAATCGCGCCCGGATGGCTCGCGCTGGTCCATACGGCATGAAATATTCAGGGCCGATGGTGTAAAGGCTGCCATCGTAAATGTAGACGGCGCCTGGCTGGATATGACCAAACGCAAGCTGACGCTTTTACCGCCTGAGCTTAGCCAGGCTTTCAGGCATGCACCCAAAGGCGAAGATTATGTGGAGGATATACCGAAGGAAAAGAACATTTAACAAATCGCATTATCCTGCTTTGTGTCCTTTGTGAATTCTTTGTGTCCTTTGTGGTAAAAATAGCGCGCTGATTGTTTACCTATCCCAAAAAACAAATCCCCCCTCTCTTTGTAACTGAAATATCGCGGAGCTTTTGATTTAATCCGCAAATCTTGATTTATCTTTATCGCGTGTTTAGCTGCTGCTAATGCGCTAGGCTGCAATTTCATCCCACACTGCCAATGGCCATTTTAGAGAACGATTTTTTACGGGTATCCATCAGCGCAAAAGGCGCACAACTCAGCTCTGTATTCGATAAAACAAACCAGCTGGAACATCTTTGGCGCGGCAGCCCGGCCATTTGGGGCTGGCATGCACCAAACCTGTTCCCAATTGTTGGGCAGTTGATCAACGATGAGTTGCTGGTTGACGGCAACACTTACCCAATGGCGCGGCATGGCTTTGCGCGCCATTCGGAGTTTGTTTTGCTGGAGAGCGATGAGGTACATGTGGTGTACTCGCTGCCCAACTCTGAAAAAACGCTCCAGGTTTATCCTTATAAGTTTGATTTCCAGGTTTTGTACACGCTGATCGAAAATGCAGTGCGCATCACCTACAAGTTGATCAATCACGACAAAAAGCCGGTCTATTTTTCAGTCGGCGGCCACCCTGCCTTTAATGTACCCTTTTATCCCGGCGAAAAATACGAAGATTATTACCTGGAGTTTGAAATAGAGGAACAATTGGTTGCACAATCATTAACGGCCGAAGGCACCTTTGCAGGCGAAACCCATCCGGTTCCGTCGCCGGGTAATAAACTGTATTTAACCCGGCATTTATTCGACAACGATGCACTTGTATTTAAAGGCCTTAAGTCGAGGGAGGTGAGCATAAAAAGCGACAAGCATGATAAATCCATCGCGGTACAATTTCCGCATTTTAACTATTTGGGCATCTGGGCCAAAGGCGGCGCTGATTTTGTTTGTATAGAGCCCTGGCTGGGCTGCGCCGATACTGCCGGCAAGCATGTAGACATCAGCCAAAAAGAAGATATCCAAAAAGTTGACCCTGGCCACGTGTTCGAGGCAGCTTTTTTTATCAGCATTTGATACTAATAATGTAAGGGTGCTGTTCATAAAGCGGATGCCCATTTAAAATTCAACCAGCTATGAAAAAGACCGTTTTCCTCTTTGCCATTACTTTAACGCTTTGCCTGGCCTCCGTTGCGGCACGTGCGACAGCCACCGTCGATCCGCCAACCAAAGAAGCCATTGCTGCCATGACGCCTGAGGAAAGGCAAGCCCGTGTGGAGGAAATTAAAGCACGCATAACCGAAATAAAAGCGCAGGACCGCTCGCATATGACAAAAGTTGAGCGCAAAGCTTACCGGGCAGAGTTAAAAGCCCTGAAACAGGAAACGAAGATGTACGATGTGCTGTACATTGGCGTTGGCGCGGTTGTTATATTGATCTTGTTACTGCTCATCTTATTATAGACGATGCCGATTGCCGATCCGACCAAAAGATTTTCGGACAGGGTTGAAAACTATATTAAGTACCGGCCCTCGTATCCAAATGAGGTTTTGGCTTTCCTTGCCGACCGTTGTGAGCTGACAAGTAGCTCAACAATCGCAGATATCGGTTCAGGCACCGGGATTTTCTCCGGGCTATTATTAGCCCATGGCTACAAAGTGCATGGCGTGGAACCCAATGACGCTATGCGGGAAGCCGCAATAAGGCAATTTGCAGACGACCACAATTTTATCCCTATTACCGGTACCGCTGAACAAACTACGCTGCCGCCAAATAGCATCGACCTGGTTGTTTGTGCACAAGCCTTCCATTGGTTTGATGCGGAAAAAACGAAAACGGAGTTTAAAAGGATATTGAAAGACGGCGGCAATGTCGCGCTGATCTGGAATAACCGCGATGCGGAAACCGATGAGTTTTCGAAGGCTTATGAAGGTTTGCTGAAACAGGATTCGGTCGACTACAACAAAGTAAATCACCGAAATATTAACGACATTAACTTTAAAGCCTTTTTTAAAGACGGGATGTACGAGGCGGTAAAATATCCCAATGTTCAGGGGTTCGATGAAGACGGGCTGTTGGGCCGGGCGTTTTCATCTTCGTACGTGCCTGCCGAAGATACCGAAGAAGGGAAAAAATTTAAAGGCCTGCTAAAAGACCTGTTTGCGAAGTACAATAGCAAAGGACAGGTGAGTTTTTATTACCAAACGGAAGTCTACCTCGGGAAAGTTTAGCACTCCTTATCCCGTTTTTTGCGCCGGTGATATTTTCCGCAATTCATCCTTTGTTTTACTAAACCAAACCCGGTTTGTTTTGCGCTCGATAGGGCTCAGGTGCTGTTCCTCGTTAAGCATGTCGGTAAATATCTGCCAGGCTTCGTCGTCGCGGCCTGCACGCATCAAAAACAAGCCGTACTGGTAACGCTGCTCAAAATACGAGTAACGGCCCTTCATGGCTTTAAACTCTGTTTCGGCCTGTTCCGTTTGCCCTAAATTCTCCAGCGCCTGCGCATACAGCAGGTGCGACCGGGAGCGCGCAAACTGCGGCAGTTTGTACAATTTTTTTGCAAGCGGAATAACCAACTCATATTGCTGCAAGGCTGAGTAAGCCACGATGAGTTGCTGCATCACATGCTCATTCTCACTGAAAGCGCCGGTAAGGCTGTTTTTATAAAGTTCGACCGCTTTTTCAGTTTGCCCGCTGGCAAGGTAAGCATCGGCCAGTCTAATACGATTGGCAAAGGTATCGGTAAAGCGCAACTCCTCTTCCAGCTTCCGGATATTAGCGCCTGAGGCAACTACTTTTGGCGCATAGTTGGTTGGCTTAACAAAGCTTCTTCTGTTGTTAAATACTTCGGTGAACAAGTAATAAATGGCTCCGAATGGGGGCACCAGCACCAGCCATAATATCCATCGGTTTAGCGTCCCTCTCCGATAACTATGCACGCAACAGAACACGATTAGGCCGACAATAACCAGAGAATATGAACCGTAGCCGTAAAACATAGGTTATGAAAATGTTGCTTTTATCACAAGCTATCAAAAATATAAAAATAAGTGATTTAAGCTAAAAGGGTTTTCTAAAAATTATTAATCAATTTTTTACCACTTCATCCAATACAGGATGATCAAGTGCGCTGATGCTGGCATGATTGCCTTTTAATTCATCAAATACCTCTATTTGGTTCAGTCCTTTCTTTAGCCAGCAGCCCGGAATATATATAGTTTGCTGCGGACCAATGTTCCAGTATTTGCCCAGGTTGTGCCCGTTTAAAAACACAAAGCCTTTGCCGAATCCGTGCATATCCAAAAAGGTATCGCCGGTTTTGGTAAGGTTGAAGGTGCCGGCAAACATGGCGGGCTGGTTTTCATTTTTACTATTGTTAGCATCAAATTTGAACCCACCGGTTGTTTTGAACGGAAATTTGTACATTTTCCACCCAGTCAGTTCCTCGTTACCCAGGGTTACTTTTTCGGTTATACCCTGGCGGTTGTCGATCAGGTAAGGGCCGTAATTGATACGACCGTTATTTTCAACCAAAATATCTAAAGTACTATTTTCCGGAGCGCTGAGCTGTACCGAATCCTGTTTAAAATGGCGGTCCAAAATACTTACACGTTTACCGTCGAGGTAAACAGTTGCATAATCGCGCATTTGCTTAATTTTAAGCATGCCGCTGCCTGCATTTTTTATTTTAGTTCGATACAAAACAAAACCATAACCTTGGTCCAGGTCTTCAAAACACAACGGATGTTCGCTTATTACCGGCTGGTTTAAATTTGCAAACAGCACTGCCTTCTTTGTCAGTTTGATTTGTTTGATGGAAATGAATTTGTGCTTCTCGGGCACTGGTGGAAGTTTTTCACCTGGCGCGAGATGTTTCTCAATCACTGCCCGGAACTTATAAAATTTAGGCGCAGGATTACCCGCTTCATCCAGCGGTGCATCATAATCGTAACTGGATGTTTGCGGCGAATAAGGGTCGGTTTTGCTCATGTTGGCCCCATTCATAAACCCTCGGGTGGTGCCGCCATGAAACATGTATAAGTTTATGGAAATACCGGCGGATAAAACCTCATCGAGTTTTTTGGCATCGTCCTCCATATTGCTGGTATTGTGCGCACTGCCCCAGCTGTCAAACCAGCCGGGATACCATTCGGCGATGTAATATGGCCCCTTGCCATCGTGATATTTGTTAATGAGCGTTTTTACTTCTTTGGGGTTATCCAAACCGTTAACAGCTGGTAAATATCCCGGCAAGTACCCCCGTGGCATTTGCGATGGCCCGTCGCAGGTAAATAATAGTCCGCTGAAACCGCTCTCGCGGAATATTTTGCGGTTAATATCCAGGTATTCTTTGTCGTCGCTGTACGAACCATATTCATTCTCGATCTGAACCATCAAAATATTCCCGCCATTAGTTACCAGCAAGGGCGAAAGCTGTTTACCTAATTGGGTAATGTAATCGTGGTAATATTTCAGGAATTTCGGGTCTTTACTGCGCACTTTCAGGTTTTTGTCTTTCAGCAGCCACCAGGGGTATCCGCCAAACTCCCATTCGGCACAGGCATAAGGACTGGGGCGTAAGATCACCCACAAACCCTCCTCCTTCGCAATCCGCACAAACTCGGCGATATCGTTATTGCCTGCAAAGTCGAACGTTCCTTCTTCCGGCTCTTCGGCGTTCCAAAAAACATAGGTGCCGATCGTGTTCAGCCCCATTGCCCTGGCCATCTTCATCCGGTCGCGCCAATAAGCGCGGGGAATGCGGGTACAATGCATTTCGCCGGAGATGAGTTGAAAGGGCTTATTATCCAGCAAAAATGTGGAATCGCCTAAAGCAAAGGTGTGTTTAGCTTTTTGGGCGAAGGAGGTATTAATAAAAACAGTTAGCGCGAAAAAAAACAAGATTGATCTTTTCATCGGGGATAATTCCAAAAAATTAAGTTTTCAAATGTATCAATAATTGGTTTTCACAATGATTTTAATCGGCATTTCCTTTTCTTACTTTTACTAAACTAATCAATCCCTAAAAAATCTCGTCAAGCTATATTATGAAAACAATTCCCGCACGCCGCCAAAGTAAAAATGTACAACTGACGGTTTTTTATAGTTTAATGATCCTTGCTTTAAGCTTCGGACCACTCAATAAGTATGCTGCTGCCCAGGAACCGGTTCCCGGCAAGTCATGGAACATACTATTACAGGGTAATACCCCATTCCCGATGGCCTGGATACCCGCCGGAACATTTACAATGGGCACCCCGGATTCTGAACAAGGCCGCAAAGCTGATGAAAGTCCGGAAACCACTGTAACCCTTACCAAAGGCTATTGGCTGGGAACCACGGAAGTAACGGCAGGCCAATGGAAAGCGGTAACCGGTCAGAGCCTGCGTGATAAAGTGCTCCAACTGCTCAACGATGAAACGTTATATGATTTTGACGGCAAAAAAATGAAAGAGCGGGATTTTATGCATTTCGACAAAAACAACCCTGACAAGATCATGGCGAATGAAGACGATGGGTTGCCCATGTATTTTGTAAGCTGGAACGAAGCCATGGATTTTTGCCGGAAACTGACCGAACAGGAACGCGCAAAGGGCCGCTTACCCAACGGATATGAATACACATTACCAACTGAAGCGCAATGGGAATACGCCTGCCGCGCCGGAACGACCGGCCCGACCTACAGCGATGGCAGCCTTGATCATATCGCCTGGTACGTTAAAAACAGTTTTATCGCCTATGCCGGCAAAGGCCTTGGCAACCCACCGGCCGGGCCGAGAGATGTTGGCGCGAAACTGCCCAACAAATGGGGCATGCATGACATACTGGGTAATATTTGGGAATGGTGCCGCGATTGGTACGGGCCATACCCGGGAGGCAGTGTTACCGATCCCACTGGCCCGAAAGACGGCAGCTACCGGGTAAACCGGGGCGGTAGTTTCGGTAGCGGCGCTAATGACGAACGTTCGGGTAACAGGGCTCAAAACCCGCCGAATGAGGATAGTGCGTACCGGGGTTTTCGTGTTGCGCTGTGCGCTGTTCAGCAATAATATATAGGCCTGGGAATTATTGATTTGCTGGTCTAATCCGCTTCTTAGCGAAAAAATTAAAATAGACAGACAACAAGGCCGCTGCCCCAAAACACACGGCGATTGCGACGCTGATGAGCGATTCGCTAACGGAAGTGCCGCTTATCTTATCAGCATAATATTTTATAAACGAATCGGGCAGGTTGGTTTCGCCGAGTTGGGTTTTAACATGCCATTCCCAATCGGTAACCGGGCAATAACCAATGCCGTACCATATCCCGAGTATAAACCAGCAGCCGGCGGTTATCACCACACAGATCAAATGGGCCTTTCGCAAGGGTTTCCATAGCCAGCCAAACAGGTTGAGTAAGATGATGACGAAATGCAGCAGCGTCAGAAATAAGTCGAGCGCTTTCAGTCCCATTGGTTAAACTCATTTAAAACAATCCCAGCTGGCCGTTATCATCCATTTCTATATCGTCCGGGTTGGTTATTTCGAAATCTATTTTTTTGATCACAGATGGCACTGATTTCACAGAGTCTTCTTCCGGTGATTGCACTGGTTTTATTTCCTGGGTCCCGATAGCTATCGGGGGCGCCGATTGATCAGGTGATTTCACCGATTCTGTTTGCGGAAATTCCGTCGATTTTATTTTTTTTGATAGCACCGATTTTGCTGGTGATTTCACCGATTCTATTTCGGGCTTTTCCGGGGCCTCTTGTTCTGCGGGTTCCTCGTTGGTTTCGGGCGATATTCCGGGGCCAGGTGAGGGATCGTCTGAAGGTCCTTCTGGTCCATCATTATCCGGATCGCCCGTTTCCGGTTCATCGTCGCCCTTGTCGCTTTCAGGCATTAGCTCAACCGATTTCACCGGCAGCTGCGACAGGCGGTTGCCCATCGCTTTCATTCCCTTAACATCTATCAGGCCGGCCAGGTCAACTTCGATGGTTTCGGGTGTTTGTTCTTTGCCTTTTAGTTGTACAACTTTTATCATAGGCTCAGCAGCCCCGCTTATCAGCACCAATTTCGAGCCGCTCTCGTCGCTGATAATGCTGGATTGTTTGCCGATGGACGTATTTTCAAACACAAACCTTTTTACGAGGTAGTTTTTGGATTTACCGTCGATATGAACTACTGTATAAACTTTTTCAGGTTTGTATTTTTCGATCAGGATCATCTTGTCATCAAAATGATTATTCAGGTCAAAGCTGGTAAGCTCGTAAATGCCGGCGCTTAAAACGGTTAGTATCTTATCATCCCCGTCAAACTCGCCCAAATATTTACCGCGGCCATCAGGGTTCAGACGCTTCAAAATATCGTCATACCAAATTTTGCGTCCTGATAAAGTAGACACCCCTTTGCTTTTCAGCACAATCTTTTTAACCGGGTATTTGGTTACAATATTCCCCTGCGACGCACGGCCCTTTATGGTCAGTGCGGCGAAGTCCTCATCAAACTGCAACTTTTTTAACTTGCTGTGCGGCTTTAACTGGATGTTAATAATTTCAGCCTCACCGTTGGGGTTGGCCGAAAAATATAAAACACGGCTGCCTTTGGTTCCCTTGGTCAGGTCGTATTCCTTGTCACGCGTCACACCGACAACCGAGAAACGCTTGATATAGCTCACCCCGCTCTGGCCATCTTTATAAACCATGTTATAAACCGTGCGCTCATCGTTCTTTTTAAAAACCGCTACGTGGATAATCTCCTTGCCGACGAAAACCTTCTCCTGCACTTTAGTGATGATGCATTTGCCATCCTCCCTGAAAACAATTATCTCGTCGATATCGGAGCAATCGCCCACAAACTCGTCTTTCTTTAAACTCGACCCGATGAAGCCGTCTTCGCGATTCACGTACAATTTAACATTGGCCAGGGCGACCTGCGCAGCCTCCACCCTATCGAATGTGCGCAACTCCGTTTTGCGGCCGCGGTCCTTGCCGTATTTATCCTTCAGCTTCTGGAACCAGGCAATGGCATAATCAGTAAGGTGCTTCAGGTGATGTTTAACTTCTTTTATTTCCCCTTCCAGCGCCTTTATCTGCTCGTCCGTTTTCTTTAAATCAAAACGGGTAATGCTGCTCATCGGTTTATCGATCAGCTTTTTATAATCCTCGGGCACTATAGGGCGATAAAACTGAGGGAAAAACGGTGTAAACAACTTGTCCAGCACCTCTACTACCGTCTCAAAATTTCCGGAGGCTTCATATTCCGGGTGCTTATACATTCCTTCCTGGATAAATATTTTGAGCAGCGAGCTGAAAAATATCTTCTCCATCAGTTCTTTCAGCCTGATCTCCAGTTCCATTTTCAGCAGGCGCCGGGTATTATGCGTGCTTTCGGTTAGCATATCATTCACGCTCATAAAGCGCGGCTTATCGTCCTGTATTACGCAGGTGTTGGGCGATATGGAAACCTCGCAATCGGTAAAGGCGTACAGCGCGTCAATGGTTACATCAGGTGATATCCCCGGCGCCAGGTGTATCATGATCTCGACACTGGCGGCGGTATTATCTTCGATCTTTTTGATCTTGATCTTACCCTTTTCGTTCGCCGCCACAATGCTTTCCATCAGTCCGCCCGTTGTGGTGGTAAATGGTATCTCGGTGATGGCTAAAGTCTTTTTATCGCGTTCGACAATTTTTGCGCGCACTCTTACCTTACCACCCCGCTGACCATCGTTGTAGGCCGATGCATCGGCCATACCACCGGTTGGGAAATCGGGCATTAGGTTTGGTGCATTCCCTTTTAAAACTTCGATGGACGCATCCAGCAGTTCGATAAAATTATGCGGTAGTATTTTGGTGGCAAGGCCTACAGCAATTCCCTCCGCGCCCTGCGCCAACAACAGCGGAAATTTTACAGGAAGTGTGATCGGCTCCCGGTTACGGCCATCATAGCTGGCCTGCCAGTCGGTAGTATCGGGGTTAAAAACAACATCGAGCGCAAATTTTGACAGGCGGGCCTCGATATAACGCGGGGCAGCCGCGGAGTCGCCGGTAACTGGATCGCCCCAGTTGCCCTGGCAGTCGATGAGCAGATTTTTCTGGCCGATCTGCACCATCGCATCACCGATTGAGGCATCGCCATGCGGATGGTACTTCATGGTATTACCGATAACGTTGGCGGCCTTGTTAAAGCGACCGTCGTCCATCTCCTTCAGCGAGTGCAGGATGCGGCGCTGTACCGGCTTTAAACCATCGTTGATATGTGGAACGGCACGGTCGAGGATAACATAAGAAGCATAATCCAGGAACCAGTTTTCGTACAGGCCGTCGAGTGAGGTGATGTTATGTAATTTGTCTTCGTTATTTGCAGGATTATTATTTGCGCTCAGATCGTCACTCATTCTTTATAAAAAAATTATGGATGGGTAAAAGTAAGGGTTAATGTGCAGATGTGCAGATTTAGGATGTGCGGATTTTTTAACATTGCGATAATTATCAACCGATCAGGGTTTTTGGCGGGGATTTTTGCGGTTTTGTGAGCAATCTTCGTCACTAATTTGTTAACCGAAATTATGAAGTTATTAATTATGTTAGTAAATTTGATAGTATGACGACGCTAACAGTAGAAATAGACAAAGAGCGGGACTTGCCGGAATTGGAAGCTGTATTTGACCGTATGGGGCTAAAGTATAAGCTCGAAGATGATATTAATGACGACGATTGGGGTGATCTCTCCGATGCGGAGATCGAGGCCATCAAAGCGGGCATTGATGATTTCAAAAACGGCAGGGTAATACCACATGCAGAAGCAATGGCCCAAATAGAAGATCATTTAAGAAACCGAAAGGTCCGTGCCTAGAGAATTATACTGGTCGATAAGGGCGTTACAGGAGTATAAGGATTTGCTCGATTACATCTCGAGCGAATAGGGAGAAACAATTATGGAACGGGTGAGATCTGAATTCGGCCAAACTTTAAACCGAATCCAAACCACTCCTGAACAATTTCCAATATTTTTAAAGAAAAAGAAAATTCGCCGCTGTGTTGCTTCGCCGCAAACTTCCGTCTATTTCAAAATAAATAAGCAAAACATCGAAATTTATGCTTTTTTTGATAATAGACGTAATCCGAAAAAACGAAAACTATAGCCTCTTCCGCACATCTAAAGTCAGCATATTCGCACATCTACCCATTCTTCATCGCACGTAGCATCTCGTTATATTTCCACTTTCGCAGCATGGCATTAACCGTATTTACAATGCGCTTAGCCCTCGTCTCGCTCGTTTTAGCCTCGTTTATCCACTTTATAAAATAATCCCTGTGCGATTTTGGCAGGCTATTAAAAAAATCTTGCGCATCCGGCTCAAAATCGAAACATTCCTGCAGCTCGGCTGGCACCTCAACTTTGTATTCAGTATCCTCCTCCAAACAAACATGCAGCATTGCGCCTGCGTTTTTGTGCAGTTTTTTTCTGATGCCGGCCTTTAGTGCCATGATAAAGTTACCCTCGCCCATGGGCATTAACGCCAGGCCCGCAACCGGCAGGCTATCCAACAAACCTCTTACCCTGAACGAGGTGCGCATGCCGGGTTTCAGCTGTTGCGCAATATCGGCAGGTATTTCAATATATGTCCAGCCGGTTTTTTCGCCCTGCTCAGCAAATTGTAACATGATTGTATCGAACTCGACCATTTTTGTCAAAGCCTTGTCTTCTTTGTTAAAAACTGTTAAAAATAGCCACCAGGGGCTATTTTTATGTAACTAATTAATTAGTACTTGTGTCTTATCGGTATAAAACCAACACAACAATTTAAATTTTAATATTATGAAAACTTTAAAATCAATTATGCTTGGGCTGGCCATGCTGGCCTTGTGCGGCGCCGTAAAAGCAAACACCAACGACAACACAAAACTAACACAAACTTACGCAGTAAACACCTATGTTGACGCCATGACAAGGGGCCGGTTAAGCGGTTTGAACGATGTGCTCGACAACTCCGCCTTGTTCAGCATGGTGCGCGGGAAACAGGTGCTCAGCTTCGACAAAAAACAAATGCTGGACTATTTTAAAACCAACCGCAATACCGAGCAGCAGTGCACTACCAGTACTTCGGTTGTTGAAAACAATGCCAATATCGCTATCGTGAAAGTGGACATGAAGTACGAAAATTTTACCCGCAGCAACTATGTTACCATTGCCAATACCGGTAACGGCTGGAAGATCACTAATGTTTATAGCACATTCTCCTGAAAGGAGGTGAAAGGCGAAAGGCAAAGGGCGAAAGGTTGATTGGGGTATTCATTCTCCTTGACCTTTCGCCTTTTACCTTTAACCTCTTTTCCTAATTCACATAAGGCTCCAAAACCTTCTGCCACCGGTCGTATCCTTTACTGTTCAGGTGCAGGTAATCGGCTTTGAAGAGCGATGAATCGGGCATGGAGGTGCTCGTTTTTAGGATAACCGTATTTACATCGATAAATTTGCTGTTGGGCTTATCCGCCAGGTATTTTTCAACCAGGTTGTTGGCTACCGCTATTTCCTTAAAGCCTTTTACCCTGCTCGGGCTCATTTTGGCTGATAAAAAATAAACCTGCGCGTCCGGCAATTGCTTCCTGATCATTGTAAAAAGCTTTTTAAATTCATCAAAAACAAACTCGCCGCTTTTGCCTGCTGCAATGTCATTTTCGCCTGCATAGATAAATATCTTGCGGGGGTGGTATGGGAACAAAATATAGGGTGTGTAATAATCCACAACTTGCCAAAGCTCGCAGCCGCCAACCCCGCGTTTGATGATAGGTTTGCCCGGGAACCGCTGCTCCAGGTCGCTCCACAGCCGTATGGACGAGCTGCCAATAAATAGTATGCCATCTTTCGGCGGAAAGCTAATGCTGTCCTGGTGTTTAAACTCGCGGATCTCGTTGTCAAACGGGAAGCCGGTTTGGCCAAAAGCCCGCCCGCACAAAACCAGGGCAATAAGCAAGAGAGAGAATCTTAGTTTCATATTTTATCCGTTTAAGCGTTCTTCAAAAAATAAAAAGGGCAGAAAATTATTTACGCCATTAACAACAAGGCAGGCGCCATTGCTGCAAAATAAAATAACTTCAATGGGTTTATCCTGCATTTTTTCACATTCAGCCATTACCTGAAGGCAGGCACCGCACGAGGCCACCGGCTGCGTAACTTCAAAGGCATCCGTTTGCGCAGTTACGGCCATTGCGATGATCGGGTCATCCGGATGATTGGCACCCCAGGTAAACAAAGCAACGCGTTCCGCACATAAACCTGACGGGTAAGCCACATTTTCCTGGTTGCTGCCATGGATGATCTTGCCGCTCTGTAATAATAAAGCTGCACCCACCCTGAATTTCGAGTATGGAGAATGGGAGTTTTTTAAAGCTTTGACTGCCTCGTTGCAAAGAGCCTGGTAAGTTGCACTAAGTTCAGTTAATGAATGGCATTCTTTGTAGTGAATTTTTATTTCGCGGTCGGTCATTGTCTCCCATTAAAAAAGAAGGGGCATCAATATAGGGCTTTTTCTGTTAAATCAAATGTCAATTTTATTTAATTCGCCAGTGTGTCCTTTAGATGTATCCGTCATGTCACGCCGCTCCTAATATTTCTCCTTCCTCCGCAATCAACGGGTTCACGCTTTCATCATCTTTCTCCACGCGCAAATTGTTTACGATATGCTGCTGGCGTGCAGGGGTGTTTTTACCCATAAAATACTCCAGCAGGCCTTTGATGTTGGCGTCCTTCAGGTAAACCGGGTCAAGCCGGATATCCTTGCCGATAAACAGTCCAAACTCGTCAGGTGATATTTCACCCAAGCCTTTAAAGCGGGTTATTTCAGGTTTAACACCTAAGCGAGCAATGGCATTGCGGCGTTCTTCGTCGCTGTAGCAATAAACGGTCTCTTTTTTATTGCGAACACGGAATAATGGTGTTTGGAGGATTGAAACATGCCCGGCTTTTACCAGATCGGGGAAAAATTGCAAAAAGAAAGTCATTAGCAGCAGGCGGATGTGCATCCCGTCCACATCCGCATCGGTGGCAATCACGATATTGTTATAACGCAGTTCATCAAGGCCATCCTCGATGTTCAGGGCATGCTGCAGCAGGTTAAATTCTTCATTCTCATAAACCACTTTTTTAGTTAGCCCGTAACAATTCAGCGGTTTACCCTTCAAGCTAAATACGGCCTGCGTCATCACATCGCGCGATTTGGTGATCGAACCGCTGGCCGAATCACCTTCGGTAATAAACAACGTAGTATCTTGCTTGCGCTCATGATTTTCGTCAAAATGAACTTTGCAATCGCGAAGCTTCCGGTTGTGCAGCGAGGCTTTTTTGGCGCGCTCGTTAGCCAGTTTTTTTATGCCGGCAATATCTTTTCGTTCGCGCTCGGATTGCAAAATGCGCTTAAGCAATGCATCAGCGGCCGACGGGTTTTTATGCAGGTAATTATCGAGCTCGCGGCGTATAAAATCATTTATGAACTTGTTTACCGAGGGCCCTTCAGGGCCGACATTCTGCGACCCCAGTTTGGTTTTAGTTTGCGACTCAAAAACCGGCTCCTGTACCTTAATGGCAATAGCCGCTACAATGGAAGCCCGAATATCCGAAGCTTCGAACTGTTTTTTATAAAAATCTCGGATCGTTGCTACCACCGCCTCGCGGAACGCTGCCTGGTGTGTGCCACCCTGGGTGGTATGCTGCCCGTTAACGAAGGAGTAATATTCTTCGCCGTACTGCTGTCCGTGGGTCATAGCTATCTCGATGTCCTCTCCTTTCAGGTGGATGATGGGATAACGCATGGTTTCGGTGTCCGAATTCCGGTTCAAAAGGTCATACAACCCGCGTTCCGATAAAAATTTCTGCCCGTTAAAATTGATGCTCAGGCCCGCATTCAGGAACACATAGTTCCAAATCATGTTCTCCACAAACTCCGGGATGAAACGGTAATGCCTGAAGATGGTATCATCCGGCAGGAAGTTTATGGCCGTACCGTTACGCTGGGTGGTATCTTTTTCCGGCTCGTCGCGGATCAGCTCCCCTTTTTCAAATTCGGCCAGTTTGGTGCGGCCGTCGCGGTAAGACTGTACAATAAATGAATTCGACAGCGCATTTACTGCTTTGGTACCCACGCCGTTCAAGCCAACCGACTTTTGAAATGCTTTGCTGTCGTACTTACCGCCGGTATTGATCTTGGATACGCAATCGATCACTTTGCCCAGCGGGATCCCGCGGCCGTAATCGCGAACAGAAACCTTGTGGTCGCTCATGCTCACCTCGATGGTTCTGCCGGCGCCCATTACAAACTCGTCTATCGAATTGTCGATAATCTCCTTTAGTAATACATAAACGCCATCATCATAAGCCGAGCCGTCGCCCAGCTTCCCGATGTACATGCCGGGGCGTAAGCGGATATGCTCTTTCCAGTCGAGCGACCGGATACTATCATCACTATAATCTGCAGGTAGTGCCATTTTTTTTTGTCATTAGTCAGTGATCATGGTCATTGGTGCTGTTCAACGGTTTATTAGTGGCCTTAGAAAGAACCCGGTTTTTCCAAACCAACACTAATGACAAATGACCAATGACTATTGACCAACGCCCAAAAATAGCATTTCGACATAAGATTTATCCTCATCATGTCTCAACTTATCCACAATCTAATTCAGGGCTTGAATTTGAGGCAATGGCTGACCCTGTTGATGTTTTTAAAAAACTCCGGGCCTTTTTCGTTGCCCAGGCAAACAGCCAGTATGGTGCCAGTTTGGCTTTTTCGAAGAGTGATCAGCAGGGCGTATTTATAGCGCTTGGTTTCGGGTAGATCGAGCAGGGTAATAAGGTATGATTTTCCGGCATCGGCGTGGTATTGCGACAACACTTCCTGCGGAATGCTTCTTTCATAAAAAGGTTGGTCGCCTGATAATGAAACGGCCATCGCCTTTCCGATGTCAAGGTAAACAGAGTCGGGGTTCTCCATGCCGGGGCCTTTGTTGGTTTGCGTCCGGGTATAATTGAACCACTCTTCCTTTTGCGACGATACTTTGAGCCACAATTCAAAACCTTTGCCCGCCAATTCAAGAGCGTAATCAAAAGAAAAATCCTCATCATCAGGCGCCGGGATTTCCTTAAAGCCCTTTGGGTACACAAAAGTTACGTTAGCCTGCGCGGCCAATGCAAAAAAATCTTTAAGTTGCTTACTTGAAGGATGGCGTTTTACCGCAGACGCCGCAGGAAGCGCTTGCTGAGCAAATAACGGAACCGCTGCCAGCAAAAATGCGGCAGTCAGTATTATTTGTTTAAATTGCTTCACGGTAGCAATCATAGTTATGCACAGGACACAATATGTCAATAGTTAATCAGGGTCAACCTCAACAAATTTAAAATATAAATTTATAAAATAAACATTTAGATAAACATTAGAAAATTATAATGAGTATTACGCCCAAGCTTAACCGCTTTGACCTTACCATGATCGTGATCGGTTTGATCATCGGATTAGGGATATTTGCTACACCAAGCGATGTTGCCGTCACCGCCGGCAGTACCTGGATATTTTTTGGGGCCTGGATATTTGGCGGCGTTGTAAGCTTATGCGGAGCCCTCACCTTTGCCGAAATAGGCGCCCGGTATCCCGTTACGGGCGGTTTTTATAAAGTATTCTCGTATTGTTACCATCCGGCCATCGCTTTTATGATCAACTGGGTGTTGGTGATCAGCAATGCTGCCTCGGTGGCAGCGGTAGCCATCAAAGGTGCCGACTACATCAAACCCTTTTTGCTGCCTGCCAGCTGGCAGGGCGATGCAGGCACAAAGGTAATCACTATCAGCTCGGTGCTGGTGCTTTACGTGATCAACTTTCTGGGGATAAAAATGAGCGCCCGCACCCAAAATGTGCTCATGATATTTAAGATCGGGCTGATATTATTGATATGCGCAGCGATTTTTAAAAGCGACGTACCTCAAACTGTTGTGGCCGCTACACCGCATACCGGCAGCCTGGTCACCGCTTTTGGTTTAAGCCTGGTGGCAGTGTTTTTTACCTATGGCGGTTACCAGCAAACCATCAATTTCGGCGGCGATATTATTAACGCCAAAACCAATATTCCAAAGGGGATTTTCGCTGGTATGATCACCGTGATCATCCTCTACTTGTCTATCAACTACGCTTATTACCATATCCTGGGTATTGGCGGGTTGCAGCAAAAGCCTGCCCTGGCCTCCACCATGGTTGGGGTAATATTCGGCGCTACCGGCTATAAAATAACGTCGATCCTGATATTTCTTTCGGTGCTTGCCTATGTAAATGTAAACGTGCTTGCCAATCCGCGGGTGTATTATGCAATGGCCGAGGACGGCATCCTGCCGCCGATATTTAAAAAAGTAAACCCTAAAACACAGGTTCAGGAGTTTGGCATGAGCTTTTTTATTGCCGCTATTTTGCTGGTATTATTTTTTGTGGCAAGTTTTAGCAAGATGCTGAACTACGTGATGTTTTTTGATACGATAGGCCTTTCAATGGCAGCCCTTTCCATCTTCCTGCTGCGAAAGAAAACGAAACACCTGGATGGAACAGGCATTTACACCATCAAATGGTTCCCGGTAGTGCCCTTAATTTTCATCATTGCGTACTGGTTTGTTACGGCGAATATTTTTATCACTTTCAGGGCAAACCCTTATGCGGCACTGATCTGCCTGGCGGCGTATGCATTGGGGCTGATCATTTATTATTCGTTCACGTGGAAGAAGAAACGGACCATGTGACCCGGTAATACGAAATATTGCATATTTGTATCAATGGATCTGTCATACATACTGAACGAATTAGGCGAGGATCGCGAAAACTATTTCAATGCCGTTTCGCCGCCCATCATCCAAACCAGCAATTTTACGTTTAAAACTGTTGCCGATTTCAGGGAGGCGCTTGCGGAAGAATTCGATGCCGACCTTTATTCGCGCGGCAATAACCCCACGCTTAATATCCTGCGCAAAAAACTGGCCGCATTGGACGGCGCCGAAGACGCCCTGGTTTTTAGCAGCGGTATTGCGGCAGTTAGTGTGCCGATACTGGCTTTATTAAAACAGGGCGACCATATTGTTTCGGTTGAAAACCCTTACAGCTGGACCATTAAGTTGTTCAATAATTTCCTGCCTAAATTTGGCATCAACACCACGTTTGTGGATGGGAGTGATAGCGAAAATTTCAAGGCGGCCATCCGCCCGAAAACCAAACTCATTTACCTGGAAAGCCCCAACACCTTCAGTTATGAGCTGCAGGATTTGGCCGCCATCGCGCAAATCGCCAAACAGAAAGACATCCTGACGATGATCGACAACAGCTATTGCGGCCCGCTATACCAGCAGCCTATCAAGATGGGAGTTGACCTGGTGTGCCAATCGGCCACAAAATATATCGGCGGCCATTCCGACGTAGTCTCCGGCGTATTAACCGGCAGCCGGGAATTGATCAAACGCATATTTGATCATGAGTTTATGAATATCGGGCCGTCATTGTCACCGCATTCGGCATGGCTGCTTATCCGGGGTTTGCGCACCCTGCCTCTGCGTATGCAGCGCAGTTACGAATCAACCATAACCGTTACCGAATGGCTGGCCAAACACCCGGCGGTGGATAAAGTGATCTGGCCGTTCAGCCCCGGTTTTAAACAGGCCGGTCTGGCCAAAAAACAAATGCTGGGCTGCGGGGGGATGTTCAGTTTTACACTGAAAGAGCCATCGGTGCAAAAAATAGAAGCCTTTTGCAATAAGCTGCAGCACATCCTGATGGCCGTTTCCTGGGGCGGGCATGAGAGTTTGATCATTCCTTCAATTGCAGGCGTTAAGTTAGCCGATTATGACGTTGCTAACCCGAGGCAGCAGTTGATACGGATGTATGTGGGTTTGGAGGATGCGGATTATTTGATAAAGGATTTAGAGCAGGCGCTTTCGTAGAGACGCAATATTTTGCGTCTCCGGGTCGTAACACAGCATTAAAACGATTTTTTTCATGCCGTTCAATTAATGCAAGGGGCACCGCGCGGGCATAAAGCTACAGGTTGCAGGGAAAAAAGCCGGAAAAGCTGTCGATTTGTTTGTCCATTTGCTTGTCCATTTCGCAAACAACACCCAAATGTATATATGTATAGCATTGATTTTCAAATATTTACATTTTTATATAAATTTCAAAAACTGTATCTATCTAATAATCAGTCAATTACATATTACCGATAAAACAGTATCACCACTTACCGAAACGAAATCTTTTTTTGGCAGTCGTAGAGACCCAATATTTTACCTCTCCGAACCCAATCAACGGTTAATGCAAAAATAGCGATGCCATATTCTTCAATCTCATCATTCGTGTCGGGAGACGCAAAATATTGCGTCTCTACGTCAAAATCCCTATTTTCGCAATTCAAAAAAATCCGCCGGAAAAATAATGTATAAAACGCCTGCTGCGCTCCCTTCCATACGGAACTTTTCCATACTCATTATTTTTCTGTTACTATTTGCCGGCAAATGCAACCGTGGCTACCGTAAGATTGCCGAGGAAAATGAAAAAAAAGCAGCTGAAGCAGCACATACCAAAAAGTTATTAAAATCCATCGCAGGTATCGGCTATACCGAGGTAAAACGCACCTTTGATAACGGCCTTTCCTTCAGCCCGGTTGGGTACCAACTAGTGCCCGAATGGCGTATTACTTTTACCAGGGATTCGGTTAACATTTTCAGTCCCAAGAAAAATAAATTTTTAAATGCGCCGGTAGTGTTTGATCATGATTCCATTTTCAATGTGGCATGGGCCTGGTTAAAACTGCGTTATATCAAAAAAGACAGCATACAGTTTATGGTGCTGCACGTTAACGACAGGGTGATTGAGGATGAAAAGGTGCACGTGTATATGACCTTTTACGCCAACGATTACATCAAAAACACCCTTCACTCCGATACAAACATGCTGAGGCGACCCAGCCGGCGCGACACCGAATATATCAAAGCAAAAACGCTGCTGGCAAACGGCATTCCCGACAGCGCCTACGCAGGTACGCAGCCCGTTGTTTTAAAAAGCCGAAGTCCGTTGGTAACCGTTACCAAAGTGGTTACGCCGCCTGACGATGTGAACGGCGGCAAAATATATGATGATTATCTTTCGCCAACCTTCAATATTACGATCCATCATGCTTACGACGATTTTGGCTATTCGTTTACCGCGTTCGTGGATGAAAAAGGGACAATCGTCTTTCGCAAATCGCTGAACTTCATAAGCCCCGAATTTAAAAAAACGCTCACCGAAACCATGAATGCCATCACAAACAGCTACCTTAAGCTATACCTGGATGTTACCCCGGGCAAAACGCTGGGCATCCCGCATAACAGCATCATTTTTTTAAATGTGGCGGGCTACAAAAAGTAAACCGGTTGCACTTTGTAGCATACTGAGATCCATGGAATTTTGTTGCGTTCGCAACAAGTGAAACAGTGTGCAACAACGCGATAAAGAACTTATTATTAACAATTTAGCCACTGACAAAATTTTGTCACTGACAGGATCGCGTCACCATTTCCGGCAGTTTTCCTGGGCCTTATCTATCCGTGCATCATGTTATTTTAAATAACGTACTGTCTATTTACGGACATCGCAAATAGAAGCAGCAGTTCTTTGTAGCACTTAGCTGAACTAATGCGTATATACCTGCAATGTTTAGCTGCTAAATGGCTAACTTGCATTAATAATTACGGCTATGAAAGTAAAATTGCTGGCAGGCATAAGCATCCTGCTATTATTTGCAACATGCAAAAAGGACAAAAAAGCGGCGCCGGTTGTTTACAGTGTGATAGGCAACTTTACTTTGGCATCCTATCAAACCAATTTCGGTATCGGTGTAGATGCAACGGTTAGTCAATACGAATGCATGGCCTATAACGTGTTAACATTTTACCGCGACTCCACTTCTGCCTCCAGCTATAATGGCCTTGATTCCTGCTTTATTACGCCTACCCACCTGCAATCGGCGGGGGCGCAGATATATGGGATCCCCGGCACACTGCCACTGGCATCAACCTGGCATCAAAAAGGAAATAATATTTATGTATTGTACCCCGGTAATGGCAAGCCAGTGCCCGGTGTGGTAAGCAATGTTAATGGCAAGCTGCAAATCGCCTTTAAAGATACCGTGCAAAGCGGGGCAAATACCTATTATATTAACTCGCTGGAGGTGCAGCAATAATCCCCGAGTCTTACGAAGCTGATTAAAATGCCTGCGATTGATTATTCATTGCCGTTGACTTCAGTCAACGGATAAAAAGTCACCTAGGTAATGGGCTTTAGCCCAAATTATCTGACGTGTTTTGGCTAAAGCCATTGGTTTATTTACCATTGGTCCGTCGGCTAAAGCCCTACCGTGTGCCCACATCTATGTACTTTGCTCCTGTCTTGAGGCTGTCTCAAAAGGGTTGAAATAGCGTTGATGAGTTAGGTTTCCTGTTGATGTTTATGAATGTGGCCATTGGGCAATAAATTGTC
>OLLK01000245.1_pt1 | contig 61833 bp, 48 predicted proteins | sample 1604531 | NCBI WGS metagenome assembly OLLK01 (sample SAMEA104055722, study PRJEB20765) | soil metagenome | isolation source: soil | reverse complement strand
TTCTGATGTTATGCATTACACAGGTATTCGCACAAAACCGTACAGTTACTGGTACGGTTACGGCCAAAGATGACGGCCTACCCATCCCGGGAGTATCAGTAAAAATAAAAGGAACCAATACTGGGGTTCAAACAGGAGCCAATGGCAAGTTCACAATAGGTGTTCCTGCCAATGCCGTGCTTGTGTTTACCTATGTAGGTTTTACAACCCAGGAAAAAGCCGTGGGCTCAAGCAGCAACCTCAACATTGTGATGGAAGCCAACAGCACCGCCCTGGGCGAAGTTGTGGTAACCGGTGCATTGGGTGTTAAAACCCAGGCAAAGCAGTTGGGTTATGCAACGGCCACGATTGACAACAAGTTGCTGACCGAGGCAAAAGTGACCAACGCTGCAACCGGTTTGGAAGGTAAAGTGTCAGGCTTGCAAATTAACACTGCAAACAACGGTGTTAACCCTACCACACGTATCGTGCTGCGTGGCAATAGGTCTATCACCGGTAACAACGAGGCCTTGCTGGTAGTTGACGGTGTACCAATTGAGGACGACAACTACATCAACACCATTAACCCGGAAGACATTCAGGATATTAACATCCTGAAGGGTGCGGTTGCTGCGGCCATTTACGGTTCAAAAGCATCAAACGGTGTAATGATCATCACTACCAAAAAAGGAACCAAGGGTAAAACTACCATCACGGTAAGTAATACCAGCCAGATCCAGTCGGTTTCGTACATGCCAAACCTGCAAACGATGTTTGGTCCTTATGGTGGTGAAAGTGCGTATACCACAGCTGATGGTATTCCTGAGAACGTACCTTATGAAAACCAGAACTATGGCCCTCCGTTTGACGGCAGCACACAGCCACTGGCGCTTAGCCCGATATTTGCGGCAGATGGCGTTACTGTTACCGGTTATGACACCCTGTTCAACAAGTACTCAAATGTCCCCAATAACCGCAGGGATTTCTTTAAAAACACCTGGTCGAACCAGCTCAGCCTTGGAATTGACGCCGGTGATGATAACAGCAGCTTACACGTGGGCTTCCAGGATCTGTACCAGCCGGGCGTTGTTCCAAACGACTTATATAAAAGGGACAATATCCGTATTGGCGGCCAGCGTAGTTTTGGTAAATTCAGCGTTGAATACAATGCTTCATATAATCAAAGTGAAACAAGCACTTACGGGCCAAGCTACAACCAAACCAATGGCGACGTAAATAATGGCGACGCCTTGTACTTTGAAATTTTGAACGTTGGCGCCAACGTTCCGTTGACCAGCTTCAGCGATCCAAACAGCAAGTTTGGCAATATCAACTCTTATTACAACGCTTACGCCACCAACCCTTACTGGACTGTGCAAAATTCGCGTGAAAATACCGTTAATCACGACTGGTTAGCCAACCTTAACATGGCGCTTAAGATAGCACCGTGGTTAACACTTTCAGACAGGGTAGGCCTCACCTCAAGAGACTTCACTTATAAACAAACGCGTCCGCAACTGCAGTTCGCGCCTTGGGCCATTGCCGACCCATGGAAGGCTGGTAACGTGCCTTCGAGCTTAACCTATGTATACGCAGGAGAGGCGGACGAAATGTATACTGAACAACGATTGAATAATGACCTGATCCTGGCATTTAATAAAAAATTCGGCCAGTTTTCAATCAGCGGCGTTGTTGGTAACAACATGGAACAAAACTACGAACGTTTTATGAACCTTAGCAGCAGCCAACTGCAATTCCCGGGTGATTTTAACGTAGGAAGCGGTTTGGGTATTCCAAGTTACGGCGAAGCAAATTTTGCCCAGCGCGAATTCGCGATTTACGAAGAAGCTACCTTTGGATACCACGATTTCCTGTTCCTTCACCTCACCAATCGCGACGAATGGAACTCTGTGCTGAACCCTGATAAAAATCACTACCAATACCCTGGTGCTGATCTTTCATTCGTGTTTACTGATGCGATCGATAAGCTAAAAGACAAGGACTTTTTATCATATGGTAAAATCCACGGCGGTATAACCAAAGTAGCGAACATCAACCTTGGTGGCAGTACTTTTGGCGCTTACTCGCTGCAAAATGTATTTTCCATTGCCGGCGGTTTCCCTTTTGGCAGCTTAGGCGGTTATTCGCTGGGCTCAAACAACAACAATCCTAACCTTAAACCGGAGGAAACAACTGAATACGAATTTGGCGCCGAGTTGGGATTTTTTAAGAACCGCGCTAACTTAAAGGTAACCGCTTATCATAGCGATACCCGGAACCTGAGCTTAACCCAGGCATTATCTACAGCCACAGGGTTTAGCAGCCAGCTTACCAACGCTGGTTTGGTAACTAACGATGGTCAGGAAATTGACTTGAGCCTGATCCCCGTAAAAACCCGTGACTGGACATGGAACCTTGGTTTCAATTTCTCGCACTACGGTAACAAGGTAAAGGAATTGGCGCAAGGTCAAACTGCCATCCAAATATTGAATAATGGCGGTGGTACAAATATCTATGCCATTGTTAACAAACCGTATCCGGTTATTCAGGTAAACGATTTTAACAGGGATCCGCAGGGCCGCGTAATAGTTGACCCGGTAACCGGCGAACCCAGCCAGAATCCTAATCTAACTACTTACGGCAATACCAACCCTACACGCATTATTGGTTTAACCAGTTCATTGACCTATAAAGCATTTACGTTTGCTTTTGTAATCGACTATCGCGGTGGCAACCAGGTTTTCAACACCCAGGCAGCAACCGAAGCCTTCACAGGTGTTTCGGGGCAAACCACGCAAAATGGCCGTCAACGGTTTATTTTCCCCAACTCGGTTGTTCCTAACGGAAGTGGCGGTTATACGCCAAACACTTCTGTTGCGGTTGATAATGGCGGCGACACTGAAGGCAGCGGTTTCTGGCCGACTATCTTCTCAAACAACATCAACAGCCTTTTCGTAGATGATGCATCTTTCATCAAATTGAGAGAGGCCAACCTTACCTACAACATACCGGCAAGCTTCCTGACACGGAATGCGTCTTTTATAAAAAAGGCGTCTGTTAGCCTGCTTGGCCGCAACCTGCTGATGCTCAGGCCTAAGTCAAACTCCTACACTGACCCTGAGTTCAGCGATGCAGGCTCGGGTAATGCTGTTGGGCAAACATCAATAGGTGAAACGCCTCCAACAAGGTTTTATGGCGCTAACATCACCTTAACTTTCTAACCAGTAAGTATAATTTCAAAAAAGAAAGATCATGAAAAAAATAACGATATTACTTTTATCAGCGGTGGCAATTGCTTCCGGGTGTAAAAGATTTACGGATATCAACCAAAACCCGAACGATCCGACTTCGGTAACCCCTAACGTGGTGTTATCGGCTGCGCTGGCCGCTTCGGGAAACACCCAGGGTACTGACCAGTTTAACTTAAATGAGTGGATGGGCTATTGGGCGCGAAGCGGCAACTACATATCCGTTCAGTCGACCGAGCAGTACCAGTTGAATACCGGCTATGCCGATGGTACATGGCAGGACCTGTACACCACACTGAGCAAATACGATTACATTGAAAAGACAGCACTTCCAGCCGGCCCGTCCGAAGCATTTTATGCCGGGGTAGCTAAAACCATGAAGTCTTTTCATTTTGGCACGCTCGTTGACCTGTTTGGCAATGTGCCATATTCGCAGGCTTTCCAGGTAAATAAGTATCCTACACCGGCTTATGACGACGCTGCCACTATTTACAAAAACCTGATCACGCAGCTGGACAGCGCTGTTTATTATTTTGGCGTTGCAACAACCTACTATGCGCACGCATCGTCTGCGGTTTTAAAAACGGATGATCAGTATGACATCATGTTCGGCCGGGGACAAAGCGTAGATCCTGCGTTGCGAATGAAAGAGTGGACCCAGTTTGCCAATACCGTAAAATTGCGGTTGCTGATGAATGTTGCAAAAGCCCCTCCATCCGGCGTAGATATTGCTGGTGAGATCAGTAAGGCGGTAAGCGCTAATGGCTTTTTGCCGGTGGGCTTGAACGCATCGGTAAACCCGGGTTATGGTAATGCCAAAACCTCGCAGCTGATGCCTTTTTACGGGCAATTTTATACCACTGCGGGCAACCCGACATCTGTTACCAGTGCATTTTTTAGGGCAAACACTTATGCCGTTAATTTTTATAATGCTACCGGCGATACTTACCGGCCCGGCTTAGTGTACACACCCTTAGGCAATGGGTCGATTGGCAGCAACTTTGATGGCGCCCTTGATGCTCAGACCAATGCGGCTACATCGAGCGTTGGTCCCGGCTTAACAAAAGCCCCCACTTCCGATCAATTGATCATGGGCGATTTTGAAGGTTTGTTTTTACAATCGGAGGCTGCAGCACGGGGTTTTAACGTTGGCGCAACAGCTGACCAATTGTTAAAGACAGCCATTGAGGAAAACTTTGTTTATCTGGGCGATACCGCCGACGATGCTGATACTTATTATGATGACGCCGCGCCCGGTACCGGAACTAACAATCCGAATGTAAACTATGCAGCTGCAGTTGCTGCGGTTGGCGCTCTTCCTGCATCTGGTGTTGATAAAACCCCGGGCCTGCAAGCCATTATGACACAGGAATGGATCGCATTGAATGGTATTGACTGGTTCCAGTCGTGGACAAATTACCGCAGAACTGGGTTCCCGCTGTCTGATGTACTGGGTATTTCACACGCCAACACCCACGTTAAAAATGCTATACCTTACCGTTACCTGTATCCGCAAAGCGAGTATGATACCAACGGTAAAAACATACCAGCTTTGGCAAATGGAGCATACACGCCTATTTTCTGGGATAAGCTGCACAATTAAAAAGTATTGTTTAAACAAATAAATGAACAAGAAAATGAAAAGAAATATTTTTAAAAACATAGGTCGAATATCCTTAGTGATAGGCATGTTGGCTGCGACCTTGCTAAGCTCGTGTCTGAAAGACACCAGCCCAGGCTCTCTTGACCTGTCCAAAGGTCCCGCGCTGGTTGGTTTTCAATATTATGGATTCGCTGCTACGCCTATAACTACAAAATTACATGGAACAGCCACCGATAATTCTGACGTAAAGATCACCTTGTCAACAGCTGGGGTTACTTTAGGTTCGGCGGTTACGGTTAACATAGCCGACGATCCAAGTGATGCGAAAACATATGCCGACGCACAAACTACTGCGGGCACCCCGACATCTGTTTTGCCGACGTCAGATTACACCATCACGGCAACACAAGTAACCATCCCGGCCGGGCAGCAGTACGTTACTTTTAAAGTTAACTTTAAAGGCAACCTGATTGACTTTACCCAGAATAATTGGGTTTTGGGCGTAAAAATTACGTCGGCAAGCGGCGCGATAGTGGCGTCAAACTTAAATGTAGCTATACTTGCTTTAACTTTACAAAGCGTTTATGAAGGCGATTACAGCGACGACGGCTTTACGCTGCGCGCCGGTGACCCTGTGCTAAGCGGCTTTTTCAAGGGCTATGATGAACAGATGGGCACTGTTAGCGCAACCACTGTGGGCTATACCATTTTGTGGGCGACGGATGTACCAGCAGGTGGCGTTGCGCCAGTTTTCCTGACTGTTAACCCGGCTACAAACAAAGTTACTATAACATCCGGAAGCAACGCTACTTTGGCGAATGCCGCAGGGTATGACAGCCGGTATGATCCCGCTACAAAGAAATTTTATATTTCGATAACCTGGAGTACGCCCGGAACACGCGCTACTACTGACACCCTGACTTATAAGGGCCCATTGTAGTCGACGATTTTAGTAATTGATATTTTAACCCCGGACTATTAAGTTCCGGGGTTTTTTTGTTTGGCACGCTTCAGGGCAACAAAAACCCACGCGAAAAGGATAGCCCGATAGAAATCGCAGTTGTTATTTATTTGCGTAAACTGCAGGTATTTTAGGAAATGTGCCGATACCACATCGTTAGCTGCAAATATTCGTTAGCGATCCTTCGACTGTATTGGGCCAGGTTTTGGCAGCTTCTTTTTTGTTAACCATGGGCGAGTTAGCATGTCCTCCAAAAAACAAGCCGTATGACTGTGATCTATCATGCGGCTTGTTTGATCATAATCCAGGTGTTAAATACAAATAGTGTTAGTTCATAGAACCCCTGTATTAGTGCAATTAGTAAGTCCGCACCGTGTTTGTGGATTTGAACTTGAACATTGCGCAATAGGCCCGCCTGAATCTGTGCAATTCCAAATCGTTCCATTGGTGCCACCCTTTACATTTTTCATTTCAGCTCTGGTAAGCTGTCTCATTGCTGTTTTCATATTACACGTTGCTGGAAATTAATAAATACCTCTTTCAGTAGGTAGAGGTTTCAACCTTTCATTGGCAAAATTTGCAATTTGTTTTTATAGAGATAATAAATTACACCAACTGCGAGTTGATCTATACCAACGCTATTATTCCCGCAAGAATTTGAAAATGAGAAACTAAGGCCCGGCCTTGCTGTAGAAAATGATCGTTTTCACCGCGTTATCCATCGCGATACCCGCTATTAAATTGTTACTTAAACAGATTGGTAATATGGCTTTAAACGGGTATTTTGGGCGAAAAATGGATTATATGAAAAAAACGTTCTTCTTACTGCTATTAACGATTTCAATTTGCGGCATGGCGGCCGCGCAAGCCGTTGTGATTACCGGTACTGTTCAGGATAACGGCGGCAACTTGCTGCATTATGCTTTTATACAGGATAAAAACTCCAAAAGTGGTGCCTACACTGATTCGCTGGGCCACTTTTCTCTCCAGGCACTGCCTGCCGCGCAACTGCTGGTTAACTGTGCGGGATATAACGACGCGGTGATAAAAATTAACGGGCAAAACAACCTTGTAATTACACTTAAGCCAGTTGCTGCTGGTACTAATAGCACAGACTCCGTGCCTGCAAATACTGCGTTGCAGGATGCTTTGGTTAAACAAATGGATCTGACAAACAGGAATGCCGTAGCATCCGATTTTCAGCAGGGCTCGGCCATCAGCATTATTCATACCAAGGAAGTTACACAGGGCAGTCGCTATCTTTTTACAGGCTGGGTGCATGGTTATGTTGTAAACGCGCAGGATAGTTTAGTACAAAACCCGGCTTTCTTATTGAATTATGATAAGGTAGGGGGCAAGCTGATGCTTACCAAAGATAGATTATCGGCGATAGCTGTTTTCCAGGATAAAGTAAAGTCGTTTACGTTGTTTGATGCGCTTAACCAGTCGTACACTTTTACGATAGTTCCCGATATTGATAAAAACCACTATGTGCAGGTGCTGGCCTCGGGGAATAGTTACCGGATCTATAAGTCGATAAAAACTAAATTCGAAGCGGCAAATTATGAAAGCGACGGGCTGGCATCAACCGGGCATAATTTTGACCAGTACGAGGATGAGTTCACCTATTATATTTTGAATGTTAAGACAAATCAGCTGCAAAAGATCAGCCTGAAAAAGAAGGCGATAAAACAGGCTTTTGCTGCTGACGAAAAAAAGACGGAAGAATATTTTAAAACTAATGATGGCGACATTGACGATAACTACCTGTCATCAATGGGCGAGTATATGAATAAATAATAAAATCTTTTTTTAACCGTGGGTGATAAAGCGTTGGGTAATTCGTAACTTCATAGATTAGACATTATATTTAAACTAACCGGCTTATGAAAAGGATTATTCTGATTGCTTTTTTAATTACGGGCATCCTGGGCCTTGCCACGGCGCAAACTGTAAGCATAACCGGAAGTGTTAAAACGGGTGACGGCGACGCGCTGCATTTAGCGTTTGTGCAGGACAAGCAATATAAATATGGCGCGTACACCGACTCAACGGGAAGTTTTTCCCTTATGGTAAATCCAAATTCAAAATTAAAGGTTAGCTGCCATGGATTCAGGGACACGCTGATCAACGTCAACAATCAAACTACGTTTGCTATTGTTTTGAAACCGCTGGTTAATATAGTGGCCAGCCGCTCAAACATTACGCCGCAGGCCGATCCTGTTAATAACATCAATGTGCGTACAATGACCGATGAAGCCTCCCAGGTATTATCAAACCCACCTGGCTTTAAACGGTTTGCTTATATCGATCCATCTACGGGAAAAAATGTTTATGCCGGCGCTAATACATTTGATGCTGCACAGGGAGCTATTTTGCCGGTATTTCATCATAAAGATGAAACCCGGGGATCGAGATATTTATTTACGGAGTGGGTGCATGGCTACGTAATAAACGCCGGCGACTCAATTATTCAGAGCCCATTGCTTTTTTTTAATTATGACAAAATGGGAGGCGGGCTGCTGCTTAGCAAAGACAAGCACTCGGCAATAGAGGTGTACAGAGAAAATGTCAAATCGTTTACCTTGTTCGATGCGCTTAACCAGCCGTCTACTTTCACAACGGTTCCCGAAATTGATAAGAACCATTATGTGCAGGTTATTGCCTCAGGGAATAACTATAAGATATACAAAGCGGTAACCACCACTTTTATTAAATCAAATTACCAAAGCGACGGCCTTGCTGCAACCGGAAACAACTTTGATTTGTACGAGGATGACTTCACCTATTACATTTTAAACGTAAAAACGAACCAACTGCAAAAGATCAGCCCCAAAAAGAAAGCGCTAAAGCAGGCCTTTGCTGCTGACCAGGCAAAAGCCGAGGCCTATTTTAAAGCTAACGACGGGGATATCGACGATAATTACCTGGCATCAATGGGTGAGTATATGAATAAACAATAAACTTTTTTAACAGTAAAGTAATTAAATTGCCGGATAGTCTGTAACTTCCTTTAATAATGGTCAATATTTAAATATCCAGGTGAGAAGGATCAGTTTTATAGCTTTTATTGTTGCCGGCACAATAGGATTTGCGTCAGCACAAACCATAAACATCAGCGGAACGGTTAAAACCGGCGACGGGGACGCGTTGCATTTAGCCTTTGTACAGGATAAACAATATAAGTATGGTGCTTACACCGACTCGTTGGGTAATTTTGCGCTTACGGCAAATCCAAATTCAAAATTGAAAGTCACCTGCTATGGTTTTAGGGATACGCTGATCAATATAAATAATCAAACGTCATTCGCGATTGTTTTGCGTCCGCTGGTTAATATCACAGCCGGCCGGTCAAACATTACCCCACAGGCAGACGATCATAATGATATTAGTTTTCAGACACTTAGTGAGGGTATGGTACAGGGCGGCCAGGCCTCATCGTCAAACAAAGCCAGAGCCAACAATTTCGGCCTGGTGCAGGGCACTATTGTTACGGTATTCATGCATAAGGAAGCAACGCAGGGAAGCCGGTATTTATTTAACACCTGGGTGCATGGCTATGTGGTAAATTCCCGCGATTCGGTGATCCAAAGCCCAACGGCACTTTTTAATTACGATAAAATGGACGGCAGTTTGCTGCTTACAAGTGATAAACATGTAGTGATTGCGGTTGACAAGGAAAATGTGACGTCCTTTACTTTATTTGACGACCGAAACCAACCCTCCACCTTTACCTTGGTGCCCGAAATTGACAAAATCCACTATGTGCAGGTAATCTCGACTGGCAATAATTACAAAATATATAAGGCGGTAAACACGAGGTTTATCAAATCGAACTACCAATATGATGGCATCGGCTCGACGGGAAATAATTTCGACCTTTATCAGGACGATTTTACCTATTATGTATTAAACGTAAAAACCAACCAGATGCAAAAGATCAGCCTGAAAAAGAAAGCTCTGAAACAGGCTTTTGTTGCCGACGGGACGAAGGCGGATGACTATTTTAAAAATAACAACCGCGACGTTGATGAAAGCTATCTTGCTTCGCTTGGTGATTATATGAACAAATAAGTACAATAAGCGGCGATCGCCAGATGAGAAGGCCTTGCTTTAATGCTAGTACTCCAGCCACTTATTTAGCTTTAAGTTTATCCGCATGCCTTCGGTATATTTATCAAACTGGTCATTCAGTACCCTGATAATAATCCCCTTATGTTCAACCAATAGCTCCTCATAATTTCCTTTAAACAGCACTTGGTTTATTGTCCAGTCATTATTGGTCCAGGTTTTTACGGTCTCTATCCATTCGGGATAGATCACGATGTGTTCCGATTTTGTTTTTAAGCCGCAAATTTTAGCTTGTTCGCGCGTTAGCACCGTGCAATTGGTGAGCAGCCGTGCGGTGTACAAATGTTTCGGATTTTGATAGATCGATTTTGGCTCGCCTGATTCTAAAATTTCACCTTCCTTAAGCACCAGCAATTCATCCGCCATGGAGAGCACCTCCGCCGGGTCGTGGGAGACGATGATCACCGTTAAGCCGGTATCCTTTACAATTTGCCTGATGTCATGCTGCAGCCCTTCTCTGAATGAGGTATCAACCTGGTTAAAGGGCTCGTCAAGCAGCAGGATTTCCGGGCTCACCACGATAGCCCTTGCGATGGCCACCCTTTGCTTTTCGCCGCCGCTTAAATTAACAGCCTGCTTTTCGGCAACGCCGGATAATTTTAGCTGATATATTATTTTTTCAGTCTTTTCCTGTTTTGCCTTCAAATTGGTGTGAGGGAGCATGGCGGCAATATTCTCGCGTACTTTTGCAAACAGGTTTAGGTCATCGGTTTGCTGGGTAACCATTTTCATGGCGTCATGCCCGGGTATCAGCTTTTCATCGGGCCCCCAAACCCTTACTCCCTTAAATTTAATTTCGCCGCTACCCGGAGAGATCAGCCCGTATAACAGCTTTAACAAAGTGCTTTTTCCGCTTCCGCTTTCGCCGATGATGGCGGTGATCTTGCCCTGGGCGATGGTAAGATCAGTCTTTTTTAAACCAGCCTGGGTGCTGCCCGGGTAGGTTTTGCTAATTGCGGTTGCTTGTAAAAAAGGTATTGCTGACATCGCGGCAAAGATAGTGATCGGCGGGGCTTCGCTAAAAGGTTTGTTTTAAAGGAAGCACGCAAACCAGTAAGATTATTTTTTATAGGATTGTGGGCCATGACAGCAATTCGACGTGACAGTGGAAATTCCCCGAATTTAGTGAAACAGGTTGAAAATCAGCGTGTTTCATTAAAGTAGCTAGAAACTGAGGTTTTGAAAATGATTGGCTATCAGCCACTTACATCATAAGGCAATTTTCTAAAAAAAGCAATCGGCTGATAATGAGCATGTTTCATAGTGTTCCACTTGTTCCGTGTGTAAAAATGGAACGCTTGCAGCGCTGTTAAGGAAAAGTTTATTTACAAAACATCAAAATTGACTTATTGCGACGCCTTTGAACAGGCTAAAAGTCAGAGGCCTTTCATATCCTTAAATAGTCCTTTTATGGTGTTGATAAAAGGTTAAATTTGCAACACATCAAAAAAGTGGATAAAAAACTCATCATCGGCACCCGGGGCAGCGACCTGGCTTTATGGCAGGCGCATTTTGTGCAGGACAGCCTGGCGGCGATAAACATCGAGGCTGAACTTAAGATCATCAAAACACAGGGTGACCGTATCCTGCATTTGAGCCTCGACAAGCTGGAGGGAAAAGGATTTTTTACCAAGGAACTGGAAGATGAACTTATAGCGGGAACGATAGACCTTGCAGTCCATTCGCACAAGGACCTGCCGACTGAAAACCCACCGGGATTGATGATTGCGGCAGTGTCGAAGCGGGAAGACCCCTCGGAACTATTATTGATTTTGAAAGATTGTGTTGATGTTCATCAAAAACTGTCGGTAAAATATGGCGGCATTGTGGGCACATCCTCGAATCGGCGCAAGGCCCAGTTGCTGGCTTACCGGTCCGACCTGGATATAAAAGACCTCCGCGGAAATGTGCCCACAAGGGTAAACAAACTGCGCGATGAAAATTACGATGCCATAATGCTGGCCAAAGCCGGCGTTTTTCGCCTTGGGCTTGATCTGAGTGATTTCCATGTGGAGGAGCTAAGCCCGGCAGAACTGGTCCCTGCTCCGGCTCAGGGGGCGTTGGCCATACAAATACGTGAAGACGATAAAGAATTATTTGATGCACTGCAAGCGCTCAATCACCCTGACGTTGTAGAAGAACTTGCCGTGGAGCGTAAAGTTTTGAAGTTGTTTGGAGGTGGCTGCCACTTGCCGCTGGGTTGTTATTGCCGCAGAGAAGACGGCGTTTTCCAGGTTTTTACGTCAAAGGCTGACGAGGGTGAGGACTTTCCCGACAGGCTTTTTATCGAGGCCGACACCACTGAAGGCCTTGCGGAAAAGATCGTTTCGTATTTTGGCGCCGACCGGGTTTTCCCAAAAAAAGTGTTCATTTCAAGAAATCTTTCCGAGCAAAGCTATTTTAGGCGGGCGCTGGAAAAACATGATATTGAGGTAGAGGGGCGTTCGCTGATACGCACTGTGCCGGTGATCAATAAAGTTGATAATTTTATTTTCAGGAATGTTGACTGGGTATTTTTCAGCAGTAAAAATGCCGTTGAATACTTTTTTCAACTGGAACCGCTATTACCAAAGAAGGTAAAATTCGGGACGATGGGCAGCGGGTCCGAGGAAGCGCTGAGGCGGCGCGGCTATTTCACCGACTTTACCGGGGAGGGCATAGACACTGCCGATGTTGCTGTAGATTTTGCACAATTGGCGAACGGCCAAACGGTAATGTTTCCATCTGCCGAAAATTCGATGCGCAGCATACAGGCCGGACTTTCCGCAGATACCAAAGTGATCAACCTGTCGGTTTACGAGACCATTTTGGAGGAAAACCCTCAGCCAAGCGGCGCGGAGGTGTTGGTTTTTACCAGCCCATCAAACGTTGAGGCTTATTTTGCCAACAATTTGGTACACCCTGATCAGCAAGTGATCGCTATTGGAAAATCGACCGGGAAAAAGCTGGACGAAATCCAGGTGAAATATACATTGCCCTACTCGCCCGATGAAACCGGGCTGGCGGAAGCGGTGTTTGGGCTTTAAGAAAGTCCATGGTCCATGGTCGATAGTCCATGGATTTAAGAATGAGAATAATAATTGCCATGGACTATCGACCATGGTCTATCGACTAAAAAATGCTACAACGACCAAGAAGAAACCGGAAAAGCGAGGTAATACGCCAGATGGTGCAGGAAACGCACATCAGTGCCGCTAACCTGATATTTCCATTATTTATCATCGATGGCACTTCTCAAAAAACGGAAGTGAGTTCGATGCCGGGCATTTACCGCTATTCCATCGATAATTTGCTGCGCGAGATAGAAAGCTGCCTGAAACTTGGGCTGAGTTCTTTTGACCTTTTCCCCAATATTGATGAATCTTTAAAGGACAAATATGCGACAGAAAGCCACCGTGAGCAAAGCCTTTACCTGCGTGCGATCCGCGAGGTGAAAAAGAATTTTCCGGAGGCCTGTGTGATTACCGACGTGGCGATGGATCCCTACAGCAGCGACGGGCACGACGGTATTGTAGAGAACGGCGAGATATTGAACGATGAAACATTGGAAGTACTTGGCAAAATGGCATTGGCGCATGCGCAATGTGGCGCTGATATTATTGCCCCATCGGATATGATGGATGGCCGGGTGGGTTATATTCGTAATGTATTGGACGAAAGCAAGTTTACCAACGTTTCCATCATGTCATACTCGGCAAAATATGCCAGTGCATTTTACGGGCCTTTCAGGGATGCACTAAATTCGGCGCCAAAATTCGGCGACAAAAAAACCTACCAGATGAACCCGGCCAATCAGCGGGAGGCCTTGATAGAGGCCGATTTGGATGAGGCGGAAGGTGCAGACTTTTTGATGGTTAAGCCCGCGCTACCTTACCTGGACGTGATCAAATTATTAAAAGATAATACAGAACTACCGATAGCTGCCTATAATGTTAGCGGCGAATATGCAATGGTAAAAGCAGCCGTACAACGCGGCTGGCTGAACGAACCACGGGCTGTGGCCGAGATATTGACCGGTATCCGCCGGGCCGGGGCGAGTGTGATTTTAACCTATCACGCAAAACAAGCGCTGGAGAATAAATGGATTTAAGCAGGTGGATTTACAGGTGCAAAGGATCAGGAAATTTTAAGCAAGCAAAATGTTCGACGCATTAAAAAAGAAACTGAATACAGGGGGTGATGAATCGATTAGCTCAACTGCCAAGCCTGATATCAGCAGGGAGAAGTCGGCGGAGCTGTACGAAAAGGCGAAGACTTATTTTCCCGGGGGCGTAAATTCGCCGGTGCGGGCGTTTAAATCTGTTTACGGTACGCCGCTTTTTATTGAAAAGGGTAACGGCTGCCATATATGGGACGCTGACGGCAACCAGTTCATTGATTTTTGCTGCTCCTGGGGGCCGCTGATCCTTGGACACAACCACCCCAAAGTTTTCGAGAGGGTGAAAGAAGTAATGCAAAAAGGCATGTCCTTCGGCGCACCTACTGCTTTGGAGAATGAACTTGCAGAACTGATTACCAAAAACAATAAGTACATCCAGAAATTACGATTTGTAAGCTCAGGAACCGAGGCCGTAATGTCGGCCATCAGGCTGGCGCGTGGCTATACAAAAAGAGACAAGATATTAAAATTCGAAGGTTGCTATCACGGGCATTCGGATTCACTGCTGGTGAAAGCAGGCTCAGGCCTGGTTACTTTCGGCGAGACGTCTTCCGCCGGCGTTCCAAAGTCTTTTGCCGATGAAACTATTGTCGTGGCGCTGAATGACCGCGAAGCTGTTGCAAAAGCTTTTGAAGAATTTAAAGACCAGATTGCCGCCATAATTATTGAGCCGGTGCCTGCGAACAACGGATTATTATTACAGGAGAAAGAATACCTCCAGTTTTTGCGTGATATCTGCACCAAAAACGGCACGCTCCTGATGTTTGACGAAGTGATCTCGGGTTTCCGGTTAGGATTTGAGGGCGCTGCCGGTCATTACCAAATTACACCCGACATTGTGACATACGGAAAGATCATCGGTGGTGGCATGCCTGTTGGTTGTTACGGTGCTTCGGCGGAGATCATGGGAATGGTTTCGCCAGATGGCGGCGTTTACCAGGGAGGCACCTTATCGGGTAACCCGGTAGCAATGGCGGCTGGTATTGCTCAGCTTACTGAGCTGCTTCGGTCAGGTTTTTACCGCGATCTGAATAAAAAAGCGGGGGAGTTTACTGAAGCGATTCAGCGTTTTACCACTGCAAAAAACTATAAGTTCAAAGTGTATGGCATAGGGTCAATGTTTTGGTTTGCATTTACCGACAATGAGGCCATCCGTCGCGCTGATGAGATCGATGCCACAAGTATGGAGAAATTTAAAAAATTACACCGCGAACTGCTTAACCGCGGTGTTTATCTCGGCCCTTCAGGTTACGAAGTGGGCTTTATATCATCGACCCACACCAAGATCGAGCTGGAAAAAGCAAAACGTGCTATATTTGATAGTTTGGAAGTAGTATTCAGAGAAAAATAAGTGCACAATTTAAAGTGGGCGGTTTGCATGTAAGCCTATTGCAAATTGCCTATTGCAAACTAATTGAACAATATGAGAAGGTCCTTCATTATATTCTACGCCCTTATTATTTACGCGCTGACGGAGTTGATCTGGTGGGGCTATTTGCTGGTAAAACTAATGCCCAGCAGCCTTGCGATGATCATGGGCGAAGGCTCCATTTTCATCATCGTTTTTTTTGTTGGCGCATGGTGGCTGCACCGTTCCATAATCAGGGAACGTAAGCTTCAGGAACAAAAAAAGAATTTCCTGCTTTCTGTTACTCATGAACTTAAATCGCCCCTGGCATCAATGAAAATTTTGCTCCAAACCATCCAAAAGCGCGATCTGACCAAACACCAGGTAATGGATTTTGTGGGCAAATGCCTGACAGATATTGAGCGGCTGGATGATATGGTGGAGAACATGCTGCTGGCATCCAAAATAGATAACCGCTCCTATTCGTTCCCGAAAGATATATTTAACTTATCGGTATTGGTGGATAGCATTGTGAACCGCCTGCAACTGACCAAGTGCGAAAGCAACCAGCAGGTGATCGACGCGGAAATTGAGCCAAAAATTCAGATAACGGGTGACAAATTTGCACTTACTTCGGTAGTAACGAATTTAATCGAGAATGCAATAAAGTATTCCGGGCCCTGCGAAATTGTTGGGGTAAAACTCTTCTCGAAAGATGGAAAAGTGTTTTTACAGGTGGCTGATCACGGTATTGGCATAGCTGACAGTGAGAAAACACGCATATTCGATAAGTTTTATCGTGTGGGCAGCGAAGACACCCGTAACGCAAAAGGGACCGGTTTAGGTCTGTATATTGTAAAAGAAGTACTTGAGAAGCACCAGGCCAGTATAAAAGTGAAAGATAACCGTCCGGTTGGTAGTATATTTGAAGTGGTTTTCGGATAGAATTAACACGAATGTTATAAACACGAATTTTCACGAATGAGAACGAATTATCACAAATCTGCTTTTATAATTTGAACAGGATAATTCGCGAACCGTTTCATTCATGTCCATTCGTTCTTAGTTTTGAAATTCGTGCCAATATAAATTCGTGTCTATTCGAGATCGATATTATTCGTGAATATTAGTGTTAAATAAACATATCATGCCAAACAGAAAAAGAATATTACTTGCCGAAGATGAAGAACATCTTTTGGAAGCCATAAAGCTCAACCTTGAGTTGGAAGGCTACAAAGTATCTACTGCCACAAACGGTAAAAAAGCATTACAAATATTTAAAGAAGAACGTTTTAACCTGGTTATCCTGGACGTGATGATGCCGGAGATCGACGGGTTTGTAGTGGCGGAAACCATCCGCCTGGAAAACTCCGAAGTGCCGATCATGTTCCTTACGGCCAAAAACACCAACGAGGATAAAATATCGGGCTTAAAGAAAGGTGCGGACGACTATCTAACCAAACCCTTCAACCTCGAAGAGTTAATATTGCGCGTAAACAATCTTGTAAAACGCAGCCTTAAAGGCGACGAACTGAAAGAGTTTAACAGCTACAAAATTGGTGATAAAACCATCCATTTTAACTCATTTGAACTGGTAAATGCGGACGGATCAGTAACCCCGCTTACCAAAAAGGAAACCATGCTGCTTAAATTGCTCATCGAGCGCAGGAATGACGCAGTATCGCGTGAGCAAATACTGGAAACGGTTTGGAATTACGACGTATATCCCTCAACCCGTACCATCGATAACTTTATCCTTACTTTCCGTAAATATTTTGAGCCGGATCCGAAAAACCCGGTTTATTTCCACTCTATACGCGGTGTAGGCTATAAATTTACCGATAACCAGCATTAATGTTCAGCAACCGTACCCGTTTATTCATCGGCATCATTTTTATGCTTTCGCTGATACTTTTGGTGGATAAGCATTGGTATGAGTTGGCTGCCCTTGCGCTGATGATGATCATGTTACTGGGTTGGGATTATTTGCGGCAGGGTACATTGGTGGTTGCGGCCAGGTATTTTCACCAGAAAGAATACGACAAAGCGGAGCAGTCCCTTTTAGAAATATTAAAACCGGAGTGGCTCAGCAAAAACCGCCGCGGGTATTACGAGTTTTTGATGGCTGGTATTTGTTTGCAAAAACAGGATTTTGATGATGCTGAAAAGCATTACGAAATTGCTGCACAATACCCGCTACGGTCGGTGAACGACCATGTGGCGACGCTGGTGCATGTGGCGAATTTAAATATACGCCTCGGCAATCTGGAAAAAGCGAAGGCCTATCTTGAATTAACAGAAAAGCACAAAGAAAAAATAAATGCCAAAATGAAGGACGTGATCAAACGCCTTCACGAAGAATTAAAAAAACACAACCCGTCGTAGGGGCACCCCTTGTGGGTGCCCTTTTGTGGACGCCCCCGGGAACAAATAGATATGACAAATTCATTATTTATAAAAGCGGCATTTTCTGAGCCGACCGAACGTCCACCCGTATGGATGATGCGCCAGGCCGGCCGCTTCATGAAGGAGTATTGGGATATCAAGAACAAGTATTCTTTCCTGGAGATGTGCAAAACCCCGGAGATTGCCGCCGATGTTACCATGCTGCCGGTTGATTTGCTGGGGATAGATGCAGCCATCCTGTTTTCGGATATATTGGTAACTGCTGAAGCGATGGGTGGCGATTTGAGCTTTACCCAAAACGTAGGGCCAAAGTTTGCCAACCCTGTCCGCAATGCCGCCGGCATTGATCAGCTGGAAACCGATGTTATGCACAAGCTGCAATATGTAGCTGATGCCATTAAAGTTATACAGCAAAGGCTTAACGGCAGCATCCCGCTAATCGGGTTTGCCGGTGCGCCTTTCACCGTAATGAGCTATTTGGTTGAAGGTGGTTCGTCAAAAGATTTTAAGCTTACCAAGCTGTTTATGCATAATGAGCCTGAACTGGCGCACAGATTATTGTCCAAAATAGCGACTGTGACAGCGGATTACCTAAACCTCCAGATTGCTGCAGGGGTAAACGCGGTACAGATATTCGATAGCTGGGCGCAGGCGCTGGCCTGGGATGATTACAAAGAATTCTCGCACCGGTATATTGCCGAGATCATCAGCAAACTTAACCGCAAGGGGATCCCGGTAATTTCATTTTGCAAAGGCAGCTCGGTTTTTGCACCGCTGATGGCTGAAGCAAAACCAGATGTAATATCCATCGATTGGAACGTTGACCTGCTCGATATCAAGAAACGATTGCCAGCCGGCATAGCTGTTCAGGGTAACCTGGACCCGCATATCTTGTACGCCGATAAAAAAGTGATTAAGGACCGTATTTACCGGCTGTTCGACAGAATGCAGGGCGAAAACGGCTTTATATTTAACCTGGGCCACGGCATTATGCCTGACATTCCGTTTGATAACGTGAAGTATGCGGTAGATATCATAAAAAATTACCCAACCGCATCCTAATGGGGTTACGGCGGGCTCAGGATTTGACAATTAAATTCCTCCTTTAGGGGGTTAGGTTTTTTTTATGTATCCATACATTCTTTCCATACACATCATCTTTATCGTCTGCTGGTTTGCGGGGTTGTTTTACATGGTGCGCCTGTTTATTTACCATACCGAAGCACAGGAAAAACCGGAGCCCGATAGAACGATCCTTTCCAAACAATTCGAGATCATGGAGCGGAAGCTATGGTACATCATTACCGTCCCCTCAATGTACCTGGTGGTGGCGGCCGGAATTACCATGCTTATCCTCATTCCTGCCTGGCTCCAGCAACCTTGGATGCAAATTAAGCTTTGCTTTGTTGTGGGATTGATCGTTTACCATTTCCTCTGCCAAAGCAAAATGAAGCAAATGGCCAGGGGCGTATTTACGTGGACGTCGACACAATTGCGTATCTGGAATGAAGTATCCACTATCTTTTTATTCGCCATCGTGTTCCTGGCAGTTTTAAAGGGCACGCTGAATTGGTTATACGGCACCTTTAGTTTGATAGCGCTGGCGGTTATCCTGATGATTGCCGTGAAGCTCTATAAGCGTTATCGCGCCAAGGGATAATCTTTAGGGTGATTCTGGTTTCCTGATAAATCCAAGTTTACTGGTATCCGCATTAGTGAGCGTAGGGTAAATGTCGTCTGAGGTATTCGGTTTGCCGTCTTCTCCGACTGAGAACAACAAGTATTTGTTCCCTTTTTTGCTGTAGTGAAAAGGCTGCTGATTGTCAGTGAGTTTTTTTGACGATAAAGGATCGTAAATGATAGTGAAGCTGCCTTTGGTGTCAATCTGTTGCAGGCTATCCGGATAAGCGCCATTCTGAAGTTTATAAAACTCTACACTTTTTACAAGGTCATTTAACTCTGATTGTGCTGCTTCGGCAAATGCCGGTCGGAAAGAATCCGTGTTCATCATAAAATGGAATAGAGACGCATAAATGCCAACTGTTATCAGCATCCCTATCGCGCCCATAATAATGAATACCCTATCCTTGTAATGCGCAATACCTAATATCAGCAGCACCAGACCTGCAATAAAGCCAAACCCGGGTATCAGGCAAAGTAGCCCTAACAGGTGTATAGGCTTAAAAGTAAGCGGGGTTTTGGGCCGGCCGCCATTTACATTTGCCATGCCCGTGGTTACGATGCGTAAAAAATGCGCAGCCTGTTCTTCGGATGCAAAACACCAGGTTGGTAACAGGTAATAACCTGTAAACCGGGTTATGATGAATATGAAACTGCCGGTCCGTCCTATTTGTTTAATATCCTCGTGCTTCAAAAAAGCCATCGTGGTTTCATCGGTTATCTCGACTCCTGAAGCAAATGGTTTGTATACTTTCTTGCCATTCGGCGATGGCGTTTGCTCATAAATTTCCCTGATCCTCTTTTTTGAAACCAAATAGGGGATGCCAAAGAAAAAGGGGACCAATATGATTCCCATGAAAACAAAGGTGATCAAATAAAACGATGACAAGGGTATCAAGGCTGAAAGCACAACATCAACAGCTACGAGTATTAAAAGGCGCTGCAGCCATTTTCGTTTTAAGCTGTAAGTTCTGTAAAATTCATTGTGGTCCAGTTCATTGGTTTCGGTTGTTATTTCCACAGCGAGTGTTCTATTTGGAGTGTGAAATTGCGTAAAGTCTCAATATACCATTTCTTACCGCAGGTCTTCGCCCGTCGATTGTATCATTAAATTACTATTCATGGCGATATAATAGAAATCCTTGTCATCGTGCAATAACTTGACGTCGTTTTTTATCGCATACGAAGCTATTAAACAATCATTAGGCTTTCTAATAGTAAATCCATTTTTTCTCACTTCTCTGTACAACCTGGCAGCATCCAAAGCTAATTCATAAGGGTTGTTAGTAAATCTCGTTAGGGTGTTGAAATAAGCGCTAACTATTTTAAACTCTTTATCCGAGAGCACTCCCTGCAACACCTCTTGTACGATAACAGGACAAGTCGCTATAATAATGTTGGCCAGGTTATTCTTTAAAAATAAGCTTGAATCGGTTTCTTTTGCTTTAAAAAAGTTGACCCATACTGAAGTATCAACCAAAACAATCTCCATCATTGGTATGCCTTGTCATCAATCTCAACTTTCCCCCATAGCTCCATCAATTTCTTTTGGTTCTCAACCGTGACATATAATCGCAATGCATTATCGACCAGCACCTTTTTAGTCTTTATTTTGGTGAGTTGTTGTGCCCTCGCCATTAATTTGTCATCTATTTCAATGTTTGTTCTCATACACATAAATTTTACTAAAGGTACACATTGCGCTGTGCAATTCAAATTTATTTTTGCATCTTCAACCCAATCAAAACGCTGGTCCGCCCCTCCCGTACGTCCGGATTGATACCCACCGTCATTAAAAACTGCCCACTATAGGTGCCTTCAGTAATCGTCGACTTAGCGCCTGGGAACAAATTCACCTCGCTTACCGAATAGTTTTTATCAGGGTTCAGTCCTTTCATTCGTATCGGCAGCTTACTCCCCGTATCATAACGATTATTCACCAGGTAATTGAACATGATGGCGTTGTTTTGATTTGAGTCGACATACATCAGGGAGGCCACATCATTACTCCAGGGATCTTGCAGCCGGTATTGATCGCCGTGCCAGATCGCTTCCGAAAATTCTTTATAGGTTTTTACCGATTGCTGGCAGAAAGCCAATTCATCGGGTTTTAGTTTACCTACAACAATGTCGAAACCCAATTTGCCCATCATCGCAACATCTACCCTGAATTTGAGCGGTTCCTTGCCCCAATCTGTAACATGATTTGAGCTGGCCAGCGCAGGGTAGAAGTAGGAATATTCCCATTGGATGAATATTCTTTCCAAGGGCTCGGTATTATCGCTGGGCCAGTATTCCGTAAAATATTTCAGTGCGCCATAGTCCACGCGGCCTCCGCCGCCGGAGCACAGCATCAGCGGAACTTTTGGATATTTTGCCCGAAGGCGATCGAGTACCTTATACAGGCCGAAAACATAGTCGGTATAAAAATTGGATTGTGATTTTTCATAAGCGGAATAAGCATCATAGATCACCGAATTACAATCCCATTTAATATAAGCCAGGTCGGGATTTTTGGTGAACAGGCCATCAACGATATTGAATACAAAATCCTGCACTTTGGGATTGCTCAGATCGAGCACTAACTGGTTGCGCATATAGTACTCAGGCCGCTGCGGTTGTTTTACTACCCAATCGGGATGTTTTTCGTAAAGCTCACTTTTGGGGTTAACCATTTCCGGCTCCACCCAAATGCCGAATTTCACGCCGTTTTCCGAAGCTGCTTTTGTCAAAAAAGCGATATCATCGGGAAGTTTCGCTTTGTTAGGCTGCCAGTCGCCAAGGCCCTGGTGATCATCATTGCGGGGATATTTATTGCCGAACCAACCGTCATCCAATAAAAACAGGTCGACACCCAGTGTTTTGGTATCTTTCAATATCCCCGCCAGCTTGTTTTCATCAAAAGTAAAGTATGTCGACTCCCAGTTGTTGAGCAGCGTCAGCCGGGGGCCTTCGCCATCAACAATCTGGTATTTGCGCGCCCAGGTTTGCAGGTTACGGCTAGCTGCGCCTTTGCCGTTGTGGCTGAGGGTGTAAACAAATTTCGGCGTAGTAAAATCGACGCCGGGTTTTAATACATAGCCGGCAGCGTAGTTGTTGATCCCGGCGACCAGACGTAAATTATTGGTTGGGTCCACCTCAAAATCCATCCGGTAATTGCCGCTCCATTCCAGGTTGGCTGCCAAAACTTCCCCATCATCTTCCGTCGAATTTTTATTAAGCGATACCATAAAAGCGGGCGGTTGAAAAAGGTCAGCGCGGGTACCCAACTTGGTATCCAGCGTTTTAATGCCATGATTTAGTTGCTCCTCCTCGGGGCGCATTTCCTTTGCCCAATCGCCATGGTAATGCCTTAACCAATAGCTGCCGGCCTGGAGGTACAGGTTGGCCGAGGCGTACTTATCCAATACCACATTGCTCTTTTCATGTTGGGTGATAACGCTCCATTGTTCGGTAACGTCCTCATTGAAATAGGTTTTGTAATTCAGGATAACGTCAAAATTATAAACCGAATCCCGAAGGCTGATGCTGGTTAAAGCAATGTCGTCGCTAACTTTTGTCGTACTGACGCTCACATATTTCAGATCGAGCGATTTATTGCCATCCACGTGTGTTACCGCTATTGCCGGTTCCAGCAGGTTGCGGGCGCCGGCGGAAGTATAGGCGGAATTGTAGCCGTCGGTGTTATGGCTAAGCCCGTAGGAGTCGGCTAACTGGTTGTATTCTTTCTTGTCCGCCAGTTTTTTGCCGAAATAAACCATATTGAGATAATTTTCGGGGCTAACCTGCAAAACAAGTGCATTGCTTTTAGTCTCGATCGGGATGGTAACATGCTGTGCAGTGGCGGTAGAAACGGTGGCGATAAACACCACAGCAAAAGCGATTATTCTCAAAAGACATTTTGAGTTGGGTATATTCATAAGTTCATTATTGGTCAATTGGTGTAAATAACGCCGTCTTTCATTACCAGCTTTACTTTTTGTACGGCCTTTATATCAGCAGAGGGATCGCCATCCACGGCAACAAGGTCGGCAAAATACCACGGCTTTATGTTACCCAGCAGTTTTATTCCAAAGACTTCGGCGTTAACCGAAGTCGCTGATCGTAAAACATCGATAGGCTTCATGCCGTATTCCGCCATCAGGATCATTTCACGGGCATTTTCGCCATGCGGAAAAACGCCTACGTCACCGCCCATGCAAATGGTAACCCCTGCTTTCATTGCCTCGGTGAAGATCTCATGTTTTTGTTTCACGCCCGCGGGCTCCGGGTCAGCGCCTTTTTTCCAGCCATGATAGGTGGAGATGGCTTCAGTTGCAGCAATAGTGGGGCAAAGCGCGATGCCTTTTGCCTTCATCATCGCAAAAAGCTCAGGGGTGCCACCATCGCCATGTTCAATGGTATTTACACCTGCCAGGATGGCTCGTCGCATGCCTTCAGTGGTGCCGGAGTGAACTGCCACAATCCGTCCGCTGCTATGCGCCACCTCAACGGCTGTCTTCAACTCTTCTAAAGTAAAGGTGGGCGCTGCTTCCTCGTTCAGCCCCCAGCGATAGTCGACATAAATTTTTACCACATCTGCGCCATGGCCTATCTGCGACCGCACCACATGGCTTATTCCGTCCACACCGTCGGCTTCTTCCCCGCCCTTTAAATTGTCTGTTTCGTTCACCAAAACTTTTGGGCCATAGCTGCCTGTAGCAACAATGGCACGCGTGGCACATAACATCCTTGGGCCAGGCACCACGCCTTTTTCAATGGCTTTTTTTAAACCTACATCATCATAACCGGCACCTTCGGTGCCCAGATCTCTTACTGTGGTAAAGCCTGCCATCAACGTGGCTTTGGCATGCGTTACAGCGCGGGCAGTACGCTCGGCGCGGCTTTCGGTCAAAACCTGGTCGTCCCAACTGGTTTCATTATAAGGATGAAGAAATAAATGCGAATGGCCCTCGATCATTCCTGGCATCAACGTCATCCCCTTTAAAACAACTACCTGCGCAGTAGCCGGCCTAAATATTTTTGACGAGTCGTCAACGGCCCGGATGCTCTTACCCTTAACCAATACCCACCAGCCGGCATGCATTTCTTTCCCATCGAAAACGCGGTCGGGTTTTAAAAGGATATAGCTGTCACCGGCGCCTGGCTGTGCAAAAAGCCGCGCACTGAACAATGTGGCAAACAGCACCAGCAGTTTAATTTTTTTCATTCCAGATAAAGATAGGGGTTCCTGTAAAACATAAAAATTAATTTTATTTTCACTCCCGTGCAACCATTGCACTATCCTTCCCATCTTACCTGTAAATGATGTTTTTGGAGAAAAAATACTCAATAGACGAACTGGTAAAACGCTGCAAGGCCGGGGAACGAAAAGCCCAGGAAATGCTGTATCAACAGTTTGCATCCAAAATGCTGGGGGTGTGCTGCAGATACGCCACCGACAGGATGGAAGCGGAGGATATGATGCAAAATGGTTTTATCAGGGTTTTTCAGAAAATTGAGGATTTCCGCGGCGAAGGCTCATTTGAAGGTTGGATAAGGCGGATCATGGTTCACAGCTCTATCGAATACTATCGCAAACACAATAAAATGATGCAGCTGGTCGACCTGGAAGAGGCCGGAAGCGAAGCTGCTTCAAACCCGCTGGCCACGGCAAAGCTTGCAGCAGAGGATCTGATCATGCTGATTCAGCAGCTGTCGCCCGGATACAGGATAGTTTTTAACTTATATGCCATCGAGGGGTATTCGCACAAGGAGATCGCAGCGATTGTTGGAATAACGGAAGGCGCCTCGAAATCGCAGCTATCAAGGGCGAGGAGTATTTTAAGAGAACAGGTAATAAAAATGGAAGGGAAAAAATATGGATATGCAGGATAAGGAATTTGATGAGCTGTTCCGGTCGAAACTGGATGGCTTTGAAACTGAACCATCGGCAAAAGTATGGCCGGGAATTTCGGACGGGCTGGATCCCGCCAGGCGCAGGAAAGCCCTACTTCCCTGGTTAAGCATTGCTGCGAGTATTGCAGTATTAATTGGAATAGGCGTTCTTTTCATCCCGAAAAAAACGAATACCCAATCGCCAATTCCGGTGAAAAATCAAATTGTCAAAGCTACTCCGCCAACAACTCATCAATTAACGCTGCCAGCGCCTGTGCAACCCGTTGCTATCCCAGTTCAGCCGGTTAAAGTAAAGGAGAGCCGTTATACTGCCAGAGTACAAAATAACAGTCCAGCAAATACAAACGCGGTAAAAAATATCGACACGCTGGCGTCGCCATCGAAAAATGTGAAAAGCACCGACCGGCAATTGATGGTTGACATCCCGCAAAAGCCTGCGAGTATCATAAAGCCGGTTGTACCCGACCAGATAATTCCTCTGGCTTCGGTGACAAGCATCGATCAGTCACGCGGTTATACGCCCGACAAACTGGCCAGCCAGGGAATTGCTGATAATAAGAAAGATTCAGTAGTAACTAAGCGACGCCATAAGATCCGCAACTTCGGCGACCTGGTTAATGTGGTGGTGGATAAGCTCGACAAACGCAAAGACAAAGTGATCCAGTTTGCCGATGACGATGAGGGGGATTCGCACCTGACAGGTGTGAACCTCGGGATCGTAAAAATTAAAAAGGGAGAATAATTAACAAAAATGTTTTACAACAGCTATAGCAATGGGATTAAAACCCATCGCTACGCAAAGATTATTATAGCAAAACAACATGAAACGATTAATATTTACAGCACTATTTATCTCAGCAGCTTTACTAACTTTTGGACAGGCGGATACTGCAAAAAAAGCAGCGGATACTTCCAAAGACGGCGCTAACTTTTCGATACACATTGGCAGTGGCCACTGGGACGACAAGTACACCAGTAATTACAAAACGCACTATCCCAAAGCCTTTATCGGTATAACCTTCGCACGGTTCGATCTTGGTTTGGCTACCCTGGTTGACCACGGCGGCTTCACCCTGCAGTCGCAAAATAAATTTTTAAGCTACCAGCAATGGAAAACCAGCAACGTGGGCTTTGATGTGTTCCAGATGGGCATAAAATTCAGCCCGAATTTTAAAATCTTCGCCTCTGCCGGCTTCGACTGGACACTGATCCGCCTGCATGACAATATTACTATCCTGCGCGATCAGCCCACATTAACCTACCGGCAGGATAGCATACATTATAGTAAAAACCGTTTCTCATCCAGCTATTTGCGTGTGCCCATATCGTTTGACTTCAGGACCAATGAAGATCATCGGGGCAATCGGTGGCACTTTGTCGTAGGGCCGGAAGGGGGCGTGCTTTTGGAAGGCATGGTGAAACAGATCAGCAAGGAACTTGGTAAGCAGAAGTTTTATAATCCTTATCACTTCACCCAGTTTGAATACGGCGGCTTTTTGCGGGTTGGCTACAACGACTTCGGCATATTTGCCAAATACTACGCAAATGATATGTTCCAGGACAGCCCGGCGCAGGCTGGGTTGAGAAATTTCTCCTTCGGCTTTACGCTGGGATTTTGATAGCCAAATCGGAGGGTGTGAACAACATAATTGTAAAAACTCCGTATTACAGCATTATTGCCTAATTTTAGTTTGCAAAACGGCCTTTCGGGGTTAAAAGAAATATTTAGTATTTTTGCACGCTATTTAGTTTAAACGGGCGATAAACATCGATGAGATATTTACTTATAGGGTTTTTCAGTATAGTTTGCTTGTCGGCATCGGCTCAATGGAATCCGTTTAAAAAGAAATTTGTGCGCCCGGAAACAGAGCAATTTACTTGCTATTCAACCAGTAGGCTTACCGGCTACAAAATCCAAAGGCAAAGAATCACAGCAGTAATTTTCGACCAAAGCGACTACAGCCTTGAGGCTGCTGAAGCGGTGGTTATGAAAACCGCTCAGCATAACATGCGGTTTAGGGTTTACCATGATGCCAGCTATAACTTTACCGAACTTGCCCACTTGTACGTGCAGGAGAGCCGGTACTCGGAGGCGATATGGTTTCTGTTGCAGAGTAATAACCTCTCCCGGCAGGAAAATGACGATAAGCACACTATAGAAAACCTGGTAGACATAGCTACTATAAAGGCAAAAATGGGCGAGATAGCGCTGGCGCAACAAGACCTGACAGAGGCCCATGACCTTGCCTTTTCAAGGGGCATGACCCAGTACCTGGAAACCATTGAACTGGCCGGGCAGTATATTACTCAAAATAAGCTGCCAAAGGAAAAACCCGTACTGATTTATGCCGACGGGGCCCTGAAAAATGATAAAGCAGAATAATAAACGCCCTATAATTCAGTTAATAAAAAGCACGCGTTTGTAACAATATCGTAAAATGCAAAATGTTTTATTAAACATTTGAAACATTATTGTATTATTGTTAGTCATATGAAAGAGACGGCATTGTGCTGTCTCTTTTTATTTTTTGTTACATTAGCAGCTTAACAGGCACAAGTATTGATGTTATTTATTATTCCCGAGTTAAAGACCGTAAAAGATATGTTTAAAAGAATTTATTTAATGCTGGTTATAGGCGTTGCCCTGGCCTGCCATGCCGCCCCTCACAAAGCAATTAAGGTACCCGGTTCAAACGATTTGCAGCCCGACGAGCAGGAGAGCATCGTTTGTAAAACCGTTGCCGACCTGATTACCAACTATAATTATAAAAAAGTGCCGCTTAATGATTCACTGTCCGAAGTGATCTTTAACCGCTACATAAAAATGCTTGATGAAGGACACAATTATTTCCTGGCGTCAGACATTGCCGATTTTAACAAATACAAAAATGTGTTGGACGATGATGCTAAAAGCGGTAACCTGAATGATGTTTTTTACATCTTTAATGTTTACCAAAAAAGGTACATCGAGCATGTAAAATACTCCATTTCGGCTTTGGATAATAGTTTCGATTTCGACAAAAACGAAAACTTTGTTTACGACCGCGAAAAGCTGCCATGGGTTGCTACACAGGCAGATATGGATAACCTTTGGGCTTTGCGCACGAAGTACGACCTGCTTAACCTGAAGCTGGCGAATCCTGACCTGGCTAAAGATAAAGAAACACTGAAAAAACGTTACGAGAACTTATTGGCGCAGGCGAATAAGCTGAACAACCAGGATGTTTTCCAGGCATTTATGGACGCCTTTACAAATGCTATCGACCCGCATACCAATTATTTTACACCGTCAAACGCGGCTAATTTTAATATTGATATGTCGCGCCAGCTGGAAGGTATCGGCGCTGGTTTAAATACGGAGAACGATTACATCATCATCAAATCAATTGTTGCAGGCGGACCAGCCGACAAAAGCAAGCAACTGGGTGTTGACGACCGCATCGTTGGCGTGGCCCAGGGCAAGGAAGGCGAATTCCAGAATGTTATTGGCTGGAGGATTGAGAACGCCATAGCACTAATCCGGGGAACCAAAGGCACTACGGTAAGATTAGAAATTCTGCCGAAAGGAACAGCAGTTTCGGGAAAGCCGAAGGTGGTGGAGATGGTGCGCGAAAAGATCATTTTAAAGGACGAATCGGCCAAAAAACAGATCAAAACCTATAACAGCAATGGCAAGACCATCAAGATCGGTATCATTTCTGTTCCCGCTTTTTATATCGACTTTAATGATTACCGTTCAGGTAACCCCAATTATAAGAGCACTACCCATGACGTTAAGTTATTAATCGACTCCCTAAAACAGGAAGGCGTGGACGGTATTGTGATGGATATGCGCGAAAATGGCGGTGGTTCTTTAATGGAGGCGATTGAGCTTACGGGCTTATTTATTAAAACCGGCCCCGTAGTACAAGTGCGTGATGCCAACGAACAGGTTGAACAGGACAAGGACGAAGACCCTGCAATAGCTTACACCGGCCCGCTTGCTGTGCTGGTTGACAGGTTCAGCGCATCAGCAACTGAAATCTTCTCCGGAGCGATACAGGATTACGGCCGCGGCCTTATTATAGGTACACAAACTTATGGCAAGGGATCAGTGCAAAATGCAATTGATTTAGACAAGATACCAGCGCTGCACGATCGCGTTGCCGAGTTTATGACCAAGAATGGCAAAGTAGCAACCGGCAGCCAAACTGCGTTCGGCCAACTGAATTTAACCATTGCCAAGTTTTACCGCATTACTGGTAATTCTACCCAGCATAAAGGAGTTATGCCAGATATCCAGTTCCCGTCAGTTATACCGATGGATAAATATGGTGAAGATACCGAGCCATCAGCGATGCCTTTTGATGTGATCGCTAAAACAAATTATAGCAAAGTGGGCGATTTCTCGACCGTGGTACCGCAACTGAAACAACTGCACGATCAACGCATGGCTAACAGCGCCAGCTATAAATACCTGATGCAGGACATTGCCGACTTTAAAAAACATGACGATGAAAAGAGCATCGTATTAAACGAAGAACAGTTGAAAAAACAGCGCGAGGCCGACGACAAAAAGTCATTTGACAACGAAAACGACCGCCGCGTGGCGATGGGCTTGCCGGCATTGAAAAAGGGCCAGCCAAAGCCAACCAATGAGGACCTTGACTTTTTGAGGAAAGAGGCCGGCCAGATATTAACCGACTATATTGGCCTGGACAATAAGTTTACCAGCACCTCGGGTGCGGGGATGGGCAATCCGGCCAATCAATAAAATATTAAAATATATCAAAACAAATCCCGGGCGACCGGGATTTGTTGTTTAATACCATTTTTTGCTGATGGCCAAAGCACTCCTTGAGTTTACCGACAAAGGCATTTACTGCGCGCAAGGGAAATTTTATATCGACCCCTGGAAACCCGTTGATGATGCGGTGATCACCCACGCCCATGCAGACCATGCCTACCTGGGGAATAAGCGCTACCTGGCACACCATCATTCCCGCGAGGTTTTACTATACCGCCTAGGTGAAATACAACTGCAAACCATTGAATATGGTGAGAAGGTGATGAAAAATGGCGTGCAAATTTCCTTGTACCCTGCAGGGCACGTCATTGGCTCGGCACAAGTAAGGGTTGAATACCAGGGCCAGGTTTGGGTAGTGTCAGGCGATTATAAAGTAGAAGACGACGGCATTTCCACTCCTTTCGAGCCCGTGCCCTGCCATCATTTTATATCCGAGTGTACCTTTGGTATGCCTGTGTACCAATGGAAACCACAGCAGGCAATTTTTGAAGATATTAACGGCTGGTGGCGCAATAACCTGCAGCAGGGCCTGGCAACGGTGTTGGTAGGTTATTCATTGGGAAAAGCGCAGCGTATTTTGCAAAACCTCGACCTTTCGATAGGAAAGGTGTATACGCATGGTGTAATCGAAAATACGAATGAGGCGTTGCGGCGAAATGGCATTAAATTAAATCTCACTGAACGGATAACACCCGAATCATCAAAAGAAGAAGTGCGTAAGGGAATTATTCTGGCGCCGCCTTCATCGGTAGGTACACCCTGGATGCGCAGGTTTCAGCCCTACAGTTTTGGCTATTGTTCAGGCTGGATGGCCATTCGTGGAGCCAAACGACGCCGGGCCGCCGACCGCGGTTTTGTGCTTTCGGATCATGCCGATTGGGACGGCCTCATTAGTGCCATTGATTCCACCGGTTGCGAATGTGTTTACCTTACCCATGGTTATACCGCAACGTTTACAAGATATTTAAATGAGATAGGTTTTAACGCCAGCGAGGTGCATACACTTTATGGGGATGACGAAGAAGCCTCATCCCAGCCCTCTGCAAAGGAGGGGGAGTTTGAGGAGAATAGCGAAATAAGTGCGCCGAATCAAAAAGCCCTCTCTCCCGATAGCTATCGGGATGGACAGGATGTGGGTGAGGCGTCCGGCGCCAAGGAGGACACCCTATGAGGAACTTCGCCAGCTTATTCCTTTCCCTTGACGAAACCAATAAAACCAACGAAAAAGTAAAGGTGTTAAAGGAGTATTTTAACAGCGTGCCCGACAGCGATAAAATGCACATGCTGGCCCTGTTCGCCGGGCGTAAACCGAAACGGCAGATCAACTCAACTCTTGTGCGTAAGTGGGCAATTGAAGCATCGAATATACCGGCATGGTTGTTTGAGGAGAGTTACCAGGTAGTTGGCGACCTGGCAGAAACCATGGCCTTGCTGATGCCGCAGCACGCTGGTAACAGCAGCAAAACACTGACCGACTGGATAGGCGAGATCAACGCGTTGGGTGATAAGAGCGAAGAGGAAAAAAAGCTGTGGCTGATAGAATCATGGGCTATGCTGGACAACAGCGAACGCTTTGTTTTTAATAAGCTGCTGACAGGGGGATTCAGGGTTGGCGTATCGCAGAGCCTGGTTGTTAAAGCGCTCTCGGAGATATCAGGCATTGCGGCCCCGGCCCTTACACATCGTATTATGGGTAGCTGGATACCTGAGACGTATACCTATGCGCAACTGATGCAGGACGAAAGCCCCTCGGACGATATATCGCGGCCATACCCGTTTTTCCTGGCGTACCCGATACAGGAGACCTCGGAAAAGCAAAGATCGGCTGAAGAGTTGAACGTTATATTAGGCGACGAGTCGGAATGGCAGGCCGAATGGAAGTGGGACGGCATCCGTTCGCAGATGATCAAACGCGGCGGGGAGATATTTATCTGGAGCCGCGGTGAAGACCTCGCCACAGATAAATTCCCTGAACTGCATCCGTTCTTAAACGCATTGCCGGATGGAACAGTGATAGATGGCGAATTGCTGAGTTTTAGGGACGGGAAACCATTGCCGTTTAACATACTGCAAACCCGCATCGGCCGCAAAAACCTGAGCAAAAAGATTTTGGAAGAAAGCCCTGTTGCGGTGATCGCCTATGACTGCATGGAATACAACGGCGAAGATATTCGTTATAAAACCCAGGCTGAACGCAGGCAAACACTGGAGCAGTTGCAAGCTGCAACGCCCTATTCTGAAATTTTCAATCTATCCAAATTAATTCCTTTTACTACCTGGGATGAACTCGGCAAAATACGCGAACAATCGCGCGCCATGATCGCCGAAGGCATTATGCTGAAACGCAAAAGTGCGACCTACCAGGTGGGCCGTAAACGCGGCGACTGGTGGAAATGGAAGATTGACCCGCTATCTGTTGATGCTGTGATGATCTACGCTCAAAAAGGTCACGGCCGCCGCGCCGACCTTTATACAGATTATACCTTTGCCGTTTGGGACGGCGATAAACTGGTGCCCTTCGCCAAAGCCTACTCGGGTTTAACCGATGCCGAGATCAATAAGGTAGACTATTTCATCAAACGCAACACGCTTGAAAAGTTTGGCCCGGTACGCACGGTAAAACCCGAGTTGGTTTTTGAGATCGGTTTTGAAGGGATAAATAAATCAACGCGGCATAAATCAGGAATCGCTTTACGTTTTCCGCGCATTCTGCGCTGGCGGCACGATAAACCTAAGGAAGAAGCAGATACGCTGGAGACATTGAAGGGATTTTTGGGAGAGTAAATAAAGTATTATTTCAGCTATATTTGTATTAGATGAAACTTTCGCAACATCAGGTAAAAGCTATCAGGCATTTTTTTTCGGACCTCCCGGTAAAGAAAGCGTACCTCTTTGGCTCGTATTCGCGTGATGAAGCTGATGAGGAAAGCGATATCGATCTTCTGGTCGAATTGGATCATTCGACACCCATCGGTATGCAGTTTTTCGGTTACGGAGAAAAGCTTGAAGAATTGCTCAAAAAGAAAGTCGATATCGTCTGCGACGATGGTATTTCAAAACATGTAAAACCTTTCGTAGACAAGGATAAGGTTTTGATATATGAAAGGTAAAAGGATCAATATAACCTGATCCGGGTTAACAATAAATTCTGACTTTGACGGTTTTAATCTGATCAATCCCTGATTCCTGGAAACACTAAAATATATTCTTAAAACTGCCGGCGCATACCTGCTGCTTTGCGTGGGATGTTTTTTAATGCTGAAGAGTGTGATACGATATTATCCGATGCAGGATAATATTGGCTTCCTGCAATTCAAGCAGGCTTACATACACATCATACCATGGAAGATCGCTTTTTACGTTCACGTATTTAGTGCCATTTTTGCATTGTTCGCGGGGTTTACCCAGTTTTCAAGCATCATTCTCAAGGAACACCGCAGTATTCACCGGTTAATCGGCCGGCTCTATGCCTATGATATCATGATCATCAATTTTCCTGCGGCCATGATCATGGCAGTTTATGCAAACGGATTGTTACCCAGTAAAACGGCTTTTGTTATTTTGGATTGCCTCTGGTTTTGGTTTACTTACAAAGCTGTTATAGAGATCAGGCGGAAAAACGTAATCGCTCATAAGCAATTTATGATGAGAAGCTATGCGCTTACGCTATCGGCAATAACCTTACGTAGTTGGAAGATTATTATATCAGGATTTGTAACTATCGATCCTTTGCATCTTTATATGATAGATGCATGGATGGGTTTTGTACCTAACCTTTTATTTGTGGAATGGCTGATCCGACGAAAAAAAGTCGTAGCCCCGAAGCTATCTCTCCAAGTGGATAAAACTTGAAGCAAAAAGAATAACAACCACGGATACGACGAAGCAGGCTATATAAACGATTACACTTATCGTTTTTGCGCGATTGACACCTTCATTTTGCAGCCTGATACGCAGAGCATAGGAAACAAAATAAGCAACGGTAGCTGGAACAGTCAATATTGCGATAAGAAGCAGAAAAGCTATTGCCATGTGGGAAATGATGGGATGTAAATCTGTGGATTACAACGGAATAAGTGAATCGATATTGCTGTGTTATTAGTTTTGAAAAAGAGCGGCAGGAGCGGCCTATGGCTATATGAAATGCCTGATCCGGAGAAAAAGCGAGCGCCGGTAAGCTATCTCTCCAAATGGATAAAGCTTAAAAAGCAATAGACAATGCCCGCAAGGAGCACAAAAAGACAGCCGATAAAGGTTGCAATGCTGATCAATTTAGCATTTTTATTTTCCTTTTTCTTTAGCCGGATAAAAACGCTTCGGGAAATAAAATAGGCGATAATAGCCGGGATGGCAATCGGAAGAATTATATATATGAGATAATCCATTTATTTGAATAGCGATGAGGTATAAAATTATGAATGACAACGGAATAAGTAAATCATTATTGTTGTTTTGATAAAACGAAAAAAGAGCAGCTGCATGTTTACTCCCCCTTAAACCTCAACCCAATTTGCCCCCGTGCCTTATCCAGCATCGCAATCATGTGTCGCGACATGTCGTGGCTGATAATAGGGCTCTCCGTTTTTCCTTCCTGCACAAGGTCGCAGAAATGTTGTATTTCGTAATTAAGGCCGCCGGAGGTATAAGGCTCGTCGAGCTCAACCGTTCGGCCATCAAGGTAGTTGATGGTTGCTTTAGTCGGGTTCCACCAATTTTTGTGGATGGTGATATTCCCAAGGGTGCCGCAGATCAGCGCATCACCCTTGCCATGCAGGTCGAGGCCGCAATATATCTGGGCATAACCCGACTCATGTTCAGATTGAACGATTGAAAACATGTCGATGCCATTGTCTGCAAAGCGCCCCATGGTTTGTACCTGCCTGGTTTCGCCCAGCCATTCAATGGCTAAAAATGCTTCATAAATGCCGATCTGCATCAGGCTGCCGCCTACCAGCTCATGGTTATAGTTCGGATGACCCGGCGGGCAATCCGCAACCGCCGATCCGGCCCGTACGTAACCAACCGGGCCGATTGGGTCTGTTTGCAGGTATTCCTTCAGCCGCCGGTATAGGGGAAAGAATGGCGGTTTCATTCCTTCCATAAAAAGCAAGCCTTTGGATTTCGCCGCATCGAGAATGTTTTCGAGGATGGCTTGATTCATTGCCGCTGGTTTTTCACACAGCACATGTTTGCCACGATTCAGCGACAGGATGCTGTATAGATGATGACTATCCGGCAAAGTGGCAATATAGACAACATCTATATCGCTTAATAACAGCTCTTCAACTGTTGTGCAGGCATGGCCGCCATGTTGTGTTACAAAGGCGTCCACAGTTTCCGGCCGGCGGGACCAGACTGAAACCAATTCAGCGCCGGGTACATCGCGAAGCCCCTGCACAAACCGGTGCGCAATACGACCGCAGCCAATAATGCCCCATCTGAGCAGGCGTGTAGCTGATCGTTCATAGTTCATAGTAGCTTCCTTAAAAAACTAATCTTTCCCTGATAGCTATCGGGGCTCCAATCACTAATCTCTAACCTACTGGTATTGTATATAAATCGGATGTGGCTTGTACATTTTCATGATCTCCTCGGGTGTAAGCATGTGGTGCGGGACTGACCAGGAGTCATTTTTATAAAATAATTTGAAGCCGGTAAACTGCACAGGATCGTGATAAATATAATCGCGGTAGGTGCCCGTCTTTAAATCCGGGGGACCGAAGCCATCCATATCCATAACGAACTGGATTTCGGGGTGAAGTTTAATGTTTTGATAATTGGTCAGCATTTTACGCGTAAAGCGGTGCACAATAAAAATTTTGGGCGGCAGGTGATATTTCCTCACCTCGTTGGCCAGGTAGGCCGAAACATAGTTAACATCGGCCGCATCATAAGTGCCTATTTTTTTACCGGGATGGATGCCATCTTTCATCGCAAATTCGGGGTCAATACCACAATGTACGTTAGGCATTTGCCAGTATTTTTCCAGCTTAGGCAGTTCTGCATGGATATTGCTTAACGCCACCTGTATATCCAGGAAAAGTATGGCATGTGCCCTTTTTGCCAGGCGCACCGCGCTGTCTATTTTTTTATCAGGCATGCGGTTGATATACTTGTTGTCCTTACCGGGGAAGCCTGCGGCTACAACCGCAATATAATGCAACGCAGGCTGCACCGGTGTGTGCGGGTCAGCTTTCTCCCAATGCTTTACTTCTCCGTGCAATTTGGCCAGCATTTGGTCTGGCGGAATCTCCCCCAATATACCCATCTTTTTAGCGGAAAGGTTACCATAATAAGCTACTACGCGCTTAAATGGTAAAATGGCGCCGGGCAAGGGGTAAGGCGTGTTTTTTACCGGCCATTTGCCGGTAGTATCGCCGTTGGCCAATTTTTTCATTAGCGAATCGTACAAATGTTTGTCAAGGGGCGGATATATTACCGGTGCTGTAACGGTGTCTTCGTTCGGCCTGGCTGCAACCTTTTTGGAGGTGTCCTTAACCGCTGTTTTTGCACCGGTGCTGCTATGGCTGCAGCTTCCTAAAAAAGCTAACAACGATACAAACAATACGACAGGCAGAATTACTTTTTTCATTTAAAATTTATTGGTTTTCGTTTTTTTAACTAAAGGAAATCAAATCTACTTCTTGTATCCGGGGCCATACAATATAGTGCCTTTACGGGTGCCAATGTGCTTAAAATTATCAACAGTTATTGCCCCGTTCACCAAAACATACTTAAAACCAGTTGAATAGGCGTGGGGGTGTTCAAAAGTCGATTCGTCCTTAACCCTGGCGGCGTCAAAGATAACAATATCGGCATACATTCCCGGCTGTAAAACGCCGCGTTTAATAATATGAAACTTTTGGGCCGGAAGCGAGGTCATTTTCCTTACGGCATCCTCCAGCGTGATGAGATTTTTATCACGTACATAAACCGCCAGCACTCTTGCGTTGCTGCCGTAGCCGCGGGGATGCGGCGATCCATCACCAAAAATACGTATACCTGAATCAGAAATGATGCCGGTTAGGGGGTATTTGATGATATTCTCCACATCAGCCTCGCTCATGCTGTGAAACACCATGCTTGCACTGCCCACCTTAATAATATCCAGGATGGTTTCGATCTCGTTGGGTATGGTGGCCGGGCGGCCCGCTTCAAGGTTGATCTGCATGATACTTTTGCCATCCAATGACGGGTTCCCTGTACAGCTGGCAACGATGGCGTAATCAAAATGCGCGCGTTTGCGGCGCTGCATATCAATGATCATGTCGTCGATTACCTTTTGGTGCAGTGCGGGGTCACCCAGCCGTTTCAGAATTTCTTTGGTGCCGCCGGCTTTTAGCCAGTCGGGTAGTAAAATATATAAGGTGGTGCTGCTGGCCGTGTAGGGATAAACGTCGACATTTACGTCGATCCCTTCAGCCCGGGCGCTGTCTACCATTGCGATCATTTTGTTGGAAGCGCCCCAGTTGGGCTGCCCTACCTTAAAATGTGATATCTCAACCGGGATTTTTGCCTGGCGGCCGACATCGATTGTTTCTGCGATCGCATCGAAAACCTTGTCCGACTCATTTCTCATATGCGAAGTATAAACCCCATGATATTTTGCCGCCTGTTTAGCCAACGCTACAATTTCATCCGTTTTAGAATAGATGCCGGGTGTATATTCCAGGCCGGTGGAAAAACCCATGGCGCCGTCACGCATGCCTTTTGCCACCAATGCTTCCATTTCCTTAAGCTGTGTTTTGGTCGGAGCAACATCGGCTTCGCCCAAAACTTTGGTGCGCACATCGTTATGCCCCACCAGTGTACCCACGTTTACCGAAAGTTTTACGATCCTGAGCGTATCAAAATAATGTTTGATGTCGAGCCTGGAACTCCCGCAATTCCCGGTGATCACCGATGTAACGCCATCATAAATAAAATTATCGGCGGTGGGCGTTTTTGCTTCGTCGCCTTCGATATGGGTGTGTACATCAATAAAACCGGGCGCCACGACGAAGCCTGTTGCATCGATAACCGAATCGGCGGTGCTGGCAGACAGGTCGCCGATACTTACTATTTTATCTTTGGTGATGCCTACGTCGCCTTTAAACCTCGCGTTGCCGGTGCCGTCGATAATATCGCCGTTTTTAATAAGGACGTCAAAATGTTGCTGTGCGAAGGCCGCTGCGCTTGCGACTAAAAGGAGTAATAAGCAACACAGTTTTTTTAACATCATTCGGCTTTCGTTTTACAAAACTTTCCAAACACACCCAAAGGCAGCTTTGACCCGGCGGTTGCCTGCAAATAAAGCTCCCCGGTTTCCAGGTTTTGCACCTGTGGGTGGGCGATCTTGATCAGGTTTTCAATAATGACCGAAGAAAAGCCTAACGAATAAGTATTCAGGATCAAAAAATGCTCATCCGGGTCCAGGAGTTGGATCACTTCATTCATCATTTCATTAATATTATCTTCCAGCTTCCATTTTTCGCCGTTGGGGCCGTGGCCATAGGCAGGCGGATCAAGGATAATACCATTGTATTTCTTGCCGCGCTTTAATTCCCTTTTTACAAATTTTAGGGCGTCTTCAACCACCCAGCGAATATCACTCAATCCCGACAATTCACGGTTCTCATTTGCCCAGGTAACAACCTGTTTGATGGAGTCAACATGTGTAGTATCGGCGCCAGCAGCCCGCGCGATGAGCGATGCGCCGCCCGTGTAGGCAAACAAGTTAAGTACTTTTGGCTCGGGCGTTTTAAATTTTTTGAGGCATGTGGTGATGTAGTCCCAGTTTACCGCCTGTTCGGGGAAAATACCGACATGTTTAAACGAGGTAAGCGCCAGCCTAAATTTGATGCTTGCTTCAGGGTTTTTATATTCAATGTGCCAGCGGTCGGGGATGTTAGGACTTTTTTTTATCCACTCGCCGGATGTAGCCGAGCGGCCTTTAAATTTGATATGTTGCAGCCGTTGCCATTCGGCGGGACTTAGTTGCTTGCTCCAAACGGCCTGCGGCTCGGGGCGGATTAATACTACATTGCCAAAACGTTCCAATTTTTCAAAATCGCCGCAGTCGATCAGCTCATAGTCTTTCCAATGGGTGGGGGCGAGGAGCTCGATCATCAGTTGGCAGTTTTTTGTTGGCAGTTTGCAGACTGGCTAGATGGTAAAAAAATAACATTATTGGCCGCAAATATAACTATTATGACGATGACTTGAATTGCGCAGCCCACTGCAAACTGCCCACTGTAAACTAGCAGCAGCCAACTCAAAGCTTCTCCCGCGCTGCCTGCATAAACGGACTGGCAAACACAAAAGAATTTAGTTCCGGGTTGTCGGTATGGGCGATCTGGTGATTAGTGCCTTCCCACCATTTTTCGCCATTGTGCAAAAAGATAATATGATCACCAATACCCATTACCGAGTTCATATCGTGCGTAACTACTACAGTTGTAGTTTTAAAATCCTGGGTGATCTCGTTGATCAGTTCATCTATCAGGATGGCTGTTTTTGGGTCGAGGCCTGAGTTAGGCTCATCCACAAACAAATATTTTGGCTGCATGGAAATAGCGCGGGCAATGCCCACCCTTTTTTTCATACCGCCCGAAAGCTCCGCGGGATAAAGTCTATTTTTTCCTACGAGGTTAACCCGTTCAAGACAAAAATTTGCCCTGTCATGCTTTTCGGACTTTGCCATATCAGTAAACAAGTTAAGCGGGAAAATGATATTTTGCTCAACGGTCATGGAGTCGAACAAGGCCGAATTTTGGAACAACATGCCGATTTGTTTACGGATGGGCACACGTCCTTCAAAATGCATTTGGGTAAAGTTCTCATTGTCATAAAACACCTCACCCTTCGTGGGCTCATGCAAGCCGACAATACACTTTAGCAAAGTGGTTTTGCCCGATCCGGAGCTGCCGATGATCAGGTTATTCTTGCCTGCCTTAAACGTGGCGCTGATGTCTTTCAGCACCTCGTTATCACCGAATGTTTTATATATGTTTTTAACTTCGATCATAGCAACAGGCTGGAGATAACAAGGTCAGCAAATAATATCCAGATACAGCTAAATACTACACCGCGGGTGGCTGCTTGCCCAACTTCAAGTGCTCCGCCAGCGGTATAAAAACCCTGGTACGCGCATATCGAAGTAATGATAAACCCAAAAACGATAGCTTTTACGGCACAAACCGTGGCAATAACCGGGTTAAAGCCCTGGGTTAAGCCCCCGATATAATCATTAACTGAAAAATCTCTGGACGACGCGCAGGCCAGGTAACCGCCCGTGAGGCCAAGCGCTACTGAAATGATAACCAACAGGGGAATCATGGTTAGGCCGGTAATTATTTTTGGCGAGATGAGATATCCAGGGGCATTAACACCCATGATCTCGAGTGCGTCGATCTGTTCGGTTACACGCATGGTGCCTATTTGCGAGGCAATGCTTGAGCCTACACGCCCTGCCAATACCAGCGAGGTAATGGTAGGGCTAAACTCCAGGATGGTTGAATCGCGGGTAATAGTGCCCACCACGGTTTTGGGTATAAAGCTGCTGACCAGCTGGAAAGCGGTTTGTATAGTAGCAACCGCGCCGATAAAAACCGAAATGATGGCAACGATGCCTAATGAGCCAATCCCAACCGAAACCATTTCGCGCATGATCTCGGCCCAATACACGCTGAATTTCTCAGGTTTACGGAAACTTAATCGGAGTAAAAGTATATATCTTCCTAAGCTGGTGAACATTTATAAAGTAAAATCGGCTAAAAATACATGTTTTAACCTTATAATAAGTATAGACGATGTAATGTGGACAATATTTGACTTTAATTCAATTTAATCCCTTTTTGTTTGAAAGAATATTGTTCGTAAAAACTTTTTAAAATATTTTAAAAAGTTTTTATTGTTTACTGAATCGCCTATATTTACTTCATCAATTAAAGCCCTTTAAATTAAGCTATGAAGTATTTTACCCTCGCCATCCTCGCGGCCCTGCTCTTTTCGCAGGTAACTGCAAAACCAAAGAGCCCACCCGTCTTCAATGCACATGACCTCAGCATCACCTGGGAGCCGATTCAAAACAACTATCAAAATAAAGGGCAGTCATTAAACGCGCTTGCCATCACTAATAACGGTAAAAACACCTTGCCCGCATCCGGCTGGAAAATGTATTTCAATGATGCCGGCATGCTGCTACCTGCGACACCCACTGGCAATGCCACCATCAAGTTTGTAAATGGCGACCTGTTCAGTCTGGCGCCCACAGCAACGTTTGGCGAAATAAAACCGGGTGCTTCCGTGCGGATAGAATTTATTGGCGAGGACGCGGTTGTAAACATTACGGATGGCCCTGACGGTTTTTACGTGGTTTGGGACAACCAACCGGGTCAGGGCTTTAATACTGCCGGGTTGACCATAAAATCTTTTACCCCTAACTACAAAGGCCTGATTACGCCGGCGATTATTTATGATCAGAATAAAAACATAAAAAATATACCTGAGGCGCAGTTGACAAAAGTGTTTCCGACGCCGGTGAGTTACAGGGAGACGGGCGAAAGTTTCAAGTTGACAAATCGAACAATTATCGCATTCAACGGGTTCGAAAAAGAGTTAGGGTACTTGTCTGATGTGATGGACAAACTACTTGTTAAACCTGCAGGGCGCCGCCCAAATACAATTGCACTTGATGCCGAAATCAGTTTGACAGATAATCATGGTATTGGACCAGAGGCATATATTTTGGATGTTACCCCTAATGGTATTACCATTAGTGCGGCCACTTCTGCCGGGATGTTTTATGGTATACAATCATTGATTTCATTAATTCCCCCAGCCGCATGGCAACATCCTCAAAAAGAAATCCAAATCCCCTGCGTCGAAATCAAAGACGAACCCCGCTTTGCTTACCGTGCCTTTATGCTGGATGTGGGCCGAAATTTTCAGCCTAAAAGCGAGATCTTTAAAATACTGGATTTAATGGCCCTCTATAAACTCAACGTGTTCCACATGCACCTGACGGAAGATGAAGGCTGGCGGCTGCAGATACCTGGCTTGCCGGAATTAACCGAGGTTGGCGGCAAACGCGGCCATACATTGGACACCAAACATAATTTACCACCTTCGCACGGATCAGGTGGCGAGACTGATAACAAAACCGGCAGCGGCTACTATACCCGCGCGGATTTTATGGATATATTGAAATACGCCAATAAGCTGCACATTATGGTGGAACCGGAGATTGAGGCGCCGGGACATGCACGCGCAGCGGTAAAATCCATGGAATCGCGCTACACCAGGTTGATGGCCGAAGGTAGGAAAGAGGAGGCCGGGAAGTATTTATTGAGTGATCCGCAAGATAAGTCGGTATACAGTACGGCGCAGTATTGGACGGACAACGTGATCAATGTTTCGCTGCCTTCCACCTTTAATTTTGTGGAAACGGTTACCAACGCCATTATCAGCATGTATAAAGATGCCGGCGTGCCATTGAAAACCATTAACTGGGGCGGCGACGAAGTGCCACACGGCGTTTGGGAAAAATCACCTGCCTATTTTGCACTGAAAGCCAAACACCCCGAAATTCAAAGCACCGCCGACCTGTGGTATTATTTTTATGGCCGGATAAATAAAATGATGAAAGCCAAGGGGCTTTACCTGTCGGGATGGGAAGAAATGGCCCTGCGCAAAACCAAACTGGACGGTCAGCCCTTTTATGTGCCCAATCCTGATTTTATGCCCGAACATCCGCAGGCGGAGGTTTGGAACAATACGCTTGGCGGCGGTAACGAGGATTTAGCATACAAATTGGCCAACGCGGGTTATAAAACAGTGCTCACGCCGGTGACCAATCTTTATTTCGATATGGCGCATTATAAGTCATACGATGAGCCGGGGTACTACTGGGGCGCTTTTTCGGATATCGATAAACCGTTTTCTTTTATCCCGTTCGATTACTTTAAAAACTCCAAGGTCGATCGTGATGGATTACCGCTGGACCGCAGCATTTTTGTCGGCAAGCAAAGGCTTACGGACTATGGCAAAGAGAATATTGTTGGCCTGCAATGTGCAGTTTGGGGCGAGAACATCAAAAGCACCGAACGGCTTGAATACATGTTGCTTCCGAGAATGCTGGGCTTCGCCGAGCGGGCCTGGGCGCAGGACCCAACCTGGGCTACCGAAACCAACGCCGCAAAAAGCGACTCGCTGTACCAGGTGGCATGGATAAACTTTTTAAATGTAGTAGGTAAAAGGGAGCTACCACGGTTAAGTTATTACGCCGGCGGTTATGCCTACAGGGTGCCAAAACCAGGTGTTGTTTTTAAGGATGGAAAATATTTCGCAAACGAACAGTTCCCGGGTTTAACCATCCGTTATTCCACCGACGGATCGGAACCCACGGAAAAAAGCCCGGTATATAACGATGCCGTTACAAATGCCGGAAATGGCCTGAAGTTCCGTGCGTTTGATACTAAAGGGCGGGGCAGCAACGTTTCAGCACCAGTTACTCCATAAATTGCGGTAGGGGCGTGTAAAAGCGCCCCTATTGCTATCTAATCAATACTAAAATTGAAGTTTTGATCTGACAACGTTTCAACAATGTCAAATCCGCGCATGTCGCAACAAGTGTTTCCACCTGGTTCTGGCTATTAGTTAAAAGATTACCAAATTTGCGGTTATTATTTATATTTGTATATGAACCAGGAAATTGCATTGGATGAGATGACCCGGCGTGGCGGAATGGCAAAGTCTCCACTTGACATGACCCCAGAGGAATATGCAGATTGGAAAATCCAAGTACAGGTTGATGCCCGAAAATATTTGTTTTCTATAGGTCAACCATTTGTAACTTATAGAGACGGGGTTGCGTTCGCTGAATTTGCGGACGGGCGCGTTGAACCAGTTAGATAATGTCTCAAATCTTTGTCATCGCCGGGCCGCCTGGCGTCGGGAAAAGCACGTCCGGCGAAAAATTTATTGATGCCGAACTCGAAATCCTTAATGAAGATGAAATGGCGTTCAAATACCGGGCGCAAGGATACCCAGACTATAAAGAACACGCAATACAAAGATTTACCCAAGCCATCCGCACAAAATTAATCAGTAATGATGACATCGCGCTTGAGTTGAACCTGGGCTACCAGGAGCATTACGATTATATCTTATCTGCTAAGAAATTTCGCTCGGATAACAGACTGCATGTCGTCCTTTTTTATACCGATGATTTAGATATTTGTCTCGATCGCGCAAAAGCGAGATTTGATAATGGTCGGCATTTTGTTAAACCGAAGACAATCTGCGAAATGTATGATAACACCTTGCCACTTTTACAGCAATATTTTGATCAGATAGACACTTTTTATTTCGTTAATGTTACTCAAATGGGACTTAGCCTGGTGGCATTTTATGATCGTCTTAAAAATAAATTGGAACTTATAGATTCCCAGTGTGCCTGGTTTTTTGAACAGATGCATCCCTTTATCCTCAACAAAGCCGCACTATAAAAGGGAATTAGATTTGACAAATTTATAAAGTTGTCAAATCTGCCCGCCTTAGAAAATAACCGTAGCCCCCACATAATAATTCCTCAGCGGCGCAGCATTATAATACCGGCTGCCAATGGCGTTAAAATCGTCACCCAAACTGTATTTTTCATTTAGCAGGTTATCAGCGCCGGCGTATATTTCCAACCGCGTTTTTTGGCCAAAGTAGTGATGCCAGCCGGCTTTTGTCTGCAGCAAATTGTAGGCCGGTGCATAGACGGTGCTGCCGTCGGTAAGGGGGATACGTGCGGTGTAGCTGTATTCAGCAAAAAAATAAAAACTTTGTGGCAGCTTAAATTGGAGGCTGGTTACAAATACCTGATCGGGTACACCAGTCAATTGCTTGCCGGCGTAGTTGCCGTTAACATCATGGTAATCATTGCTGAAAGTAAAATGATCGAATGTGAGCGACCCATTCAACTGCATTCCCCTTATAAAACCAGTGTTTCTTTGTTTGATGAGCCAGTCGCTCAGGTAGACTTCAAAGCCAGGCTGATTCAGACCGCCGGCATTAATATAGTATTCAGTTTCGTCAGCATTAAAACGAGGAACGATAGCGTTGTTGATGTGGTAATAAAAAACCGACGCATCCAGGTACAGGCTTTCGTCTTTATTAAAGAAACGTAGTCCGGTTTCATAGTTCCAGCCATCCTGCGCCTGGAGGCCGGTGTTGATCTCATGATCCGTCGGCCTGATCTCCGCTGTAGTGGGTGTTGAATAACCCCGGCTCACAGATGCACGCCAAACAAACTGGCTGCCAAGTTGGTAAGCCGCGGCTATTCGGGGCATTAATTCCGGGGTAAAGTTGCGATTGGTAAAAGACGGCTCATCATTCGGGTAGGTGTTTTTGAAATCGTAATTATAAAAATTTATACTGAGCGCAGCTTCTACATGGAGGCGTTTTACAAAATCAGCCACATAACGTGCAAAGAAAAAATGCTGATTAGTGTTGATCTTATCCAGCGTTTGCGCGGTATTCCGCACACCCAATACATTTCCATAATTGTTGATATCCGAGTTGGTTTGCTGCCACTCTACACCAAAGTTGGTCTTCCATTTATAGTTTACCCTGTCGTTCCCGGCGTACTCAAAATAAGTGCGGAAGCCATAGGTGCTTTCATAGCGGTTCTCGTAATCGGTGATAAAGGGGTTGGCAAAATCGACATAAGTGCCAAAAACGGATAGCACATTGCGCCAGTGATCGTCAAAATGATATTCATTTACCACCCCGCCAAACAGCACTTTTTGATAAATGCCTGAATTTTGCTGAATTGCGCCGGCCGTAAATTTGGTGGCCGGCCTTGCCGAAGTTGGATCGGCCTGGTACTGCGCCAGGGTCAATCCTCCGGGCGTTTGATAATCAAGGCTGGAGTAAAAGCCCAGCAGCCGAAACTGATCCTTTTTATTATAGGTCCAGCTGTTTACCATTTGCAAGTAATTGCGGTGCATGGCGCTATGTTGGCGGTAGCCATCGTAGTTTTCGTAAGCCTGGTTCAGGTTCAATTGATAGTTGCCCGACTTTTGCTGCAAAGCGCTATTTTCATGGATCAGGCCGTATGAACCGCCGTTTAAACCGGCTGATAAAAAGCTGCTGTCGGCATGATGATCCACGGGGCTCAGCAGCACCACGCCGCCGGTATTTGCGCCAAATAAACTGCCATCTGGGCCTTTCAGTACCTCCATATTGTGGATGCTGTTAAAATCAATGGCGTTGAGGTAGGTATTTCCACCGGCATCGGTGAGCGGGATATCGTCGAAATAAATTTTAACATCCCTCACACCAAACGGCGAGCGCAGCAAGCTACCGCGAATAGATAAACGGTAACTCCCCGGCGAACGTTCCTCGGCTCTTACACCTGGCTGGCTGTTCAATGCCGGCACAAAAGAATTTTCGGGTTGTAAGCCAAGCTGCTGCTGGTTGATCACGTTGATGGAGGCCGGTACATTTAATACAGGCTGCTCAGAAAGGTATGCTTTCACGGTGACAGGCTGGATATGCCTGATCGTGTCTTTTTTCGTAGTATCGGTTTTGGTTTGCGCAAACACTCCTGTCGCGGCAGCAAAAATAAAAAACAAGACAGCGTAAACTTTAATCATAGGCCAATTGATCAGGAGAACAAAAGTAACCTTTTTGAACATATAAAAATCTTTGACTGAGAACATTTTAAGGCTCATACGCCGGATACTTTTCGGCAAAAATTAATCAGCATTCTGAACCGAAAAAGGCTACTTTTGGATTTCCGGCATAGATCGCGCCGGCGTGTTGATGCGACCAATAATAGTAAAACTGTTCTTAATCGTTTTTTTTATTTCGCTTACCGCCCAGCTGCGTGGCCAAACCTGTAATGGCAGCCTGGGCGACCCGGTGATCGACGAAAATTTTGGCTCGGGAACCAATCCCGGCCCGCCGCTATCCGGCACCAATATGACTTATGTAAATATCGGTTGCCCCAATGACGGTATGTACACCGTTTCAAACAGTGTGGGCGATTGTTTCGGCGATGCATGGCATTTTTTTAGCAGCGACCATACCGGCAACCGCAACGGGTATATGATGGTAGTGAACGCGTCTATCCAGCCAAGTATTTTTTTTACGCAACAAACGCTTGCTGGTCAGCTTTGCCCAAACACTACCTATGAATTTGCGGCCTGGATAACTAATATCTGTCTTCCGTCGACATGCGGCGGAGCATCGACCCCGCCCAATATTACTTTCAGCATCGAAACAACCGGGGGTACAATATTAAAAACCTATAATACTGGCGATATACCCACTTCAAATGGTGTAAAATGGGTGCAATATGGAACGTTTTTTACCACGCCGGCAAATAATACCCAGGCAATAGTTGTTAAAATGATCAACAACGCACCCGGTGGCTGCGGTAATGATTTTGCTCTGGACGATATTACTTTCAGGGCCTGCGGCCCCATTATTCAATCAGGTTTCGGTTCAACAACGGGAGCGTCTAAAGCCTCGTTATGCGAAGGCGGCAGTGCCGCTTATAACTTAACGGCAACAGTAGTGGGCGACAACAATCCGGTATACCAATGGCAGTCGCAAACCAATGGCGGCGGCTGGACGGATATTGCCGGCAAAACCGACAGCTCGCTGGCGGTTTCTTTCAATAACGCTGTTGCCGGCGTTTATCAATACCGGCTGGGTTTGGCCAATGGCTCGGACATTTCGTCGGTTCAATGCAGGGTGTATTCAAAGCCGATGACGGTTACGGTAAACCCATTACCGGTGATGCCACCATTTGCTAACCAAATTGTTTGTGAAGGCAACCAGTTGGTGCTGAACGCAACGGGTGGCGCCACCTATACCTGGTATGGCCCAGGCTTGTCGCCTACCTCCCAAAACCCGCTGGTGATCAATAACGTTACACCTGCAAATGCAGGGACTTATACGGTGGTCGCCGTTTCCGACAGCGGCTGTACGGCTGCCCCGGTACAGGCCAAAGTAACGGTGGTGCCAAAAGTGGTGCCCGGTGTTAGCGCTAATGTAGCTGTTTGCGCGGGCGAGAGCACGCAATTAACTGCCACCGGCGGCATATATTACCGATGGACGCCCTCAACAGGATTGGACAACGACACGATAGCGAACCCGATGGCCACGCCGCTGCAAACCACCACCTACACCGCGCATATCGGCAATGGCGGCTGCGCCGACAGCAGCAAAACTGTAACTGTAACCGTAAACCAAAACCCGGTAGCCAGCGCCGGCAGTGAAATTAAAATGTTTGAAGGGCAGTCGGCTAAGCTGAATGGTAGTTTAAAAGGGGATAACATCACAAGCTTTTTTTGGACACCCGCCACCTTCCTGAGCGACCCAGCGTCGCTTACGCCGATCGCAACGCCAACCGACGATATTACCTACACCTTAAACGTGGTATCGCAAACCTGCGGCTCGGCAAGCAGCAGTGTTTTTGTGCGGGTTTATAAAAAGATCACCATCCCCAACACTTTTTCGCCAAATGGCGACGGGATAAACGATTACTGGAATATTGAAGCCCTTTTTACCTACCCGGAAAGCATTACGCAGGTGTTCGACCGTTACGGGAAGCGGGTATTTCAGACCGCTGGCTATTCCCAACCCTGGGATGGTACCTATAATGGCAAACCCCTGCCGGCGGGAACCTATTATTATATCATCGATCTGAAAAACGGGCAGCCAAAGCGGAGCGGGTGGGTGTTAATGGTGAAGTAACCCTAACAGGTATCTTTAGCGCAACCTCAGCGCATTTTTGGATATAGTCAGGCAGACGCATGAGAATAGTTTTAAGCTTATTGAAGTCAATTTACAGAAAAAGGGGCATTTAAAGAGCAAGAACGAGCGACGCCGCAAGTGTTCCAAAGCGTTCCATTTTTACACGCGGAACAGTGGAACAAAGTGAAACATCTTGATTATCAGCTATTTCATTCTTTACAAAAATGTCATTTTGTATAAATAACTGATAATCAACACATCCAGAAATTCTGTTTTTTTCAACAATGTTGTAATGCATTGATAATCAAATGTTCCAGTTTTTCGATGAGTCACGTTTTGTGTCTCGTCCTGAAAATAGTTTACACTTTTTACTGTTTATCCTGTTTCAAGTTTACACTTACGTCACGTAACTAAAATCTCCCACTATCTAGCGCACGGTCTTAAAAAAATAATTTTAAGATGTCTGCCCAGTGTATATAACCGTGAAATAAATTCCATCCTTGTAATTTTTGTATATTAGCTACCGTAAAGTATTTGGCCCCGCAATTTAATTTTTAGGTATTCACTGGTTTTTTCAAAGCAGTTTATTTACTAATGCGGCCAACTATTCCCTTACTCATTCTCCTCGTTTATTTTGCTTCGGTTGGATCTGGTTTTGCGCAGGCGTCCAAATGTAATGGCGCGCTTGGCGATCCGGTGATCAACGAAGATTTTGGCGCGGGCGCCAACCCCGGGCTGCAGCTCGGTTCCGGCCTGACCAACATGCAGTATACGCCGAACAACTGCCCCAACGATGGCCAGTACACCATCGCCAACAGCCTTACCGGTGCAGGAAATTGCCACGATGGCACCTGGTACGACGTCCCCTCCGACCATACCGGTAACAAGAATGGCTATATGATGATCATTAACGCCTCGTACGAGCCCAGCATCTTTTTTTACCAGCAGGCAAAAGGGCTTTGCCCCAATACTACCTACGAATTTTCGGCATATATCATCAACCTCATCATCCCCGGTTTTATTACGGCATCCTTCACCGAACCCAATATTACTTTCACCATAAAAACCTCTGATGGAAAGATCCTGGCGACTGACACCACCGGCACCATCCCACCAACAGCTTACGACCAGGAGCAGAAGAAACCAAACTGGGTAAAGTACGGCGTTTATTTTACCACGCCGGCAAACGTGAGCGACGTAACGGTGATCATGACCAACAATGCGCCCGGTGGTAACGGGAATGATTTTATTATGGATGATATTACGTTCCGTGCCTGCGGACCGATCATTGAGGAAGGTTTTTCATCTCTCGGCGGTTCAAAAAACAGGAGCCTGTGCCAGGGCAGCAGCGCCACATATACCCTGAAGGCGAAGGTGATCAGCGATGGTTCGCCGGTGCTGCAATGGCAGGCGGGTAATACAACTACTCCTTTTACGGATGTCCCCGGCGCGAATGCCGACTCGCTGGTGGTTTCGTTTAACGATGCCAAACCTGATATTTACCAGTACAGGCTGGGCGTTTCAAATGGCTCTAATATAGCCGATGCCGCCTGCCGGGTATATTCGCCGCCGCTATCTGTTTACGTCAATCCCTTGCCCGTCGTCCCGCCCTTTGCCGATCAAAAGGTATGCGATGGAAACCAATTGGTGCTCACCGCCTCGGGCGGCGCCTCCTACACCTGGACGGGCCCCGGCCTGGCACCCACCCAGCAAAACCCGCTGGTGATCAACAATGTTTCGCCGGCAAATGCCGGCACTTATACGGTCGTCACAATGTCCGACAGCGGGTGTACGGCAGCGCCTGTGCAGGCCAGGGTAACCGTAGTGCCTAAAGTGGTGCCCGGCATCAGTGCCAATGTTGCCATATGCGCCGGCGAAAGCACGCAGCTAAATGCCACCGGCGGCCTGTATTACCGGTGGGTGCCTCCAACAGGGCTGGATAGTGATACGCTGGCCAACCCCAAAGCTAGCCCGCTGCAAACCACCACTTATACCGCCCATATCAGCAATGGCGGCTGCGTGGACAGCAGTAAGACCGTAACCGTTACGGTCAACCAAAACCCGGTGGCCAACGCCGGGAGCAACATTGTTTTGTTCGAGGGGCAATCGGTAAAGCTCAATGGCAGTATCAAGGGGGATAACATTACCAGCTATTACTGGACGCCCGCCACTTTTTTGGATGATCCCAACTTGCTTACGCCGACCGCTACGCCAACCGATAATATTACTTATACGCTGACGGCTGTATCACAAACCTGCGGTAACTCCACCAGCAGCGTTTATGTGCGGGTGTACAAAAAGATAACCATTCCCAATGCCTTTTCGCCCAACGGCGATGGCATCAACGACAATTGGGATATCAAGGAGCTGTTTACCTACCCCGAAAGCATCACGCAGGTGTTTGATCGCTACGGGCGGCAAGTTTTTCAAAGCACCGGCTATGCCAGGCCCTGGGACGGCACCAACAACGGCAATCCGCTGCCTGCCGGAACATATTATTATATTATTGATTTGAAAGATGGACAGCCGAAGCTGGGCGGGTGGGTGTTGATCGTGAGGTAGTTAATGTTTATAATGATGTAAGAAATTGTAGAGACGCAATATTTTACGTCTCTGAAACGGACTGCTCGCATTTACCAAAATTGCCGAAGATTTGGGTCCGAGACGCAAAATATTGCGTCTCTACGGGAGGCTTTTTTGAACAGGAACAATTTCCCGTTTTTAGACATTTCTCAGTTTAATCCAAAAATAAAAGGCCCCTCCAAAACTGACGAGGCCTTTTAACTTAATTCGAAAAGATTTCCTTATTTCTTCTCCGGCAGCAAAACAAACTTCAGCAAGTTAGCGCCGCTTAAATATTTGTTGGCTGCCTCCTTTGTGCTTTGCGGCGTTACTTTATCCAAATCGCCTACGTGGCGCAGGATGGCGTCCATGTCGTCCTGGTTTTGCGATGCAGAACCTAAATAACCGGCCCAAAAAATGTTTTGCTTCAGCTGCACCTGGGTGGAACGGGCTTCAGTTATTGCAAATTTTTGGATGTCCTGCGCAGTTGCGCCACTTTGTTTGATCTTGTTGATCTCGTCCATAGTGTTGGCGATCAGGGTATCCACGTTAGCCGGCGCGCACTCAAAGTAAATGGTGAAGCTGTAACGCCCTGCGGGGATCTTCTTATAATCAGCCTTCACGCCCGGCGAATAAACTTTGCCGTCCTTTTCGCGCAGGCGCTCGTTAAGTTTGATCTGCACGATAGACTCCAGTGCATCCATTTGGAGGTTGTTGTCTTCGCTATACTCAAAAGGCCCATCGAACACCAGTTGAACGGTGCTTTTATCGGCAATGCCTTTGTGCACTATTTTAGTGACTTGGCCAGCAGGCGGGTTAATGGCTAAATCCTTATAAGTGCTCTTGCTGTTGGTGGAAGGCAGCGCACCCAAATAAGCTTCCAGGTACGGCGTTAAGGTTTTTACGTCGCAGTTGCCTACGAAATTGAAAACAAAGCCGCTGGCATCAGCAAACCGGTCCTGGTAAAATGCGAAAGCCTTATCCAGGCTGGCTGTGCTCAGCCTCTCAGGCGTTACCACCATGCCCCTGAAGTTGTGGTTGCTTATAACGGCCGATATTGTATCGCTGAAAATGCTGGACGGATCCAGGCTGCGCGTTGACAGCACCGATTTGGTTTGATTTATGGTGGATTGCCAAATATCGGCGTCCTTCCTTGGTTTTGTAAAATACAGGTAGATCAGCTGCATCGCCGTTTCAAAATCACGGGGCGTTGTGCTGGCGGAAATGCCCTGGGTTACATCGCTGATATAAGGCGAGACCCTAACCTCTTTGCCAGCCAGTTTCTTGGTAAGTTCGGGCGCGGTAAATCCGCTTACGCCGCTTGAGCCGATCACTTCAGAAGCCATATCGGCCGAGGTGAAATCCTGGTCGCTGGCCAGCGATGTACCGCCAAAACTATAACCGTTGACCAAAATCTGATCGTTTTTAAAGCCCGTGGGTTTGATAATCGCTTTAACGCCGTTGCTTAAGGTTAAAGTGGTGGTGCCGATCAAACTATCGGTTACACTGCTCACTACCTTGCCCGGAGCCGGCAGCTGGTCAAGTAATGGCTTATCAGTGGTATAATCGATGTATGGTTTTAAGTTTTTACCGGCGTCGGCGATCCATTTTAGCAGGGTTTGCTCATTAGGCAGCTTGTCTTTGTCTTTATCCGGAGCCTCAACAATTACCACGCGGTTTTGGTCGCTTACAAATTTTCCGGCCATCGCATTCAGTTCAGCAAGGGTGATCTTGCCAATGTTATTCAAATAGAAATTATAGGCGAAGCCAATTCCCGGTGTTTTTTGCCCGGTTAAAAAATTCTGCTGGTATTGATCAACAAAATAGGATGATTTGGTCTTGTCGCGCTCCTTATAAGCATTCTCCACACCTAACAGCGCATTCTGCTTGGCGCGTTCCAGTTCCGTTAACGTAAATCCAAACTGGCGTACACGCTCGGTTTCGGCAACGGTGGATTTTATGGCAAGTTCCAGCTCACCGGGCTTGGCTACGGCAATAGTGCTAAACGCGTCCTGCCTGCCCACATAACTGCCATAAGCCGACTGTCCGAACAGGAAGGGCGGGTTTGGCTTTTGCATCAGTTCATTCAGGCGGTCGTTCAGCATCTGGTTAAAAAGCTGAACGCGGATGCTCTGCATATAGTCGGCGGTGGTCTTTACTACGGTCTGCGGGTGTTTTACCACAATTTCGGCCAGGGTATAGGGGAATTCCTTATCGGTGGCTATTTTAACCGCAGTGCCCGGTGTGGCCGGCACATTATAATAAGTTCTCGGTTTTTCATTTGCAGGGTTGGTGAGCGAGCCAAAATCGAATTGGATAGCTTTTAAGGTCGCCAACGGATCAAAATCACCTACGGCGATAATGGCCTCCAGGTCGGGGCGGTACCAATCATGGTAAAAGGCTTTAATGGTTTCGGGTGTAAATGTTTTTAGGATATCCTCTTTTCCGATAGGCAGGCGGTCGGCATAACGCGAATTGTTCAGCAATACCGGCCAGGTTTGGTTGCGCAACCGCTCTTCGGCATTTTTGCCGCGGGCCAGCTCTTCGCCCAATACCACGCCGCGTTCGGCATCAATTTCTTTCGAATCAAACGTTTGATAGGCGGCCCAGTTGGCTAAAATATTCAACCCATTGGCAAAAACCTTGTCACTGTCGGTTGGCAGCGGCAGCTGGTAAACGGTTTCGTCAAATGCCGTGTAGGCATTCAGATCGGCGCCGAATTTTATACCCGATTTTTGCAGGTAATTCACCAGGTCGTTTTTGGGATAATCGCGCGTGCCGTTAAAAGCCATGTGCTCGGTAAAGTGCGCAAGGCCCTGCTGGTTGTTCTCCTCCAGTACCGATCCGGCTTTTACCACAAGGTACAGTACCGCCCGGTTTTTTGGCTCGGTGTTTTTGCGGATATAATAAGTCAAACCGTTAGGCAGTTTGCCGGTGAGCACCTCGGGGTCGGTTGGTAAAACGCCTGTTTCCGGTTTTTGTGCAGTTTGTGCCGCCGGTTTTGCTTTTTGGCCGGCTGCTGCCGGTTTCTTTTTTGGCTGCTGGGCAAACAAGCTGCCTGATATGATGAGGAGGGAAAGCGTTGCAACAAAAAACTTACGCGTAGAATTCATTTTCAATCGTTTAAAAAAAGTGTGCTAAGATGCGAAACGAAAACGGGAGGTGCAAATAACGGGTGGCCAATTGTGTTGAGGATTGTGTTAAATAATGTTAAAGGGGAATTCGAAGGGACCTTGCGCCGCGTTTTGAGCGGGAGGAAAATGTTCAATTTAACCTGTGCTGATAACGGCCGGTTATTTCGATATGCGGCCAGGTTTAGTACACAACGCAAGAAAAGTCAGAAATTTGTCCATTTGCTTGTCCATTTCGCAACAACACTCAAATGGGTATATGCATCGTATTGATTGTCAGCTATTTACAATGCTGATAAATTTCAAAAGCAGCATCTGGCTAATAATCAGCCGATTGCATATCACTCACAAAACGACCCGGGCCATGTAAAGCGCCAGCGGGATAGTTTGCAGCGAGCCCTGGGTGGGCATAACACCACGCCTAAGGGAGAAAAAGTCAGAAATTTGTCCATTTGCTTGTCCATTTCGCTGTCCATTTCGCAACAACACCCAAGTGTTTATGTGTATCGCATTGGTTTTCAGTTACTTATATGTTTTTGTAAATTTTAGATGTTGTATCTAGCTAATAATCAGGCAATTTGCCATCCTCGCAGGGTCTCCAAAGGGACCCTGCGTTGCGTTTCAGGAAGGAAGAAAATGTTTAATTTTAACCTGCGCAAATAATTGCCGATTTAATGACCGTTTACCCAGGTGCACAGAGCAGGGTCCCTCCGGAGACCCTGTTAAGACAAATGGTTAAGACAAATGTCCGATTCGATGGCTGAATATCATTACATTTCTTCCCCAGACTTTGTTCAACAGTTGAAATTCGACTATGTCGAAACTTATTCATTTCAACGTACTGCAGAACTACAGGAATTTTTCGCTCTTATAAAAATAAAACAGCGGGGATTCCAACTTATAAGCGAACAGGAAAAGCGGTTAGACGTTTTGAGTAGCTATCCGAAGGAGGAAGGGTTGTTAATTGACGAAAAAGGGGAGTTCAGCTCTTCTAGTAATCATATTCGGACATTCGAAAAAGGAGCGCCTGAACTTGAACAACTTTTGGCCATATTGGCAATGCCGCCCATAGAAATACCGTCGTGGATTTGTGCGCCTTTTTACAGGGATGCTGTTGTTTTTTATGATAATACCGGAACTATATTATCTTGTTTGAATATATGTTTTAGTTGTGAGTACATGCAAACAAAGAAATTTCATTTTGTAGATGCTGACGAGAAAGTTTACGACGCATTGAAAGCGTTTTTTATCGGAATTGGCCATCCAGTGGAAAGGGACTAATAGTGTCTTGCCATTTCCTTTTGCCGGTCCATAAAGGCGATCCAAAAATCCTTACATTATGAAGAAACGGATATTATTTATATTCTTCTTAACATACTCACTTAACGGGTATTCTCAACAATCAACGTCACCAGATTATATTGAAATAGAATATAACGGTCCGGTAGAGCACCCTATGCCCAATTTAGTGTTGAGTACAGAAAACTTAACCCATGACGATTGGTGCCATTGTTTTGTTTTAGCGGAAGCGAAAATCAAAAACGCAGGTAAGAAAGATTCGTTGTATTTAGATGCTTTTGACTATGAATTTATAACCATTGATAAGGAAAGATTCATAAAAATTCGCGATTTTATAAATGTTCGTAAAAAATTATATGTCGATAGTATTAAAAATGGAGGCGGCGACTATGATATCAAACTACATATCAATAACATAGATAATACCTACTACATAGCATCCAAATCGGAGCAAAAATTTTTCAGAACGTTGAGAGTCTACCTCAAAAAACAGTCGGCCTACAACGATCAAATAATTGAAACTATTAAAACTTATTATCCCTAAATCGCACGCAGACTTGTGCGAGGGTATTAATCGTGGCGTCCTCGTCGCGGTTGGGGCTCCATATTGGTCTTTTTGAGAAGCTGTTTAAAAATGACTTGAATTGATTTTTAATTGCCGTTGACTTCAGTCAACGGATAAAAATCAGCTATATTAATGGGCTTTAGCCCAAATTATCTGGCGTGTTTTGGCTAAAGCCATTGGTTTATTTGTCATTAGTCCATCCCGATCAAAGGTCGGGACGGCAATGAATATTGTGATTTTAAACAGCTTCTGAGACGCTAAGGACAAAGAATCTCTTTACTCATTTCCATTAAGGCCATACCAAAATCCTAAAAATTAGGGTACAGACAAATGCGTTAGTGACAGAAGCGGATACCGGCCTTTGCGGTTAAGGCCTTGCGCAGTATGAGCGGATGGCGCGGGCCGCAGGCAACGCCCAGAAAATCAGTAAGCAGTTTGAAGTAGCAGTTAGGAGCAAATGTCCGGCGGCTTGTCTGGCGGGAGACGCGAAGCATCGCGTCTCTACAAAATCCCAACATTACAACCTTTCAACATTAAAACATTACAACAAAAAACCACCCTTTGTTCGGGCGAATGCGATTCGCCCCGACAAGCGGTTCAACAGCGCGAATAATCACATAAATCCATCTGAAATCTGTGATTATTTCATAACTTTGCACCTCTTAAAATTTTGGCGCACAGAATAGAATGTATAAGGAATATAAAGCTTTAAATTTATCGGAGACAGGCAAGGAAGTACTTGAGTTTTGGAAGAAGCATGACATCTTCGAAAAGAGTATCAGCAGCCGCCCGGAAAATAACCCTTACACCTTTTATGAGGGCCCGCCGAGCGCCAATGGCATGCCCGGCATCCACCATGTGATGGCGCGCGCCATTAAAGATATTTTTTGCCGCTACAAAACGCTTAAAGGTTACCAGGTAAAACGCAAAGGCGGCTGGGATACGCATGGCCTGCCTATTGAGCTTGCCGTGGAAAAAGCTTTAGGCATCACCAAGGACGATATCGGTAAAAAGATATCGGTTGAGGACTACAACAACGAGTGCCGCAAGGAGGTGATGCGCTATACCGACATCTGGAACGACCTGACCGAGAAAATGGGCTATTGGGTCGATTTGGAAGATCCTTACATCACTTACAAAAACGAATACATCGAAACCCTTTGGTGGATATTAAAGGAGTTTTATAATAAAGGGTGGCTGTATAAAGGTTATACTGTCCAACCGTACTCGCCAAAATCGGGTACAGGTTTGAGCTCGCATGAGTTGAACCAGCCGGGCACTTACAAGAACGTGAAGGATACTTCGGTCACGGTTCAGTTCAAGGTAAAACGGGATAAGGACTCAGAGTTTCTGTTTGAAGGAGTTGATACCGATTTGTATATTTTGGCATGGACGACCACGCCCTGGACGCTGCCGGCAAACTGCGCTTTGGCGGTTGGTGAAAAAATAGCCTACACAGCCGTTAAAACGTTTAATCAATATACTGGCAATCCAATTACAGTTATTCTCGCTAATGCTTTGCAAGAAAAAGTTTTGGATTCAAAGAAATATTATCGGGTTTCCGACGATGTCGACTTTTTCAAATTCGATTTCGCAAATTCAAAGTCAATTCCTTACAAAACCGTAGCATATTCTTTTGGTGCTCGCACTGACAGCCATTTTTTTTATGGTGAAAAATTAGTGGGTATACACTATGAGCAGCTGATGCCTTATGTAACCAACGCCGACCTGGAGGCAAATGCTTTTAGGGTGATCGCCGCTGATTTTGTGACTACCGAAGACGGTACCGGCATCGTACATACTGCCTCGGTTTTTGGATCGGACGACTTCAGGGCCTGTAAGGAAAATGGCGTGCCCTCCGTAATGGTGAAAGATGAGGCCGGTAAAGATGTGCCGCTGGTAAACAAACAGGGGCGTTTTGTGGATGAGGTTACCGATTTTGCCGGCCGCTATGTAAAGGAAGAATATTACAGCAAGGAAGAGCGCGAAGAACCCGGTTTTAAGCCGACTGACGTGCTGATCTCCATCAAACTAAAAGAAGAGAACAAGGCCTTCGACGTAAAGAAATACGAGCACAGTTACCCCCACTCCTGGCGCTCGGACGAGCCGATATTATACTACCCGCTCGACAGCTGGTTTATCCGTACCACCGCGGTAAAGGATAAATTGGTTGAGCTGAATAAAACCATCAACTGGAAACCTGAATCAACCGGTACCGGCCGCTTTGGCAACTGGCTGGAAAATTTGGTGGACTGGAACCTCTCTCGCTCCCGTTTCTGGGGTACGCCGCTGCCGATATGGCGCGAGGAAAACGGTCCGGAGGAAAAATGCATTGGCTCAATCGCTGAATTGGAGCAGGAGATAGAAAAAGCCATACAAGCCGGGGCAATGCCGCAAGGCTACGAAATAGTGGACCTGCACCGGCCGTACGTGGATGATGTGATCCTGGTCTCATCAACAGGTAAACCGATGTTCCGCGAGCCGGACCTGATCGACGTTTGGTTTGATAGCGGCGCTATGCCGTACGCGCAATGGCATTTCCCGTTTGAAAATAAGGAACAATTTGAAAACGCATACCCGGCTGATTTTATCGCCGAAGGCGTTGACCAAACACGTGGCTGGTTTTTTACGCTGCATGCCATAGCGGTAATGTTAAGCGAGGCCAGCGACGAGGTAAAGGCTGTTAACGCCAGGGTCGGCAATAAAGGGGTATCCTTTAAAAATGTGATCTCGAACGGTTTGGTGCTGGATAAAAACGGCAACAAAATGTCCAAACGCTTGGGAAACGGCGTTGATCCTTTTGCTACCATTGAACAATTCGGCGCCGATGCTGCGCGCTGGTATATGATCAGCAACGCATCGCCCTGGGATAATTTAAAGTTCAATACCGAAGGGATAGACGAGGTGCGCCGCAAATTTTTCGGCACGCTTTACAATACGTATGCCTTCTTCGCGCTATATGCCAATATCGATAAGTTTAAGTACAACGAAGCGGAAATTGCCATAAAGGACCGCCCCGAGATAGACCAGTGGATCATCTCGCTGCTGAATACGCTTAGCAAAGAGGTGGATGAGTTTTATGCCGATTTTGAACCAACCAAAGCGGCCCGCGCAATACAAGATTTTGTGGATGAGCACCTGAGCAACTGGTATGTGCGCCTGAGCCGCCGCCGTTTCTGGAAGTCGGAAGACTCGTATGATAAATTATCAGCCTATCAAACGCTTTATACCTGTTTGGCTGCGATTGCCAAGCTGATGTCGCCGGTAGCGCCATTCTTTGCCGATAGGTTGTATACTGATTTGAATAAAACCACGCATAAAGAGGCCTTTGAATCCGTTCACCTGGCCTATTTCCCTGAGTATGACAAATCGGTAGTAAACAAAGCGCTGGAAGAGCGCATGCAGATGGCGCAGGATATTTCGTCGCTGGTGTTATCGCTGCGTAAAAAGGTAGGCATCAATGTGCGCCAGCCTTTGAGCAGGATATTGCTGCCGATTTTAAATAAAAACTTTGAGCGCCAGGTAGAGCAGGTAAAGGATCTGATATTATCCGAAACTAATGTTAAAACCATTGAATACATCACGGATGCTTCCGGTTTTATCAAAAAGAAGATCAAACCAAACTTTAAGGCCCTTGGGGCTAAGGTGGGCAAGGATATGAAAGCCGTGGCCGAAGCAATTGGTAACTTAACTGCGGATGACATTACACAGTTAGAGCAACGCGGATCAATCGGTTTGATCCTTACCAATGCCCCCGATAGCAATCGGGGCACCACTCACTACGCACTACTCACCACCGATGTGGAGATCATCGCCGAAGACGTTCCGGGCTGGCAAGTTGCAAATTTGGGAAAACTAACGGTGGCTTTAGATGTTACGATAACCGGTGAATTGAAACAGGAAGGTTTGGCGCGCGAAGTGATCAACCGTATCCAAAACCAGCGCAAGGCGATGGGCCTGGAGGTAACCGACCGGATCAATGCACGCATAAAATGCCCTGAATACATCAGGGAAGCTGTGAATAATAATTTATACTATATTTGCGCCGAAATTTTGGCAGACAGTATCCTTACTGATAATGAGCTAACTGAAGGTGAAAAGACTGAGATTGATGGAAATGAAATTTTGATTGCTATTAGTAAAACGTAAATGAAACAGGAACACGAAAAAACAAGGTACTCCGAATCGGATCTGCAGGAATTTAAAGGCATTTTGCTTGAAAAGCTGCGCATAGCTAAAGAAGAGCTGAATAATTTAGCTACTTCATTAAGCTCACCCAATGCTAATGGCACCGATGATACCGCAGGCACCTACAAAACCCTGGAAGACGGGTCGGCGACGCTTGAAAAAGAACAGATCAACCAATTGGCCGCCCGCCAAAAGAAGTTTATTGAGCAGCTGGAAGCGGCGCTGGTTCGCATAGAAAACAAAACTTACGGTATTTGCCGCGAAACCGGCAAGCTGATCCCTAAGGAACGTTTACGCGCCGTGCCGCATACTACCCTGAGCATGGAGGCAAAACTCAGGCAATAAAATGAAGGCTGCTTATACAAAACCATTTGTAATAATAGCCATCATCCTTGTTGCCGACCAGCTGATTAAAACCTGGGTACGAACGCATCTTGAGCTAAATGGCATGGGCATCCCCATTTTAGGCAGCCATGGCTATTTGCGCTATACCCTCAACAACGGGATGGCCTTTGGCTGGGAACTGGGCGGCGAGGGTGGCAAGCTTACTTTATCCATATTCAGGGTTTTGGCCGTTGCCGCCATTGGCTGGGGCCTGGTTTATCTCATCAGGCATAAATACCACCGCGGGCTGCTCATGTGTGTTACATTGATATTTGCCGGCGCGCTGGGCAATATTATCGATTGCACCTTTTACGGCCTGCTTTACCAGCATGGCAAACTGCTTGAGGGGCAGGTGGTGGATATGTTTTATTTCCCGCTATTCAGAGGAACTTACCCCTCGTGGTTCCCCTTCCTGCACGATCGCCCATATGAGTTTTTTGAACCCATTTTTAACCTGGCCGATGCGTCCATTTCGGTTGGGGTGATCTCCATTTTAATTTTCCAGAAACGCTATTTTAAAAGGGAACATCCCGAGCCTACCGCGCTCAACAGCGAGATGGTGGAGGAATAACCGCGATTTTAAAGCTATAGATCAGGCCCGGCAACACCACGTCGCGGGGCTTTTTTGTACCCAAAATACCCTGCCCAAGTGTTCATTTTTCGCGCACGATAACGTGTTAAAACACTAACGAAAACACTCATTTTTAGGCATTTAACTTTTGCAAAATGCCCAAAAGTGTCCAATTTTGAGCATTTTTTTGAACACTACA
>OLLK01000089.1_pt1 | contig 65351 bp, 34 predicted proteins | sample 1604531 | NCBI WGS metagenome assembly OLLK01 (sample SAMEA104055722, study PRJEB20765) | soil metagenome | isolation source: soil | reverse complement strand
CCGCCTTCAGTCAGCGCAATTGGAGCGGTGACCATGCCCGATGTTACGGTCGTTCCGTTTACTTTTATGGTGGCATTGGCATCGCTGCTTACGGGGGTTAATGTCATCGATGCGGTGGCATTACCGGTACTTATGGCGTAGCTGGTGGTGCCGACTGAAAAAGATGGGGTTAACCCGCTAACGCTTGGTCCCAGTTTGGACAGGTTGGCATTGGTGGATGGAGCCCTGGTAACGGTGACCTTATACGTTTTGGTGGTTGTGCCGTCCTGAGCGGTTACTGCCGTATTGATCACCGTCTTAGCGCCTTCTGCCAGCGCGATAGCCCCGGATGCCGTTCCTGATGTAACGGTCGTGCCATTTACTTTTATCGTCGCGTTAGCATCGGTAGCTGTTGGGGTGATCGTCATGGTTGAAATCGAATTTGCAACACTGGCGGAATAGTTGACAGTGCCGACAGCAAATACCGGGCTTAGCGTACCGCTGCTTATTTTCAATGCCGATAGTGTGGCAACAGCTGCTGCCCGGGTTACTGTTACGGTGTAGGTATTAACTGGGCTGCCGCCTTGCGCGGTTACCACTATGGTAATGGTATTAGCGCCAGGGCTCAGGTTAATGGGCGGCGATGCAGTACCAGGCGAAACTTTTAGCCCATTGATGGTTACCGTGGCAAGGGGGTCAACCGTGTTGGGGGTAAAGGTAATGGAACTGGTTGAGAGCGTTACACCTACCGAGTAATTGAACGCGCCGGAGGCAAATGCCGGGCTCAGCGTGCCGCTGCCGGGTGTAAGCGAGGATAGTAAACCACTGTTAGTTACCGTAATGCTTATCGTCTGCGACCAAAAGGCACTTGTGCTGTTATAGGCCGCAACAAGGTAAGTGGTTACCTGGCTTGCCCTTAAAGGTGTACCTGTGATGGTACCATCGGCATTGTTGAGGGTTAAACCGGCAGGCAAAAGCGGATCGATATAAACTCCGCCGACAGGAGAGACGATCTTTATCACCTTGTTTCCGTAATCGGCTACGTAGATATTGCCATATTTATCAAAGGCCAGCCCCTCGGGATTGGCAAAGCCTCCCCCAAGGGTTGTTACCACACCCGCCATGTTGATTTGTTTTATAGCGTTGTTAAAATTATCGGCCACATAAACATTGCCCGACGCATCAACGGCAACACCGTATGGATGGCTGAAACCTGTTGCCAGGGTAATTGTGGCACCGTTTACAGCAAGGATCTCTTTCACGGCGTTGTTGCCATTATCACCCACAAATACATTACCGGCGGCATCAACAGCTACGCCTACCGGGGAACTAAAGCCAGTTCCGATAACCACCGGGATATTAGTGGCGGCCGGGATCTCTTTTACCTGGTTGTTTTTATAGTCGGCCACGTACACATTGCCAAATCCGTCAACCGCCACCCCCGTGGGCGCGTTAAAGCCCGAACCCAGTATAAGGGGGGCGCCGCCGCCAACGGGAATCTTTTTGATGGCATTATTGTTTTGGTCGGCCACATAAACGTTGCCGAAGAGATCAGCGGCAACGGCAAAAGGTCCGTTAAAGCCGGAGCCGATGACAGATTCGGTGCCGTTGGTAGCACTAACTTTTATGACCTGGTTATTTACGGCATCCGCTATATAAATATTCCCTGTCGGATCAGTAGCGATACCGGTAGGGCTTGCAAACCCTGTTATGATGGTAGCCGATATATTTTTAAAACCAGGCGCAGAAATACCGATCGCTGTCGGCACTAAAGGCGTAATAGGCGTGCCTGCCGAAAAGGTTTGCGGGGTGGCATAGCTGATGGTCACCTGCGGCGCTTCATTTACGGTAATATTTACCGTGGTTGATGTGCCGCCTCCCGCGTTATATGCCGAAATGGTGTAGGTGGTTACAGCGTGCGGTTCCAGCGGCGTACCGCTGATGGTGCCGGTTCGGCCGTTAAAACTGAGGCCACGTGCCAAAAATGAGCTGATGTAAAACCCGCCTATCGGCTGGCATTCCTTTATTGTATTATCACCCTGATCGGCAATCAGCAGGTTTCCGTAACTATCCAGCGCAAGGCCGTCGGGACCGCTGACTGTGGTGGCAATATTCAGTACGCCACCGGTTACCGGAAATTCCTGCACAATATTGGCATCCCTGTCGGCCACAAAAACATTCCCTTGCTGGTCTGCCGTTACTGCATAAGGGTTGGTATAACCCGATGCAAGTAAAATAGGCGTGCCGCCTGCTGGGGGTATTTTATAAAGTTTTCCTGCGCCTCTGTCAACCACGTATAAATTATTGGCAGCATCCAATGCCACGGAAACAGGCTGTGTAAAGGCGGTCGATATTGTAACCGTAGAGCCGTTATTAGCCAATATTTCTTTAACAGCATGGTCGCCGCTATCGGCTACATAAATATCGCCGGCTGCATCTATGGCCAGCCCGCGCGGGGCCAGGAATCCTATACCCAGGCTAAGCGGGGCGGCGCTGCTACCCGCCACTATCTTTTTTACGGCGTTATTTCCATAGTCGGCCACGTAAATATTCCCGGCAGCATCCAGAATAGCATCCGTAGGGGTAGCAAAGCCCGAACCCAGGTAGCTAACATCGCCGGCGTTCGGGGGTATTTTCATCACCTGATTTAAGCCGACATCAATCACGTACAGGTCTCCTGCTCCATCTTTGGCCACACTATAAGGTTGCGAAACTGCCGCGCTGAGGGTGACCGGCGCATTGTACTGCGGCGGTGTAACGCCTGCGCCGCCAGTGGGCGACAGAGGCGTTATGGTTTGACCGGCAGTGTAGGTTTGGGGGCCTGCATAACTCAAAGCTGTTGGCGGCGCAAGGTTAACTGTTATGGAAACCGACGCCGATGCAGTACTTGCGCCATTGTATGCCGTAACTGTAAAATTTGCAGCCGGGGAAGCCGCTGTGGGCGTACCGCTGAAAATACCGGTAGTATTATCAAACGTTATGCCGCGTGGCAACGCCGGACCGGCATAAAAACCGCCAACTGGCGAGATCTCCTTTACCGTGCCGGAACCGAAATCCCCTACGAAAAGATTGCCCTGGTTGTCTACACCGACGCCCATCGGCTCGGACATGCCGCTAACAATATTCAGTATTGAGCCGCTTCCGGCCAGCACTTCTTTCGCTGTACCATGCAGCCCGTCGGCCACAAAAACATTGCCGCCGTTATCTACTGCGATGGAGTAAGGATCGCTAAATCCCGAGCCAATGTTCACCGGGGTGACCGACTGAAAAGGATATTCGATCACCGATGCATTATTGGTATCGCCTACGTAAACATTATAATTTCTGTCGATAGCTACGGCTAAGGGCCCGTTAAAGCCGGATGCGAATACGGAAGGAATGGTTGTTCCCGACGGGATCTTCAAGATTTGTTTATTGCCAAAGTCGGCCACATACAGGTCGCCGTCCGGATCGGAGGCAATGCTATTGGGCTGGGCGATGGATGTAGTGATGGTTACTGTGGTGTTTGTGCCGGCCAGTACTTCCTTTATAGCGCTGTTACCGTAATCGGCCACATAAATGTTCCCCTGAGCGTCTACCGCGACTCCTGTGGGTGAATTAAAGCCCGAGGCTACGGTAGTCGTAGCGCCGCCGCCGGCCGGTATTTTGTAAATTACGCCATAATGAAGATCGCAGATATAAACATTGCCGCTAACGTCCACCGCTTCGGCGCGTGGCCTGCCAAACAAGCCCGTAATACCAACTGCGTTGGTACTGTAAGCCGCCGGGGCTACCCCCGATGTGGCGGGGGCAAGCGGCGAAATGGCTGTGCCGGTAACGTAAACGTGCGGGTTGCTATAGCTAACCGTTAGCTGGGTAGCATTTGAAGCTGTTGCCGGCCTGTGTTTTGCCGCCCTGGCCGTATACCCCACGACGGCTTTTGCTCTTTTATGTACCAGCGATGCGCCCGCACATAAATTACTTCCAACACAAAAAAACGCGATCAAAAATAACAGTTTAAGCCTGCCGGTGGCAGGGGCCGCAATGTTGCTATTTGACGGCCAAAGTAAAATTCTTTTCATAAGTTTTTTCTAAATAATTTATAGGGATTTAGAGATTAGTTAGTTAGAGGTTAGAGACTAGTCAAAATTTAACTAATCCCTAATCTCCGGTCTCTAATCACCAGCCTCAATACTTCAGCACAATAATCCCTGTTTTATGTTTGATGATCCCGCCAACGGTATAATCCAACTGATAAAAATAAGTCCCGGGCAATTGCATCTGCCCGTTTTTGTTGGAGTGGCCATCGAAGGTTTTTGAACTGTTGTCGTAACCTTTTGCTTCATAGATCAGCTGACCGTTACGGTTCATAATGGTCAACTTGTTATCAGGATACTGATTGATATTATCGATCTGTAAAAAGTCATTGATCCCGTCGCCGTTTGGTGAAACGCCTGGATGAACAAGTATGCCGTCTTCGGCTAGCGTCGGTGTTTCTGTTGGTTTGCTTACACTAATACCCGGATCATAGCTGTCGGCGCCGGGTGTTGCGCGGGTCACAGTGATAGTGTACGTTTTTATTGTTGTACCATTTTGCGCTGTTACCACGATATTTACTGTATTTGACCCTACCGCCAGCGCGATCGGCGGGGACACGGCGCCGGAAGCCAGGCTTGTCCCGTTTACTTTCATGGTCGCGTCGGCGTCACTGGTTACGGGTTTTACCGTCATGGATGCTGCTGTGTTTTTTACGCTGAGGGTATAGCTGGTGGTAGCGGGTGCAAATACCGGGTTCAGGGGGGTGGCGCTTGGGCTTATGCTGGCCAGGTTGGCATTGGCTGAGCCTACCCTGGTCACCGTTACTGTATACGTTTTGGTCGTCGTACCATTTTGTGCGGTAATTACCGTGGTAATGGTGTTTGTTCCAACGTTTAGCGGAATTGCGCCTGATGCAGTGCCGGATGCTACAGCAATACCGTTTACTTTTATCGTAGTATTAGCGTCGGTGGCCGTTGGTGTTAAGGTTATACTTGTAGTAGTGTTTGGTACGCTGGCGGCGTAATTGATCGTCCCGGTTGCAAATACCGGGCTAAGGGCGCCGCTGCTAAGTAAAATATTTGCCAGGCTGGCATCAGCCGAGGCAGCCCTGGTCACGGTTATCGTATAGGTTTTGGTGGTGGTGCCGTTGCCGGCGGTTACTACCACATTGATGGGCGTAGCTGTGCCCTCAGCAAGGGCGATGGGTGCAGAAACAGTTCCAGAAGCGAGCGTGGTCCCATTCACTTTTATGGTTGCGCCGGGATCGCTGGCGACCGGTTTTACCGTCATCGTTGCAATTGCATTGCCCACACTTAAAGTATAGCTGGTTGTTCCGGGTGTAAAGGTCGGGCTCAGCGGCGCCACGCTGGGGCTCATGCTGGCCAGGTTGGCGTTGGTGGATGGACGGATGACGTTGACCGTATAGGTTTTTTTAGTTACCCCATCCTGGGCAGTTACTGCCACAGTAACATTATTTGAACCAACAACCAGAGTTATTGGCGCTGAAACTGCACCGGATGCAACTGCCGTTCCGTTTACCGTTATGGTGGCGTTAGGGTCGGTTACCATTGGGGTTAACGTAACCGAGGTGTTGCCGTTGCTTACTATATCGGTATAAGCTAAGGTGCCTGCCGCAAATACCGGGCTTAATGTCCCTTTGCTTAACGCGATATTAGATAGCGTAGCGATGGTCGATTTGGCCCTTGTCGCCGTAATCGTGTAAGTACTGGTAGTTACTCCATCCTGCGCGGTTACTACAACGTTAATGGTATTGGCGCCGACGCTTAAAGGAATGGCGCCTGAAGAGCTGCCTGATGTTACAGTTGTGCCATTTACCTTTATAGTTGAACCTGCAACCGTTGCTGCAGGTGTTATGGTAACAGAAGTGACCCCGCCGGTTTCACTGGTAGTGTACGCAGTCGTGTTGGTGTTAAAGACCGGCGTTAGTGTACCGGCACTGATGGTCAATCCGGATAGTTTGGAGTTGGTAGATGGCCGGATCACATTTACGGTATAAGTATGCTTGGTAGTTAAATTTTGAGCGGTTACTACCGTGTTAATAATATTCGATCCCACTGCCAAAGCAATGGATGCAGACGCCATGCCTGATTTTACCACTGTGCCGTTTACCGTAATGGTAGCCGTCGGATCAGCCGCTGTAGGCGTAAAGGTCAGGGATGCCGTGCCGTTGGTCACCATATCAGTATAGGTGAATGTCCCGGTTGCGAATGCAGGGCTTAAAGCGCCCTTGCTTACGGCCAGGCTTGACAGGTTGGCATTTACATCAGGGACAATGGTATTGATGGTCACCTTGGCTGCCGTGCCACCCCCGGCGTTATACCCATTAACAATATAGTTGGTAGCCGGGCTTACCACCGTTGGCGTCCCGCTGATGGCGCCGGTGTTGGAATTGAAAACTAATCCGCCAGTTAAAGTCCGGTTAATAAAATAGCCGCCGGATGGCACAACCTTGGTTATGTATGCCCCAACTTCACCCCCGGTATAAATATTGCCAGCGGGATCAAGTGCTAAAGCATAAGTGCTGGGTAGCCCGGTAATGATCGGCGTAGGTGTACTTCCGCCTGCCGGGACTTCCAAAATAGACGCGGTGCCGCCATCGGCCACATACATATTGCCGGCATTATCTAACGCTATCCCATAGGGATGGTTAAAGCCGCCTGCTATCAATACCGTCGCGCCGCCGTTTGCCTGAATCATTCTTAAGGAGCCATTGCCCTGGCAGGTAACGTATACGTTGCCTGCTGCATCAACGGCTATGTCGTTTGGCTCGCTAAAGTTCGATCCTATGCTAACGGGGGTACCGCCGCCGGCCGGTATTCTTTTCACCAGGTTGTTGCCATTATCAACTACGTAGAGGTTGCCCGCAGCGTCCAGCGCTAAGCCAGCGGGTTCCAAAAACCCGGTAGCTATCACCACAGGACTACTGGTGCCGGCGTAAATTTCCTTTACAACGTTATCGCCTGCTTCGCTAAAATAAACATTACCGGCTGCATCAACCGCCACCCCGTTAGGTTCGTTCAAGCCGGAAGCCAGGGTAACCGGCGCACCGCCCGCAGCCGGAATAAACCATATTTTATTATCATTCAACGCGGCAACATAGCTATTACCCGCAGCGTCAAACGCAATGCCCGATGTAAAATAAATGCCCTGGTCTATTTGGGTTTGGGTGGTACTGTAGGCCGCTGCGGAAACCCCGCTGCTGGTTGGTGTTAAAGGTGTGATGGCGGTGCCGACAAAAAAGGTTTTTGGCGAACTGTAGTTAATGTCGGCAGGGGCCATCGTCCTAACTTGTATAGTTAATGGTGCAGATGTAGGGCCGCCGCTATTGTAAGCGGTGACGGTATAATTTATTGGAGGGCCGGCGACAATTGGTTTCCCCGATACATTGCCGGTTGTTTCACTAAAGGTTAAGCCGGCAGGTAAAGTGCGACTGATATAATAACCACCAATAGGATTTAATTCTTTAACGGCGCTGCCAAACTGATCGGCAGTGAAAATATTACCGGACAGATCAACCGCCAACCCGGTGGGGCTGTTATAGCCTATGGTACCTATAGCTGTTTGTGTACCACCGCCCACGGGCACCGAGTACACTGCAGCAGCCGTCCTGTCGGTCACAAAAATATTTCCTATCGGATCTAATGTCACGCCCCATATAAAGTTGAAACCGGACGCTAAAGTGATCACTGCGCCACCGCCAACTGGTATTTCCTTCAGCGCCTTGTTGCCTTCATCTGTTACATAGACATTCCCGGCAGCATCTACAGCCACACCAAGCGGATGGGTGATCCCCGATCCCAGGGTAACTGGCGTGGGGTTACCCACTTTGATTTCCTTTACGGCGCTGTTGCCGTAATCGGCCACAAAAACATCGCCGGCCGCGTCCACCGCTATACCGTATGGCGTGCTAAAGCCCGACCCTAAGGTTATGATCCCCCCGGAAGTTAAAATTTCCGTTACCAGGCTATGGTTGGTATCGCTTACGTAAATATTACCGGCCGCATCCACCGCTACACCACCGGGGTTACTAAACCCTGATCCTACTACTACAGCGGCGCCGCCACCGGCAGGTATCATTTTTATGGCGTTGTTGCCGCCATCGGCTACATACATATTGCCTGCCTGGTCAAAGGCTACATCAGTAGGGCTTACATATCCCGAACCTGTTACTATACCCTGGTTATTGTAGCCGGGTGCACTTACGCCTGTACTGGTCGGCGCCAGCGTTGCTATGGGGTTGCCGGCCACGTATATTTTAGGGGTACTGTAACTTAATGTTGCCGGTAACTCCGACCGTACTGCTATGTTTAAGGTATCGCGGTTGAGGTAGACCACATTATAAACGTTTACAAAATAATTGATTGCCGGGCTAATTGTTACCGGCGTCCCGCTTAAAACGCCGGTACTGGGATTTAGCGTTAAACCCTTGGGCAGCAAATTGGTATAATAGCCCCCGGTTGGCATAAGTTGCTTCGTGGTGGTTAACGAATTATCAACCACGTACACATTGTTCAGGTAATCAACCGCCAACGCAACCGGGTTGTTAAAATAAGGGCCCACGGCGATCGGGCTGCCGCCACCAGAAGGGACCATCTTTATGGTGTTGTTATTTTGGTCCGACACGTACAAATTACCGCCGCCGTCGATCTGAATGCCGGATGGATTAGAAAATCCGGTGGCCACAGTGGTGATGGAGCCATCTGCCGCAGCTATTTTTTTGATAACGTTGTTGCCGAAGTCGGCAACATAAACGTTAAAAAAAGGATCGACTGCGAGCCCGTCAGGTTGATTGAAGCCGGTACCTATAATAACCGGCGACCCGCTGCCTCTAACGGATATTTCCTTTACCACGTTGCCATCGCAAAAATACACATCGCCCTGTATATCTACTGCTACACCGGCCGGGCCGGTAAGTCCGGTGGCCAGGGTAACCTGCGGACCGCTTGAAGGTATCTTTACAAGATTTTTATTGCTGATATCCGACACGTAGACGTTACCCAAATTATCTGCCGCTATACCATAGGGCTGCACGAACCCCGATCCTATATTGGTTTGCTGGCCCAATGAGCCTGCCAGCCTGGTTACTGTGCCGTTACCTGCGTTGGTAATATAAACCCCGTCGTAAGCATCGCAAGCTACACCAACTGGCGTTGACAGGTTATTGCCCGCATTAGTGGCCGGTTTAGCATAGCTAACGGCCTGCACATTGCTGCTTGTTGGCGTAAGCGGGGTGATGGTTATATTAGCCGCATAAATTTGTGGACTTGCATAGTGAACAGGTGGAAATGGCGGCAACACTGTAGTGATATTTTGGACACCCAGGTCGAGACCTCCGGGATTATAGCCGGTAATAACATAACTTGTGGCCGGGGTTGCCACTGCAGGTATACCACTGATGGTACCCGTAACACTGCTGAAATTTAAACCAAGCGGCAACGGAGTGTTAATAAAATAACCGCCCGTTGGCTTCAAATATTTTATAGCGTTGGTACCGGCATCAGCTACATAAATATTGCCTGCTCCGTCAATAGCTACGCCGAGCGGGAAATTCAAGCCGGTGCCGTAACTTACTGTTGCGCCGCCGCCTGCCGGGATAACTTTAACCTGTTCGGACCCCTGGTCCATAACAATCACATTGCCGGCATTGTCTACCGAAATATCATATGGGTTTGCAAAGCCCGACCCGATAGTGATCACCTTGCCGCTGTACGCTACAATTTCCTTCACCAGGGAAGTCCCGTTTTCAACAACATAAATATTCCCCGCAGCATCTGCGGCTACGCCGGTAGGCAGGTCAAACGCCGGACCGACGGTTACTGCAACCGTGCCGGAACTTTTTGCCGGGACCATCTTTATAGCGTTATTACCATAGTCGGCAACATAAACGTTACCCGCCACATCGGTCGAAACACGATATGGGGTGCTAAAACCCGACCCTACCGTGTAGGTCTGCCCGTCTATCGCCGCTATTTTTTTAACCTGGTTAGCCGCCGGCGCGGTGTAATATATATTACCTGCAGTATCCACGGCAACGCTGGTGCATCCGGTTACCCCTGATGCTAAAATTACGGTGGAGCCATTGGACTTTAGTATTTCCTTCACCTGGTTATTGCCATAATCGGCAACAAAAATATTTCCCAGCTTATCCACCGCAACACCATATGGTGTGTTAAAACCTGTAGTGAACGTAACAGGCACCGAACCGTAGTTAGGGGCGTCAACGCCGCTGCCGGTTGGCGTTAAAGGGGTAATAGCGGTATTTACCGTATAGGTTTTCGGAGAGGTATAATTGATTGTTGGCGCAGGCGGTAACACTACGTTTATTTTCACCGTAGCCAAAGTTGGGCCGCCCAGGTTATAGGCGGCAACCCTGTAATTTGCTGCTGCACTGGCAACGGAAGGGGTACCGTTTATAACGCCTGTGCTATTGTTGAAGGTTAAACCGGTCGGCAAGGCATCGCATAAGTAATAGCCGCCGGTGGGTGTTATGGATTTAACCTTGCTGTAGTAATTATCCGCTACATAAATTTTACCCACGCTATCAACCGCGACACCTGTAGGCAACCCTATACCGGAACCAATGGCAACGGGCGCGCCACCTGCTGAGGGTATCATCTGGATCATGGCGCTGCCCTGCTCGGCAACAAAAATATTGCCTGATGCATCTAAGGCCACCCCGGTCGGAGCGGTAAAACTTGCATTGACAGTTACCAAGGCATTGGTCCCGGCAATCAGTTCCTTTATCGATCCGGTGCCTTTCTCGGCTACAAAAATGTCGCCTGCAGCATCTATGGCCAGGGCAAAAGGAAGGTTTAAACTGCCCGCAACGAGTGTTGTAGCCCCATTTCGCAAGTTAATCTTGTCAATTGCGCCGTTAAAGGTATCGGCCACATATACAAACGACCCATCAATTGCTACGCCATAAGGTTGGTTAAACCCGGAACCAATGATAACCGGTGTCCCGCCGCCGACGGGTATCTCTTTTATCGCCGAATGACCGGCATCAGCCACATAAACATTCCCTGCGGCGTCCACCGCTATTTGCCCGGGCGCCGAAAAGCCCGACCCCAGCGCTATGGTATTACCACTACTTTTAAGTATCTCCTTTATCGCGTTATTCGCATTGTCGCTTACATAAACATTCCCTGTAGCATCAACCGCGACTTGAAACGGCCCGTTAAAACCAGTGCCGATATTAACCGGGGCGTTGTACCCGGTTGGGTTGACACCGCTGCTGGTTGGCGTGAGCGAACTTATTGTTGTGCCGTCTGTATACGTTTTTGGGCTGCTATAACTGATAGTTGGCGCCCTGGGCAGCACTGCGCCAATCGTTACTTCTGTTGAAGTGCCGCCGGTCAGGTTATAAGCGGTAACCGTATAGGTTTTCGCAGGGCTTGCCACAGTTGGCGTGCCGCTGATGACCCCTGTATTGGTATTAAAAGTTAAGCCCGCCGGCAAAGGGGCGCTTATATAAAATCCGCCTAAAGGTTTAATATAGCCTACCGTATTATCGCCTAAACTTGAAAAATAAACATCGCCCTTATAGTCCACCGCCACACCATAGGGGTTGTCGATCGTTTGCCCTACCTGGTATGGCGCACCGCCCCCAACGGGTATTATACTGATGTTTCCGTGTGCATTATCCGCAACGTAAACATTGCCAATGGCATCGACTGCGACCGCAGACGACTGGCCAAAATGCTGGCCTATATTTGTCTGCGTGCCGTTGCTTGCGAATATTTCAGCTATGAAGGAACTGTTCAGGTCGGAAACGTAAACATTGCCGGCGGCATCTAAGGCCACGCCGCTTTCGCCGGTTAAACCTGTACCTAAACTTTGCACCGGGCCACCTGCAACCGGGATGACGGATATAAAAGTTTTGTTTTGATCAGCAACATATACATTACCCACAGCATCTACCGCTACTCCTGTCGGGTTCGGGAAACCTGTAGCAATGGCCGAAGGGCTGCCGCCGGCCGGGAGAATATAAATATCGCCGGTTGTGGCGTCTCCCACGTATAAATTGTCGCTTGCATCTACCGCTATTCCTTCGGGAGCTGCAAACGCAGTTGATATCGTAGTGACGGTACCGGTACTTGCCGAAATTTTCTTTATAAGGTGATTGTTGCTATCGGAGATAAATATATTGCCGGCCGCATCTGTACAAATTCCGGAAGGGCTATTATAACCCGAACCTACATTGGTATTACCGGTGCTGTAGCCTGCTGCAGCAACTCCGCTTGAGGTTGGCGTAAGCGGGCTGATAGCCGTGCCAACAGTATAAGTTTGCGGTGTTGCATAACTAATAGTTGGCAGTGTTATTTGCCTGTTTACCGGTTTAACGCCAGCCGGGTTATGTTTGCCGGCAATTTCGCCGGCATCGGCATTAACTGATAATCCCAAAGTAAGCAATACTATTAACGTGAGGAGTCCAATGATTTCCCATACGCCAAAAGCGCCTTTAAAATTGTTTTGTTTTGTGTTTGAGGGGTAGAAAGTTTTCATAGCGAGATTTTTAACTCGCCAAAACTTGTTCATTTTCAGTATTGCTGCAATACCAAAAACATGGGAGAGGTTTACACCAACCTTTCGTTCAATGCTTTGCTTACTGCCTCAACCTGGGAGTTCACGTGCAGTTTTTCGTAGATATGCTTGGCGTGGGTGCGGATGGTTTCCATGCTCAGGTCTAAAGCATTGCCGATCATTTTATAACTGTTACCGTTCGACAGCAGGAGCAGGATATCTTTTTCGCGGCCGGTAAGCTTATAACTGTCGGCCGCTTTTTGTTGCTGCTGCATGTTGTTGATGATCATCCGCGCAATCTCGGGGCTCATGGGCGCACCGCCGCGCAAGATCTCCTTAATCGCGTCGATCAGCTTGTCGGATATGTATTTCTTTAACAGATAGCCGTTTGCGCCGCAATAAAGCGCCTTAAAAACATGCTCGTCATCATCAAAAACGGTTAACATAATGATCTGTACGTCCCTGTTAAAAGCCCTTATTCTTTTAACGGCCTCGATACCGTTAATAGTTGGCATATCAATATCCATCAATATCACGTCAGGCTTAAACGTTTTCACCTGTTCCTCTATCTGCAAATAATCCGAAAAAGCGCCCAGCACCTGGTACCCATCGGCAAGGTATAACAAGCTGCACACGCTTTCCCGCAATATTTTGTTATCCTCGTATATTAAAATGGAGTACATATCGTCCCGTTAATTAAAAAATTAAAAACAGTTTCAAGTTAAGCATCATTTATTTGCTGCCATAGTACCAAAATCATGGGAGGTGAATTGCCACCGAAATCCTGGCCCCCGCTGCCGGTTTCGAATTAATTTCGAAAACAGCATTCATTTCGGCCGCCCGGCTGGCCATATTTTTTAAGCCGTCGCCGCAATACTGCCGTGTTTTGTCGAAGCCATTGCCATTGTCGGTTATCGACATCAACAACTGGTGCGGTGTTTTCTGCAGCACAATCTCGGTTAATGTGGCTTCGCTATATTTCGCGATGTTATTAATGGCTTCTTTGTAAATAAGGTAAAAGTTTTTGCGCTCATCCACTCCCAGCGTTAGCCCTGCCAGTTTGCCGTCCTCGTTAAATTTAAAGGCAATGCCTGCAGGTTCCAATATGGCCGAAGCGAAGCCCTTCATTTTCATAATGGTTTTTTCGAATGGATCGTTCACCGGGTTTATTGCCCAAACAATGTCGCTCATATTCTCCATAATGCTAAAGGAACTGTCCTTGATGATCTCCAAATCACGGGTGGCATTATCCTTTCCATCTATCTTTTTAAGCGCGACTTTGCTCAATATGTTTATGCTGCTCAATGTCGAACCGATATCGTCGTGCAAATTTCGGGCAATGCTGTTGCGCATTTTCTCCATCTCCAATAAACGCCTCGACTTCTGCACCACCCTGTACCTGGCCATCGCCAAAAAACCGATCACACACAGCATCAATATTACCAGCGTGGCGCCATAACGGAATATTTTTTGATTTTGCAGGTTTGCGTGGTCAAGCAATTGATCTTTTTTCAGCAGGCTTATTTCTTTTTCCTGTTGCACCAGGTTGTAACGCTGCTCCAGTTCCTTCACCTTTAATTGTAGTTGCTGGTTTTGTAGACTGTCCGATCGTCCATAATACTTCTTTATATACATCAGCGCCTTATCATATTGCTTGTTTTTTTCATAGAAATCGGCCAGGTATTTATAATTATTTACCTCCGTGTTTTTATCACCCACCTCGATCGACGTGTTGAGCGAACCCAGCATAGCATGTTCGGTATTCTTCTGATTATCCAAACGCGTTTGTAAACTGGCCAGGTCGGCATTTACCCTGGCCAGGTGTGCCGTGTCGTTTGATTGTTTAAACAGGTCGCGACTGGCATCAAAGTAATTTTTGGCGTTATCTATATCGTTCTTTTCCTGGTAAAGTTCGCCGATAGAAAGATCTGCCTTGGCCTCTTCAACCGATAGCTTTATCGATTGGTCCAAAGCCAGTGCCTGTTTATAACTCGCCAATGCCTTGTCGGGCTGTTTTAAACCATCCTGTATCATGCCCATACTAATGTAACTTTGCGCTATCCCCCGCTTGTCGTTCAATTCATTTTTCAGGGCGATTGATTTTTCAAGGTAGGGTGAGGCTTCATTAAATTGGTTTAGTTTGATAAAATCATTACCGATGGAAGCATAGCAAAACGACATGCCTTGTTTATTGCTTATTTCTTCAAATAAATTAAGCGCCTGCAGGTGGTAAGTCATGGCATTCCGGTAATCGCCCAGGTCTAAATAATTATTGCCGATATTCAGGCTTTGCCCGGCCATATTAACCTTGCTATGCTGGAGGGTATAAAGGTGCAAGGCCTCGATCATAAAAGGCAATGCCGCTTTATAATTACCCTGGATACGGTAAAACAAGCCTGCCGCAAAATTATAGTTAGATTTTACACCAAGTAAACTGCTGCCTTCAGCAAGTTTTTTTAAAAGGGCCAGGTAAATTTTAGCGGTATCTATCTGGTTGGTTTGGGCATTTAAAGTCACCATTTCCGAGTACCCGGCTGCCAGCGTTACCGGCCTGTCAAGTTGTTTGGCCAGTATTAATAAGGCATTGTTATAACGTTTGGCCTGGCCCATATTGGTACGTGCATAGGCATCTATCAATTGAACGTATGTTTTAGCTTCAACGCTATCCCTTTTATCCTGGGCAATTATTTTTAATAAGCTATCGATAGCGCGGGTTTGCGCCCGGATAGCCGAAGTAACGAGCATTAGCAACAATAAAACCCACAATTTAGGCCGCATAGCATCAGTGTTTTACACCACCAAGGTACAAAAAGAATTTAAGCTTACCGGCGTCCCGCCTTAGCTGCACCCCATTTCGACCACCGGGATAGCGACCAAATAAGAAAAAGGCCCTCAAATAAGGTTTGCAAAGCCTTTTTAAAGATATCGTCTTTTTCCTGATCATAACGGGGATCTAAAAACACTAAATCTTTAGGTTTCATATTGATAAGGTCATCTTCAAAACCGAAGACTTGAATGTCAACATTATGAAGTTGTACACTGACCTCAGCAATGTTTTGCGCATCGTAGTAAGCAACAGTTGGATTGTGCCCACAAGGAACATTAAACATTCTTTTTGCATTAACGCTGCAAATTCCGTTAAAACATGTTTTATTCAAATAGATAAACTTAGCTGCTTCGTCAATATCGTCTCCTTTAGCCCGTAGGGGAAGCTTTTCGAACCCCTTTTTGGCAGATTTGAAACTATTGGCAGCATCTTAACAAAAATCAAAGTGTTGACATTTAAGAGAATGTGTTTCTAGGATGCCACCGATACTTTTCGATTTTAGTTAACATAATATTGGAATCTCAAATAGGTCCAAACATGGATCGAAGGGAAATTTGTCCGGGAATTCACCCAATCTCCAGTTGGCACGCTGACTCCTAACGGAAAAAAAGTCGTGTTCGACCTCATCAATATATTTCGGTTCGACGATCAGGGTAGGTTAGTAGAAGAATGGGTGCACATTGATAACAGAAATCTTCTCAAGCAACTCGGAGCGCAGGGAAAATAACGAAATCTTGAGCTGTTATCAGATAATATATTAGATATAATTCGCCAGATGGCGGATGAGCGTAGGTTACTGATAGATGCTCATAGAATATTTCTATCCGCTAGCTAACTATACATACAATTATTGCCCTATATTGTCCTGGGCTTGCAAAACTTCAGTGAAATAAATCGCTGTTTGCTAGTAGACATATTAATTGCTAGGAAAAGTCTGTAGAAGACGTATATAGAATGAATGCTAACTTAATTTTTGAATATAGAGAGAAATGCCTAATGATATAATTGACGCCTATGAGCTATCTGCGGGTGTATTTGTCCGCGGACTGACCAACCTAAAAACACAGTTAACGAAAGCAGAACATCATGCTTCTAGCGGTGAGGCTGCGCTGCTCGATGCGCGGCTCGCCCCAGAGGAGCGCTCTGGGGTTCACGCGCCGGCCGACCTGCACATGTATACGCTCGCCGCACAAGTCCATTGGGCTGCTGAGGGAGCCATGTTGGCGATTGCCCAATTGTTAGATAAACCGCGGACACCGACGCCGAATGATGCAGGGAGTTTCGCCGATCTGCACCAGCGCCTAGACGAGGCAATCGCTTATCTCAAACAGATAAGTGCAGATGACTTGCAAGAGGGGCTTGACCGAACAATCAAGCATCCGCGAGGCTCAACCCAAACTAGTGGCGCCAAGTTTCTGGTCGCCTTTGCGATTCCGCACTTCTTCTATCACCTGACCACAGTTTATGGCATTTTGCGGAACAAGGGAGTGCAACTCACCATGGGCGACTTCCTGGGCAATTGGGCAGCCAGCTGAGTTTAACGCTATGCCAGCTGGCGGATGAGCGTGCGTTACTGATAGATGCTTATGGAAATATCAGTGTACGAAGCCACCAGCAGCAAAAGAATAATGAAATGCGCTATCAGATTAAATGCAGGATCGCCAGCTTTATAGTAGGCGAGGATCGCAGACGAGAAACTGATAGAAAAACCGAAATATGCCAATTCCTTAACACGCGCAGGAACCGTCGGAATTGCTAATGCAAATCCGCCCAGTAGCTTGCAGGTAAGGTGATTCCTGACACCGAATGATAACAGATACCCTTTAACGCCGCATTACTTGCCGGATCAATATTGCCACTTGAACCTTATTGAACTGTATTCGAGCCACTTTTTAAAAATTTAAAGATAGTAGCATCTATCTAATTCATGTCTATGAGTTTGCTAAAATTTAGGATAAATCAATGCATTTTTTTACTATTGGCAAGGACGACCATTTTAAAAAAATTGTGATGGACGTTTTCCAATCGGAGCACCGGGTAGGATTGGACGACCGCAAAGCTATCGCCGATCAGATCGAACAACAGGAAAAAATACTGTCGAATGCAAGAAAACGCTTTATGACCGAGGAAATAGATGCGGAGGATTTTAAAGCGATTAAGGCAGAGTGTAATGAAGTACTAAGGATATTAGAAGCAAAGCTTGCAGACATGCCCAATAAGGCTGAAAGCCTTAAAACCATAGACGGGTTGTTAGATATTGTGATACAGAAGTACACCAATATACAGCTACATTATAAAACGGCAAATATCAATGAAAAGCGCAAGCTAATCGGTTCGATGTACCCTAAAAACCTGTGTTTTGACGGAACGGGACATCGAATCCCTTACCTAAATCAGCCCCTATCGCTTATAGTGCAGATAAACAAGCAGTTACAAAGCATAAAAAAAGGGGAAAAGTTATCTTTTGATAACCTTTCCCCTCAAGTAGCCCCTAGGGGATTCGAACCCACTAAATTAAGCCGATTTAACGAATTAAGAATTCATAAAATGAACCCTGAGAACCTTAAATAATTAAATATTTTTGTTATTTTTGGTAGTAAGTTCTTTCAAACTCAATCAAAACAAATCAAGTTATTCGGTTACCTAACCGGTTACCTTTTGATTTTCTTAAATATCAAATCCTTGATAATTAAGCACATAGTCGAATGGTTCGAGTCCCGTCCATTCTTCGGACAACCAAACAAAATATAGGCCGCCCAGGTACCTTCATTGCCACCAATACAGCGAGCCTTACCTTCCTGAGCGCCTCGCCAACTGAGGCGTCATAAAACTTCCCGGTAAAATGATACAGCTAAAGTATATGAGCACGCGTTTCGGGTGCGGATCGGGAAACCGCATAGAAGGTGGCAGGGGATAGCCAGCCGCAAGCGGTTGGGGTATACCAGGTTCCTGGATGAGATGAAGGGTATGATAGAGAAGAGGGTGGAGGACGAGATCATTAAGTAATGAGCAAAAGTTTCAGCCTATAGCCTATTGCTTCTACCTTAAAAATCATTACAAATTTAATTTTTCATTAATTTATTATTTCTTGTTTGGAAAGTTAATTTTTTTTTATAGGTTAGCAGTCATAAACCGCGTCGCAAAAATATGAAGAATCCAAAATCATTTTTTTGCCCTGTCAGATGCTGTTCTGTTCTCAAATGAGGCAGTTTATCGCGTTCTGGAGTTAAATATTACTGAATTAATCATTTCCGCATTACTCCAATAGTAACCGCGAAATAATATTCCGTTAACTATTAGTTATTGTTAAAAACGTTACTTGCACAAAAGTTAACCTTATACAAAAGCAATGGATTTAAGTGGCCTGACTTCCGTAACCAACGCATCGCAACTGACCGAATGGCTGTCCGTCAATATGGTCACACCTGTTTCGCCGGCTATTTCAGCCTCTGATATGGGTACCATTATGCAAAAGATAATTTCGGTCCTGGGCACAGGCGGCGGTTTTGGCCTGGTTAGTTTTACCGATGAAACCGGCAGCTACACCCTTGCGCTGACCGATAAGGCGATTGACATGAATGTAGCTTCGGTCAATACGGTAACCATACCGGCCAATGCATCTGTTGCATTCCCTGTTGGTACGCAAATACTCTTAACCCAGTCGGGAGCGGGCCAAACCGTTGTTGCCGGTGCGTCGGGGGTTACCATTCATTCCGCCAGCGGAAATACCGCCCTTGCCACACAATACAGCTGGGCAACCCTGGTAAAGCGGGATACGAATGTTTGGTGGCTGTATGGGGATCTGGCGGCGGCTCCGGCGCCACCTCCGCCGAGTGTTGTAAATATAAACTTTACAGACGGTACTACGGCATCGAGCGCCGGATGGAATAACATGGATAAAAATTTTATTGGAACTTCACAAAATCTCGATACCAGCACCGGTGCATCCTCAGGCTGGGCAGCCGTAGCCTCAGCCAGCGGTACCGCCGATCTTAAGTATAATCCCAGTAGTTTTGATTTTAGAAATTCTATTTTTCCCAATGATGTTCTTGAGATTGCCTGGACGGTTTCAAGCGGTGGTTCTATCGACATCACGATATCTGGGTTAACTGAATTTCAGGCCTATCTTGTTCAAATTGCTTCGGCATATTATACCTCCGGCGCGGGGGCCACTCAATTTATTGTCGGAGGGGAAACGCACGATCCTGACAGCGGGCCGGATGCTTCCGCTGACGTACAAAGCTTTACGTTTTCAGCCACCAGCAGCGGCGAATTGCTTATAACGTTTCGGGGGTATTCCGGTATCACAAATATCCCGTTGCTAAATGCGATTATTATTTCTGAAGCTTCTTAACGGGCGATATTATTATTAAACGGTCTTAATACAAATTAATCACCAATCAATATGCCTCAAAGTCCAGCATTCACCATCGACGGCAGCCCTTTCTTTACCGGCAATTCGGTAAGTTTTGAGGTTGCGTTTGGCAACCCGGACGACGAGGCGCTTGTTCAGGTTTATGAATGGTACCTGGATAGTTTTTTGATTGTCGATGCTGAAGGCAGCAGTTTTTCCGGGCAGATCAGCTGCGGCTCGCATGCAATTGGCGTTAGGCTTTTAAGTAACAACACATGGTCGGGCACGCAGGAGCTAGGGTTTGCAACCTGTCATGGGGCCGGTATATTGGTGGTTGACTTATTTGATAACAGCACCCTCAACGTGATCGGGTTTATTGACAATGCAGAAGTGGCTGAAAATCATGTTGCAGCCTATACCGGCGTGAACATTATTCCTGCGGGTGCTGACCCGGCTAACGCTTTGATCCTGGCCTCTGATCTTGTTGATCAAACTCCTTTAAACTGGCGATTTCAATTTAATATTGCCAAACTGCTTACTGACTATCCTGCATCAACAAGTTTCGTATTTTATATTGATGGAAGGGCTGGCGCCCCTGTCACTTTGACCGGCGCGTTTTCATTAAAGACCTTCGCTTCTCAAATGACCCTTTCCGGCAGTGAAGGAAGTTATCTCCCTTCAATAATCGGGGATAATTTAGGTACCAGCACAAATTTCAGCAGCGACCTTGTGGGTGGCGCCGATGGCAGCTATGCGGAGGCCGATCTGACCATGATCATCAGGCTCATTTACGATGTCGCCAGTGCCTCCATATCCTATATCACCCGTTCCAATGTGGTCATTGCAGATGATTTTGATTTCATGTCGGTAAAGTATCAGTGGGACGGCGGTGGAACCGACCTTGACATCATGGTCGGCTTTGAAAATAATGGAACAACTGATGACGGTATATATGTCGGGTACGGGCAGCCCAACGCCACTTTACCGGCAAACACAGTACCTCAAACCGATGCTTATTTATGGTGGGGTTCGGATAACACCACAAGCGCAGGGAGTGAGGCTGTTTTGATCGGGATAAAAGAATTTGTGACGGCTCACTCTTCCTTGCCCGATGTAGTTGAAGTGGGTTTATATGCCGTTTGGTATGAGGCTCCGGTATCGGGCAATTTTACCGTTGAACTGGTTACCTGGAAAGGTGGCACCATGAGCCTGAGCGGAACCGATTTTATCAACAGTGGCGGCACCCAGGTTTCATCAAATACTATAAACGCAAATACGCTGATGCAAAGCCAGGCGCCGCATACTCCGGCTACCACTTATAAGGTAGGTACATTACAATATAACAGGTTAACGCTGTCAGCGGTGATTGTGGTCAATTGAGGATGGGAATGGGTGTGTTATATTCAATTAAAGAAATAGAATTTGTTTGAATAGAAGGCTAGTGAACAATACGTATTTGTAAAAAAATAAATAAAAAAGCGGCTTATTTAATAACGGAATCGATATATGAAGACAGCGCCAAAATATAAACCTAACTCGTTTTTCTTCACCGACGTGGCGGCGACAACACACAGCGTTGCACAAACGTTTGGTCCTTTTTCGAAAATAAAAAGAATTATTTTCAAAACGTGCTCTGGTAATAACGGTTTTAAACGGAATATCTTAATGACAGTAAAGTAAAACATGTCAAAAATATACACTCCAATATCACGATTTTTTGTGGACGAAGCGAACGCAGCGGACGCAGTTCCTGCAAATACGGCAACTGATGCGTTTGGTCCGGTCGCGAATAATTTAACATCACAGTTTAGAGTTACATCTAAAGTCCATTCGAAATCAGGAATGTGCAAAGTCTTTGCCATATGTTCAGGTGTGATACTTATACAGCCGATGGATGGGGATGATTCTAAAATCAATATAATACTTAAGCCCGATGGCAACATATCGTTTTTGAGAATTAAATATTTCATCTATCGGGGTGTTAATAAATCAGACTTAATTGGCAACTTAATTTTACAGCCCAAAGACACAGCGAATCCGAATCAGCCCCAGATTCTCCAGAAGATTTGGGACGAATACATCAGCTATAATTTACCACTTTACCAGGCTGGCCTTGTTCCCGATCCCCCTGACCTTTTTCCATCATTTTTAATTGGGTACGACCATGACAATCAACCTGGTACGTCATTAATTGATTACTATTTTTGTAATTCTACAAGTCCGGGTGGCACAATTTCCTATCAGCTTCCAAAATGCCTACAAGGGGACTACATAGGCAATTTTTCCGATGTTTTAGGGTTGGATATTGTGCTGGACGATGGAAGCTATCAATTAGAAAAGCCTAATCAATTATTTAATTTGGACTTAGCTTATGCGCGTAAGAATGAGCACGTTTTTGTAACGGACCCGAGTGCGTCAGCTTCCATGACGAACAGATACAGAGAATTCATTCATCGATTTTTAGACGCTGCTGCTTTTTGGGGTTCACATATACTGTATGGTGAAATTGCGATTTCTGGCACGCCAAGTCCAATATGCGAAATAAATGACGTATACAATTCGGTTCTGAACAAATTTCAAACAAAAAACAAGCTCTATATTTATATACAAGGTGAAAGGGAACGATCATATAATTACTTTACGACTACAAGAAAGGTAAGGGGGTTTGAAACAAGTCCTGAAAATAACTATACAAACCAATGGCCCATTCTGATCAAGGAAAATTATACCGGAACAGCATCGAGTAACACGCTTGTCGTCCCATTTCAACTCGATTATGATTTCGACAATAGAATTTATTCCGCAGATCGAGTCATAATTATTGACATTTTGGCCGCTGGTAACAATGATCTAAGTTCGTTCCCAATAAGTCAAACAATTCGGCATTTGCCCCCGGCAAATATTACCGCGCTGCATGCCACAACAGCTACTATTGGAGAATATCCAACTCAGACGATCAATTTGGGGTTTCAAACAATCAATTCCAATTATTGCGCAGGTTTTCTATTTGTTTATTGTAGTTTGAAACAAGAATTCCCAATGTTACCCTATTTCAAAGATTTATGGCCAGCAAATATTAAAAATATTTTTATAAACGATTCTAATGCTACTTCGATTTATTCAGCGACGTATGACAAAAGTTCAGTAAAAAATCTATCATCCATTATAAATTTTGGAGGGACAGTTTGCCACAAAGTCATTTTCGATACAGGTTTAAACCCTGCCAACCAACAAACGATACCACGCAGATTATTTATTTCAATGGTTAAGAATAATACCTCGTCTGTTTTAAATCCTGAAAAGTTTAACGTTAAAAATACAGTTGCAAACTATGCTCGAGGTATCAAAACGCTAGATCAATATATAAATTTTGTTTACGGTGATAATGGCTTCACTATTTATAAAGGGCAATTTAATTTTAGTGGCCCCAAAAACTCCTTGACACTCGCTCACACCGAAGATTTTGAAAAGAAATATAGTTATTTTCAATTAGGAATAACCGAACCTGAATTTCAAAAATTAATTTCTGATCCTGTTAATGTCATTCCTACGGACTTTGACAAATTGTTTTTTTATTTAGACGAAATAGCGGTGGCTAACGATTTTCGACAATTTAATCTTGGTTTAAGATATGAAGACAATACCGGAACTGAGCAAATTATATATCCTTCCACAAGTCCGGTAAACAATAGCGTAACAGTTTACACGTTTGATGGATTGTATTTTTTTTCTGTGTCATTTTCACAATATCAGAATTATTTCAACGAATTCTCAAGTTGTATAGTTGGCTTCAGGCCAAAATCTGACAGTTCATCCACACCCGACAATTGGTTGGGTGAGTTCGGAATGGATTGGGTTAGAAAGAACGATACTAATTTACCACTCGATAGTTCCGGTAATATGTATGAACAAAACATAGGTCATTATTACGGATCAAGAGGTGTAAAAAAGGAACTTGATATAAATCACCTCAATTTGACAACTTTTAAACCTGAAAGGCCAGAATTTATAAAATATCTCAATGCGTTTTCCTCATATCCTCAAAAAAGAGATGACCTAATATATCCAAGTGCCTTTCTAACACTATTTCCTGCAAAAGATAAGGCAGGTAATCCGACCGCATTTCCAAAAACGACTTCTGATGGTTCGTCCATGTGTTGGGTCAGTGGCGATCTCGACTTGAAAATAGATATTTCCGCCGCACCCGCTAGCTTGAAATTAAAATACGAAACAGATTTTTTTACTGTAACTCCAGCAAACTCAGGGGATTTTTTATCAGCCGTGACAGTCGAAGCATTTTCCTATTTGGAGTTTGTAAATAAAACGGTCACAGGAAGCTCGTTGCGAAATGTGCGAATTTCAGTAAAATCCGCAAAGGAATTTGATATGGCAAAAAAGATCCAAGTGATTGCGGATGGGAATACTGCGGGCGAACTGTTGGTACTACCAAATTCAAAACAATTCAGGCGACAAACCAAAGTAGCGATGGTTAGTTGTGTTACAAAAATCGATGGTAGCACAACTAATACCGCTATAAACTTTAATAGCACCACCGACACTGATGGTGTAACTATCGAAAAAAAAATAATTCATCTAATGAACCAAGGGTTAATAGATGTTACTTCAATAGAGCGGCAAACGCTAGACTTAACTGGTACTATTAATCTTTCTTCTGGAGGACAATTTAATTTCAATTCAAAATACGTAACTAATGCAGGAACATCTTCTGCTCAGTTTATAGAAAACCCACCAAACAATGACCATATACACGACGATTTGTACGCCGCTTTGCAGTCGACGGTAACGACAGTATCTTTCGATGATTTCTTTGTTATTTTTTACATCGGTGAGGTTTGCGGTAGTTATGATTTTTCCGGAAATCTCATTAGTACTACGCAAGGGCGATCGAAAGCCTTTAATCAAAATTTGGTCTGTGTTTATAAAACGGGCATATCTGATCCATCTATAACACCCCGCGAGATAAATGATACATCTACGCACGAATTACTACACGCCGCTGGTTTGCCCCATATATTCAGCAATGACAGCGAATTTATATTGCAGCTTTATGGTACAACCAATATAATGGATTATGTTCCGGCCAATATATCTTCAAAGCGATTCACGCTTACTCGCTTCCAAATCGATAGAGTAAAAAAACACTATCTAATTAAACCTGAATTATGAGAATAACGGTATTCTTTCACTTATCCATACTTTTATTAGCAAGTGCTTGTAAAATAAAAACTTATACGCAAATGAATAGGGATATTACACCTCTGAATTTACAAGAGATCATCAGCAACATTTACAAATTTTCAGATGGTAAAACACGTATGAAGGACATCAGAGAACATGATACACTATTAAGCTTCGAGCCGTACAGTCCTCAAAAATATGTCTCATACAAAGCTGAAGATCTGAACAGCGGTACAACGCAGTCCGTTAGTGGGAATATGGAAAATGGCTACATTAAAGAAACGCAATTTAAGAATGACCCGATAATCGAAGTTCGAACCTATTATGGTAATTGCAAGCTTGCATCCATTGGAAGAAAGTTTGTTCAAAAACATACTTCTTTACCAGGCATTGAATACCCTGTAGGATTAACTGAAAAATATGATCAAACCGGAAAATTAATCAAAGTCATTGACCAGAATAAGGTGTTCAAATTTTCTTACAAAGATGTGGTTCACCTCTTAGTAAACGACGACAAAGATGTTGTCATAGGCTCAGCAATTGCTAAGGAATACGATGATGGGACAGCGTTTTGGGAGGTCGATTTCAATTCGCCATCTAAGGGACGGTCAAATATTAGAATCGATGGATATAACGGAAAAGTTTTACGAGAAAGTCATCATATCAAATTAATAACAGATTAGAAAGCGTATGGCAAGTAATGACACTTCGTTGAGATATTATCCAGCACTATCCAATATTCTAAAAATTGAGGATTTACCTGATACTTTCAACTTTATATCAGATAGCTTAAATGATTTAATAAATCAACTTTATTATAAAGACTATCAAAAATATGTAAATATTGATAATAGTGCAGCTTTTTATAGCCTTGCGATTGTTAGCACTAAAAAACTAGCTGTAGAAATCCCGGGTACGGGGATATTTTTTGTCCTGAACCACGATTTGACCGACGATTCGATTTCATCGTTTCCAATTACAGTATTTTGGAGTTGGCAAATACTTAAAGTTTTTAATGGTTTTAACGTAAACAATTTTTCTTTTTCGATTAACGATCTCCTCACTTTAGGGTTAAAGTTGTTCAACATAACAGAAGCGCAATTATTGAGTGCAGCAGTTAATAACTTTGTTATTCAGAACGATCCCGCAACCTCGAAATTCGACCAACTGGTCGCCGACATTAATGTTTTATACGGTTCAAATATCGTACCCAATGAAGATAGTTACACCTTGGATGAACTTTTATCAGATGATTCCAATGATGATATCGCCAGTGACAATGTGAGGACCGACGACGTCCCTGGTAACTATGTTCTCGTCGAAGACAAATATCAACAACTTATTGACCAGCTTAAAGCGATAAATCAAGAGGTCATACCGACTGTTTTCACACTATATTTGGTTGAGGATGACCCTTCGATAGCTTTAACCAAATTAAATTCGTTTTTTTCGGCTATTATACCGTCCGATATTGAGGACTATATTAAAGATTTAATTATCCCAAATGCCCGACTTACGTTAGAACTTAACGCTGCCCTTGAATTCCCAAGAACTGTTTTGTTACCTATGGTACAGACGCCTGACGGATTCATTCCAGATAACACCACCGATGCATCGGGAAATTTAAAAAAATCCTATATACAATTTGCAGATGCACTTTTAGATTTAGATACTGCTACCGGCTTTGGCTATCAAACTGATTTGGCGGGGACCTTACAGCCCCAATTCTGCCAAATTGGTAACACCTGCCTCGTGATTAGTTTTTCCGGCGTAAAACTTGATTTAAGCCAAACATCCACTATTCCTGAAATAGTCGCCGCCGGGTATCCCGACAGTTTTGTCGGAGCCTATATCAAAGATGCATCGATAACCATCAACGGCTTTGGCAGTGATGACACCACGACCGGGCACGAAAGTGTATCTTTATCTGTATCAAATTTTATTGTTGGTACAGGCGGTGTATCTGGAAAAATAACGCTATCCGACCAGGGTGTCCTCTACCGCAAGTTTGGCAGCTTCTCGGCTGAACTGGATAGTTTCTCATTAACCTTCCTTCAAAACACTATCACCGATTGCACCATTACCGGCGGGATAACGATTAATAAGTTTGTCGATAATTCCAAGCCGGGCAGCCCTTCGCCAACTATCCGGATTCAGGCCCAGATAAAAGATAGCGGAGACTTCTCTATCACCGCTCTGCCGCAGGCGAATGCACTCAAGATTAGTCTGCCTCAAGTCTTTGATCTAACGATAAGAAGCCTCACCATCGGCGAGCAGCAGCCAAAAGGCTTTTACATTGAAGTTGCAGGCGTGCTGGATTTTACCGCCAATGTACCTGTGCTTGGACAGATACTGCCCAAAGGCATCAACATTACCAAACTGCGTATATGGGATAACGGCGATATCGAGTTCTCGGGCGGTGGTTTGGTGATCCCCAAATCCTTTAAGCTGCAAATAGGCCCGGTTAAGATGGAGGTGAGCAATATTTCCGTCGGCAGCTACAGCAAACAATTGGATGGCGTGGACCGCAGTTACCGTTACTTCGGTTTTGACGGTATGGTCAATACCGGGAACGCAGGAGTGGACGTGCAGGGTAACGGCATTAAATATTACTTTACTGTTGATGACGGCCCTGGTAAGTCGTTCGATAATTTTATCCGTATCGATGGCATTGCTATTGATATCATCGAGCCGGGCGACGCTTCGCCGGACGATGCTGATTTTATTTTGAAAGGCTTTTTAAAGGTGAGTACGCCTGATCCTAATGTAGCGGGCTCACCTGCGGCCACCGAATATGCCGGTTCGGTAGCGGTGAGCTTACCTCAGCTTGGCATAGCCGGCAGCGCCGGGATGCGACTAGCTCCAAGCGTGCCTTCTTTCCTGGTGGATATAGGGCTGGAACTGTCGATGCCGATATTGCTGGGTTCCACCGGCTTGGGGATTTATGGTTTCCGCGGCTTGATCGGCAAGCATTATGTTCCATCAAAATCAGCCGTCGCCGGCCTGAATGACGATTCGAGCTGGTGGGATTGGTATAAGGCGAAGAATGTACCGGATGGCCTGGAAGGGATCGAGATCGATAAGTTTGCCAATGAACAGGGTTTCTCGCTCGGGGCGGGCATCAGTATTGCTACCTCATACGATGCCGGCTTTACTTTTTCCAGTAAGCTCTTCATTATGCTGGGCTTGCCGGATGTGTTCCTCATCGCGGGGCAGGCCGGTATATTGCGGTCACGCATCGGCCTGACTGATAAAGTGGATCCGCCATTCAGTGCGCTGATCGCCATTGACAGCACTTCGTTTACCGGCGACCTGAGCGTTAACTACAACCTGCCTTCCGGCGGCGAAGTGTTCTCCTTGCAAGGTACGCTGGCGCTGGCCTTCTTCTTCAACAACGCCTCGGGCTGGTACATTAACCTGGGCCAGGATCAGCCGGAAAGCGCGCGTATACAGGCTAAGATACTCACGCTGTTTAAGGGCTACGCCTATGTAATGATATCCGCCAAGGGCTTTAAGGCCGGCGCAGGCGCCAGTTTCAATTTCAACAAATCTTTCGGCCCGGTGGGCGTATCCTTCGGAGCAAGCCTCGACCTGGGTGCTTACGTCAGCTTTACCCCGATACAGATCGGCGGCTTTATACAGTTTGGCGGCTATGCCAACCTGAAGCTGTTCTGGCTCAAGATCGGCTTCTCCATCCAGATTGCTTTGGCCGTGGAAGCACCGCATCCATTTAATATCACCGGCAGCCTGGCTGTTAAAATCCATACGCCATGGCCGTTGCCAAACATTCATTTTACGCTCAGCATAAGCTGGACGATCAGTAATAACAAGGGACCGCTGGAGATACCTATTGCTGCCATCGGATCGCCGAGCCCGGAAACGGGGTATATGCCGGCCTCGGCGCTGAACATCATGTCGGGCGAGTCGTTCCCGGTAAATTATGTCTCATCAGCTTATACCGGCAGCGATATTCCTGCGCCCGATTCATCTTTCTGGATTTATGACTTCACTAACGCTGAGGCAGTGAAGCAGGTAACTATTCCGCTGGACAGCTATATCGAGATCGAATTACTTAAGCCGGTGAAGCCAGGCCAGGTATTGCTCGGCGGCTCGGCCAGCCAGCTGCCAATGGGTTATACCGAATTGCTGCCCCCTGTAAAAGGGATCAGCAGCCAGGTTAGCCATACCTACACGCTCACCGGTTTAACCATTTGTGTATGGGATGAGACTGCCACTCCCCCCGCTTGGAAGCCATACAATGTTTACGAAGCGGTAACCGCTATCGTGAACGGTAATACCGGCGACAACCAGATCGATTTAACCACACTTCCTCCGGGTTACTGGCAGTTTATGCAGCCAAACACCTATAGTAAGATTAGGCTGCTTTCGCAAAACATGTTTTCCTTTACCAACAAGACCGATACCGCGGCGACAAACCTGGACGGGCTCAATTTTAAGCCGAAAGATGTTTTTTGCTACGATGAAGTGACAAAAGAAGTAATTGTGAACTGGCTGGGTGAGGCACTTAATACCAATTACCCGGAGGGCAATACGATCATGATGGGCGACCTCGCTTTCGCCTTCGACGGCCTCTCGGGCAGCGTTCAAACAGATGCTTCTTTTGGAAACAGCCTGCATATTGCCACATTGAATGGCTCCTTGCTGATCGAATTCCCCGAAGCGGTCAGCACTTTTGAAATTGATTTTGGTGCTAACCAAAATAACCTGTTAATTTACCCGGTAGTGACCGGGCACCTGAATCTGGAATTCGGCATAACGCTGCCTTTCGATACCAGGTTGTCGCCTCTATCATTGTCGTCCGCGCAGCAAAACCACGCTATCAGCTATAACCACCCCGACCAGCCGGTCAACAAAGTGTTGATCTCCGTTACCACGGGGCAGCCGGTTGACTTTGAGGGCAACCTGGTCATCGGCAGCTACTTCCAGTTGCCGGACCAGTTTTTGCCCGTAACCACGCCGCAGTTCCACCACGAATATGATGCTGAAAAAACGCTGATGTACGTGTCTTTATACGATCAAAGCTTTTCGGCAGAGGAGGTGGTTGCAAAGCAATTCAACGATACGACCGGTTTGGCTGGCCGCTGGCCGCTGAGCTCCAATTTAGCTTCGTCGGGAACGTCAAACGGCTTTATTACCGGGAGCCCGGATGCAGTGCCCGGATTTTACCAGGGCGCCGGTGCAACGCTGGCCTTGCAAAACGTTTATTCGTATATTTCCAACGCCGACGGTCTGGTGGTACCCTACAACCCTGCGCTAAAGGTTGAAACCGGCAGCTTCGCCTTCGAGGTGACCGCGATTTTCGACCCCTATCTCGGCGGCATCAGCACACTTTTATCAAAAATAGCTATCGACCCTATAAGCGGATACCAAAAAGGTTACGCGCTGCACCTGTACCAGCAAACGCCGGGCAATACGGCGCAAACCTATAGCGACCCGGCAACCGTACCATCGTTCGATATTTGGTTTACTTGTTACAACGGATTGGATTCTTCGGGGATAAAGGCATCTGCGCTGTACACACTGGACTATACGAATGCCAAACTGCTGGTTAACCAATATAAACGTATCCTGGTTTCGGTTGACAGGACGGCAGGTACTGTTAGTATTTATGTCGATCGGGAGCTGGCTGCCAGCGCTGCTATACCGGCTGAGCTGGCTTTGCTGACTTCTGCGACTCTGGATACCTACATTGACCAGGTGAGCTACCTGACGGAAGCGCTGCAGGCCATCCAGCAAGAAAACGGCATCACCGAAGCAGGCTTCATCAACGAGATAGAGGTACTGAGCAATAACCTGAACAAAACCATCCAGCCTGTTTGGAGGCCAAATACTACTTTCGCCGTTACCGTGTCTGCAACGGATACGGTAGATAACGGTTCCCCACACAGCTTTACCCAGATATTCGGATTCCGAACCGCAGGACCTATCGGGCTTTTCCAACAGCAGAGCGCAGTTTACCAGGGCCTCCTTGCACAAGACCGGGCGGATGAATTTAAATTAGCCGACCTGACCGGTTATATTGATTACGACCGTTCATTTCCCGATGCGCAGGGCCGCTATAATTTAAGCAAACCGGTGCTCTTTCACAATCCCCAGATCAACCTGTTCTTTACCCAGCCTTACCTGAATGCAATGTATTCCGACTGGGATAACTACCAGGGCCTCCCGGCTGTACAAAGCAACCTGCAGGTAGAGTTGCTCGATCCATATGAAAACGTGCTGGCGCCTGAGCTGGTGTGGACGACAACGACACAGGCGATAGACGACACCAATTACACCTCATTGCCCCAGGATCAGCAATTGCTTTATTTGCTGGATAAAGCCGCGTCCGGCAACTGCTCCATTGGCAGTCCCTCGTTTACGCTTAACCGGACGATCAAACAGGGGACCTGGCAATTTCCGGATCTTTCACCGGGAAAATTGTACACCGCCATTTTTAACGCGGTTTACCAGCCGGCAGGGGAGGCTCAACAAGTAGCAGAGGTGCATAAATACAGCTTCCTGTCTTCGATCTTCGCCACTTTCCAGGACCAGGCCTCCAGTTTAATCCTTGACGACACCCCGGGGGCTGAGGTATATGCTGTGTACCCGATAGAATTGGCCTTTACAGCTGACCAGGTCACCAATACATTGATACCGTTGTTGGACAGCAACCCGACGGGCGATTCTCCATTGATCGCACAATACGGCGTGCAATATGACAGGATCATTTACGGCGGCATGCAACTAAAGGCATTTGAGCCATCGCAGCATACCATCATCAACCCGGTTGTAAATACCGACCCGGTTAGTCACTCGGCGACTATACTCGGCATCATCATCCGAAACCCGGAACCGTTTAATGATCCTAAGCTACCGGCTGATAAACTGGCGGATACCATCCAGCCTACTCTGACACTGGCTGATAGCACTGTGATCGGGCCGGACGGGTTCATCAATTTTTATTCTGGCGATACCTCAGCTGTATTCATCACCAATGCAACCATGCAATTGGGTGCCGGTAGCCTGCAGGTGTATTTCCGCTATAAAATATATAACGGCATCGACTACGACACGGTATACGAAGATTACACCAGCCCGGCAATAGCAATAACTGCCGGTTAAGTGATGAAGTAACAAGGCGATATGATTTATTAATGAAATAAAATTTAAAAAATGCCACCCGAAACGAATTTTTACGCATTCTGTGCCGACTTCAGCAAAATGGCGGCATGCCTTTTTGCCATCCAGAATCTATCGGACAGTGGGGCATTTACGGAGTACCCGGAATTGGAGCAGATGCTCCGTGTGTTTGAACAAAACACGCTGCTGAAGCTTTACATGCGTGCTGTCACTATCTTAAATAAGATTGACGGTACCGTGGTTTTCCCCGACACCTTTCCCTTCGGTGATTTTGCTGAATATGACTTTGCCGACTACGATTTCGATGATGGCGGCCGCCTTGCGGGTGATTTCTCGGCGATTGAGTTCACCAATGATTTCCTGCTAAGCTATCTCGATCAAACCAATACTGGCTTCAGTTCTCTGTTCCAAACCATCCTCAACATCCTTTTGGAACTGCAAAGAAGGATCAGCGAGATCAGCGAAGCAGATATCATTAGCCTGGACAATGCTTTGATTGAGGTACTGGATGCCTTTGAGGCTATACAAAACTATTTGATTTCGATAGGGCTTAGTCCTTGCCTTCCGCCCGGCACGCAATACATAAACAACTCATCGGAGGTATACCTGCAGGCGGCTGGTGCCGATGGATCCGACGGGGTACCTGAGGGGATCCACTTACGCTGGGCACTTGCCGGTGAGCTGGGTCTGAACCATCTTCCGAAAGGAGACGCGGATAATGCCATTACAACACCTGCAAACTATAACCAACCGAATGATTATGTCAGAATTTACCGAACGCCATATTCCCCGTCCGAGGCCGGCATATTGAATTTTGAGACAACCAGTCCTTCCATAAATTATAGCTTAAAACGCTGGACCTACTTTATCAATACCCTGGTCAATGGTAAAAGCCTTACCAGCCAGCTGCAGTTAACCTTTACCGATCCGGTTTTGTACGACCAGCTGGCTGCAGGTATTGATACGGCAACCGAATATTTTAATTTCCTGAAAGCTTATCCGGGAACAATACAATTCAGTGTAGTCGGTAAAACATTTTTCCTTGCGGCGTTTGACATTACCAATGGTTCGGACAGCGCCGCCGCAATCGTTAAGATCGAGGCGCAATGCACGCCTAACCTGGACGACCCTGCAGCAGAAATAGTTTATGCCAGGAAGACAGATTCAGTAGTTCCGGCGGGCGAAAAAACGGTAACTATCATGGCTGAAAATATTCAGTCGCTTAAAATATTGGTGTCTTCCGGCAGCTTTTTCACAAATATTTTCTTCGAAACGTATAATGATTTCTTAGCCGCCCGGAATGATGAAGACTGGACGGAAGTGGGCGACGGATTCGCGTTAAGTGTCAGCGATGACGAAGTGTTTGCCAGACTGGAAACCTCCGACTATCCTGTTGATCACCTTTGGCCGCAGTACAATGAGGGTACAACCGTAAAGGTAGGCAATTACCACACGAAGTGGATACCGGCCATACCAGAGAACCCGAACGACCCCTCCATCAAAACGGTCGTATCCCAGTATTTATCGCTCAGCGAGACCGATTCGCGGGCGATGTTAACTTTACCCGATTTGAACGCAAACCCGGGGACTTCCGGTCTCCAGATTAGTTTGGTTGATATGCTTAACCTGGTATCGGCAGACTTTCATATTGCGCGTATGTTCGGCCTCGGCTGCATTGACGTGATGCCGGGCAGTTCGCCATATGTTTACCGGTTGACTTATACCAACCAGGCCAGCCTTGTCAGTACAAATCCTGTTACCAGGTCTTATATAACTTTGCCGGCCTCAAAGGCAAACAACCTGCTGCCTTCAAAGCCTGTCATACGGCGGTTAACCTACGGCTTGCCGGTAGTGAACGATTCGGTTTCCACCGCTTTCGATGTAAACGGGTATGCGCGATATGGACCGATAAGAGCGATTAATATCGGACGCGAGCCGTTTAACGATGAAATAACCGGGTATGATTTTTTTGCTGACCTGGCCCAGGCCGACAACGCCAATATCTTTATTAACAGCCGGCCCGTTAATTACGGCATTAAATACCGGGCAGCGGCAGCTGCCAATTACCTCAAGCCCGAGATCACCCAGGACGGAGCATTGCCGCCATTTTACTATGCGTATGACGCCGACTTCCCTGACGCCGGCGTTAAGGAAACCGTGGTAGTCCCGGATAACCTGACCAGCCTGTATGTCCACCTGGAGAAGATGACAGGTGTGCATTACTACGCAATATACGGTATCAATTGGTTTTCACGGGCTTCGGTCATCAGCGAAGAAGTGGCCACGGACGACACGGAATTTCCGTTACAAAACAGGCTGCAGCCACCAACGGACGTTACCGTACAGTACATCCAGCAGGAAGACCCCCTTATCTTCACCACGTCGCAGGAACAGGCCTGGCTGACCAGTCACGCCGGGGCATTTCCAGGCCAGGACATCAATTTTACCCGGATCGTATTTAACTGGATCGACATCACCGACGTGACAAATTTGCCCGGCACATCGCCCGGCCAGCTCGCGGCGGCTGTCAGGCCGGACACGGTTAAGATTCTTTTCGATCCCGTTCTGCCGGTAGAGGTTCAGGGGATGATCATGAAAGTCGCCGACGTTTCGGGTCAAGATGGTCAATTGGAGTTATACACTGGTCCTTATACGCAGATCGATGGCACTGTACTTTCACCGGAAATTGACAGTTCGCAATTTTTCCGGTTCAACAACAGCCTTTTAAACACACCTCAAGGCCAGTTCGTAGTTACCGGGATCACCCAGGGCACAGCCGGGCCGGTGATTACCGTAAACAAGATCACAAATCAAAGCACCCAGGAGGATCCGCAATCGCCGGGAAGCTACGGTATCGTTCAAACCTACCAGTCGCCGCTTACCGGCAGCCAGTTCTCCATGGTAGAGAACCTGAGCAATGCCGAGAACTGGCAGCCGGTGACCGAAACGATTTCGTTATACAGCTTTGCAGACGCCGCAGACGCGAATATAGAAACCGATACCGATTCAGAGGGAAATCAAACCCTGAACTGGGTGGGCGGCATTACGGCTGATGTAACGGTAAATTCGCTATTTCCTGAGACGGACCCGACGAATGATCTCCCCGGCTATTACCGGCTGATCTTTACGCAATCGCTGGCGCCAAACCCGCAGATCAATCTACCTTACGATCCTGACCACCCGGACAATAATGCGCCTGGCGCGCTGCACACCGCGCACGTAGAGTGGTACAAAGGCTGGTGCAGGATCGTGACGTCCGGCAATAATCTTAAACAGCTCGAAGTGCTCCGGATCGAACAAACCGCTCCGCTTAGCCTGATCATATACGACCCCGCTTACCAGGATGATCCGATACCGGATTCTACCGGCGGAGGTACTGTTTCCGTCAATTTCCATCCGGGTTACCGGGCTTACCTATTCCCCGAACCTGACCCCGGCACCTTTAATGGTACGAATATTTTGCCCGCAGCGAACCAGAATAGCAAAAAAACGCTGATCGGCCTGCAAACCGCAGATAACCGGCCCGGCGGAACAGGGTTTACTTCTTCTGTATCTTCACCGGCAGTCCTGCTGGCCCGCCTGATTGTGGAGCCTGTCCAGTTAACAGCGCCAACGGGCGCTTCATACATCGTGCGACCAAATGCCATTTCAAAAGCGGCCTTTACGTTCGATGTGGCCGTGCCGCCGCCAAATCCTTTCGGCTTTAAATTCTGCCGTACAACGGAGGAGGATGTGCTCGATGCACTATATCAGCCATTAACCGTCAGCAGCATTTTAGAAGCGCTGGGCCAACTAACGGATGACCCTGATTATAACCTGCGTTATGCGGACCTGGTAAACCTTGTATTGGATACGGATAACCCTGGGAATTTTAAAGTTTATGATGCCAGCCCGAGTCCCTATGGTTTTCCCGAACCGGATAAAACCGGGTTGACTAGTCCGGACGATTCACTGGATCTAAAGATTCAAAAATACGGCCTGGCAATACAAGGAACAATTTTACCGCTGACCGCCACAACACCCATTTTCCTCTTTATCAAAACCGGGTTACTAACGGACAACAGCCAGCCAACGATCAGGGACGGCAACGGCAAATTGTTGGATACATCATCCCCCATATTTAATCCATTCCCGATGATCAGGAAGCTTCCGCAGACAGGTGATCCGGATACATCGGTCATCAGGTTTACCGATTATACCCTCAACGCATCCTCCCGGAGCCTGTATTTTTACGCCCTGGCCGAAGTAACCAACCAACTGATCAACGGACCGCTCAGTCCATTCACCGGGCCGGTTACGATATTGAATACCACGCCGCCCGAGCCGCCGATCGTGCGAACATTTTCGATTGTTCCGTCTGTGGACGGGGTAACGAGCCCGATCAGCATCGTCTTCCAGGTTTCGCCGACTGCGCCTTACGATAATATTACGGTCATGCGTTTTTACCGGACGACTGATATTACCAGGACAGATGCGCTGGCGACCATGAGCGCATCGCCTGATTTGACTGTATCTGACCCGGACCAAACCGGTTATATACTGACGGATACACTCGCTGATCTGACCAATATCCCCTTCGGGCAGCCGCTTTATTACCGGCTGGTAAGCGTCCGGTCGATAATCAACGAATTCAACTTGCCCGAAGAAGTTCAATCGGTCGGGTCGGATATCATAACGGTAACCCTGATCGATACCGTAAACCCGACAGCGCCTCAACTAACGTATCATACTCCGGCCAATACGCTGACCTGGAATACTGTGGTTAACAAAGGGACTTATTATGTGTACCAGCAAAATGCCAAGGGAAACTGGACTTTGCTGGGGACCGACCAAACGCCTCAACCTGGACAGCTAGTCACGTTTCCGCTGGCGAACGCTTTGGTAACCGTCGACGTGAATGGCAATACGGTTTACAACCGCTTTAAAGTCCGTGTACAAAACGCGTCGGGCCTATTCAATTTAACAGACAATATTTTAACCGTGTAACAACTTATTAAACAATATTTAATTATAAAAGCCATGCCAATAGGACCAGTAACCGACGCTTACATTGACAGTATCATCAATGCGAACGATCCTTATAACCCTAATCTCAACAAAACCCAGGGCGTTCAGCTGCGGGCGCTGATCAAGCAGCTCAGGGACCGGCTGGAACAACGGGCGGGCGTGGTCAGTGTTAATTACGCCGATCTGAGCGCATTAGTAAGCGCTTCGGGTTTAACACCCGGGCAACTTTACCTCTTAACCGATTATGCGACAGTGTTTCACCAGCCGGTGACGGATACAGTTGTTACCGGTGCAACCGAACCGCTGTTGATTGAAGCGGCAACCGCCAATACCTTCAGCGGCATTGCGCTGTCAACATTGAACCCAGGCGACATTATTCGTTATGACTTCAACAATAACATCGTTATCGTCACCCTGGCCGACGGCGACACTCCGGCTGTTACGCAAGCCCGTAACGGTTGGATCACCTATCGCGAAGATGTGAACGGTAATGCCGCCTTTTTTGACTGGAGGAACATATTGTTCAGAAGGTTCGCTGCCGACCTGACAGGCGTTCCGGCCTGGGCTACGGGCGGCTCTTACGGAGCAGGCTCATTTGTGACGAATAGCGGTACCGTATACGGATTGCTGATCGATATTAACAATGATTCCAATGATAGTTTGGATACGAACCCCACTTCGCCTTATATTCCACTTTTTGACCAGGGAGCCCAGATATTCCCGCTTTTGACAAACCCCATCGGGCCTTTTTCAACATTGCCGGCAGACACGGCCAATTTCGCGGATTTGCCGGCCATCAATGCCGCAGGTGCAAACCAGCGGCTGGGAAGCGGAACCGGGGTATATCCTGACAACCTGCCAAATGTCGTTGTGGCAAACAATTCTACTGACATCGTTGTGGCGGACAGTTGTTCTGATCTTCATTTTGACAATTGTACTTTCTGCACTATTGCCATCGGCGTCTCGTCCGGTATATTCCAGGGCACGAACTACCTGGAAGCTGGCAGCCAGGCGACAAGTTTATTCGGGACCGGCAGTTCCGGCATCACTATCGGGCCCTTGGCTGCGAACCATGCGGTACTCCAGGCAAACTATACCAGCCTTGGTGCCACATCTACCTATAATGTCGTTTACAGTTCCTCCGTTGCGGGTATCGCCGAAGGCAGCAGCGGTAATGTTATCCAGGGTAGTCAGAATGCGTATATAGCTGAGGCGTGCAATAGTAATAACCTGGCCGGCGGTCAACAGGTCACGATAGGAGGAGGGGGCAACTCGAACAATGTTTATGGGAACAATATAAAGCTTGGTATTAATTGTTCTGGCAATACCATTGGAGCGGGAAGCACTGACATCACTTTTAATGGCGCAAATAATTCGAATATCATTGGCAATACATGTTCCGGTATCGAATTGAGCCTGGAAGCCGGTAATTATGTGATCGGAAACAGCGTTACGAATTGTTATTTCACTGACCCATCGGGCGCGACCATACCGGATGGGTCCATAGGTATTGTACCCTGGGTGACACCGGCGAAAGGGTTTACGCCCGGAAACTGGACCGATGTGGGTTCAAAATCGACTGATATTGAAAACGAAACCTCGCCGATACAATACAAAGTCGACGGCGCCGGTTTTGAGCTGATCGTCTATCTGGGGGCGCAGTTCACGATCCAGGCAGCATTCAGCGGTAGCTCGATCACGCTGGGCGTGCTCGGTTCCGGCGCTTACCCGGTTTCCACTATTAAAAAATATATGACCGTGATGGACAGCACCTCGGGGAATCCGTTGGGTACTTTACTTACGGTCGATACTTCCGGTAACTTAATGCTGTCCGTTGTGCCGGGTTTTTCCGGCAATCTTCCGAACGGGCCGGAGACTGTTTATTTTATCGACCTGTTTTATAAGCCTACTGTCCCGGTCTATTATTATACAAGGACGGCGGGTTTTACAACCCAGGGCTGTACCGCCCCGTTAACAGGCACGCAGATTCCATATTCGAAAATTTATGAATCGTATATCAGCGTTTTCGATGCCCAGTATCAAGTTGCCCTTGCGGATGCTGCAACATTCAACAGCGAAGGACAGGCTAATGCAAACAGCCTGGGTTCCTGCATTGCTTCGCCGGTCGTTCAAAACGTTGTATTCAATGTTGTGAACGGCCTTGTGAATTATTATCATGAGAGCACGGCCGCTGCATTCGGAAGCAATGTGTATACTCACCTTGCTGTCATCGTACTTATGGATGGAGGCGGCAATGTGCAGGCGAGCGTGCCGGTTCCCCCCGGTACATCCGAATGGTTGCAAAACAACGTGAACACAGGCTGGAATATCGGTGTTGCCATACAGCAAACCATTGAGGCTGTTAGCCCCAAATCAGTCAGCATAAATACCGTGCTGATGGTCTCCGGTGTGACCGACCTGGGCGAAGTAGCAGGCACGCTGAATACCAGCTATCGCTGGCTCATGACTCCGCGTAATATCGGTACGGCCATGGAAATTGTCATTAACGTATCGGATGATACCGATGCGGGCGTACCGGTGCTGTTAAAAAATGAAATGGGCAGCACACCGTTCTTCCCTAAACTGAATTCGGGACTATACTCCAATTTCACGCATGATATAGGTCAAAGCGATGCTTCCTATCCGGCAAATCCTAATAACTGGTTTACTGAATTCAGGTGGATACCGGATAACTGGACAGCGCTGAATATCAATGTGGGCGGGCAAAGCTTTACCCCAATAGCCGACTTATACGCGCGCCGTTCGGGCGGTGATGTTTTGCTCTACCAATACAATACCAGCCGTCTGGATCAGCTAATGGAGGCGAACGACATATTCGTCCTTAAGAAAAGCACAGGTGATCCTACAAATCACCGGATCAAGGTTACGGATGACAGGACCAATAGCGCCGATCCGATCGTGGTCGTTTTTTTTGATGCCGCCCAGCAGGCCTACGTGGTTATGGAGCCTGGCGATACCGCATACGGCGCCGACTATAATGATTCCAATATTGACGTGTTTATATACACCCACGATATCGCTTTGCAGACAGCTAACCGCCTGAATGTTTTTGCAGTTTTTGACGGGACGACTTATCATTATGCAGATAACGGGCAGAGCTTTCTATTTTTAAGCACCTTGAGCAACGGCGGCGAGCGGGTGATCAGCATCCAGGACTGATGAAAAAAGCGAGAGATTTAAAGTCAGGGTGCATGACCTGCGAAAAGTTTCTTTATATGATAAATGTAATTGCTTATAAATCAATTCGTTCAAAATAAATGACCGGAAAAAACCAGTAAATACCTCATAATCAAATTTTTTTATAGAAACATTGCATTTCTGATTTTTCTTTATAACTTGCATATAAATTAATATGTGTCCTAAATCAATTCCGACCCTGATTCCAGCAGGAAGGAATATTATCCAAAGACAATGAAAATGTAATATTTCTGTCTTTCAGTTATTAATCATTCACCCGAAATCAAGCTTCGGGCAGGGCGTGACATTGCTTGTATAATATAAATTAACAAAAACTTAAACCAAATCGCTATGAAAACGATTAAAAATTACGTGACATTACTGGTCATTTTAGTATTATCTCAACATCTGGCGGGCCAGGCGCCCAATATCTCTTACGGCAATGCCGCCCACATCCTTATCCCGGGTGTTCCATTTTTAATCAGCCCCGCTAACAGCGGAGGAACTATACCCGCAACTACTTATGGAAACGTCATAACATTTGCCGGCAGCCCCTCGGAAACCGCAGGGTACATTAATGGCAGCGATACGTCTGCTCAGTTCAACTTCCCCCTGCAAATGGTAAAGGACAGCCTTGGGAACCTTTATGTGGCAGACGGCACGAACAATGCGATCAGGAAGATTACCCCGGCGGGCGTTGTGACCACGTTTGCAGGCAGCCTGACGGGTGCTTCAGGGCTGACGGACAGTACGGGAACGGCCGCGCTGTTCAATTATCCTGATGGTATAACCATCGACGGCTCCGGTAACCTGTTTGTCTCCGACTATAATAACAATGCGATCAGGAAAATCACACCCGGAGGCGTAGTGAGTACTTTTTATATTAGTTACGGCACCTTTGGTCCCGGTGGTTTGTGTTTCGATAACTCTGGAAACCTCATCGTGACGGCACAGGATGCCAGCCAGATCATATCTATTAGTCCGTTGGTTACTGTTACCGTAATCGCCGGCAGCACACCTGGCTACGTCAACGCTACGGGCGTATCGGCACAATTCAATACACCTACTGATGTTTGCGCGGATGCCTTCGGAAACCTATTCGTTGCGGACTTTGAAAATAATGCGGTCCGCAAGATAAACTCATCGGGTGTCGTAACCACCATCGCAGGCAGTACTGTAAGCGGCAACACGCCCGGCTACGCCGATGGCGTGGGTACGGCTGCCGTTTTCAATAATCCGACCGGAGTAGCTGTAGGGCCCGGCGGTGTGATCTATGTAGCCGATATGTACAATAACGATATCAGGCGGATCATGCCTGACGGAACTGTGAGCCTGTTAGCGGGGAGCGCGGCACAGGCAAGCGGCGATACGAACGGTGCAGGCTCAGCAGCCGGTTTCAATATGCCTGACTATATTTATATTGATAATACCGGTACAGCTTATGTCGCTGAACTAGCGGCTAACCGGATACGCAAGATTAGCCTCACAGGCTATTCGCTGAAAGGCACGCTTCCTTCGGGCCTGGCATTTGATCCGACCAAAGGCGCCATTAGTGGAACGCCGTCCGGATCTTTTACCGTCAAAACAGATACGGTCATCGCCTGGAATGCAAGCGGGTACTCGTCCAGCACGATCAGGTTTCGCGGCCTGCCGCCGGTTATTTCCTATGATCTGAGTACGGACACGGTGGCAGTCGGGGTTCCCTATACGGTTACTCCATCCAATACCGGGGGCGATGTGCCAGCCACAACTTATGCAACTGTAAGCACAACCGCAGGAAGTACATCGGCGGCGTCTGGTTATACCAACGCATCCGGCACTTCCGCGCTTTTCAATAATCCTGCCTCAAGTGTCGGCGACGCGTTCGGGAATGTTTATGTTGCCGATGCCGGCAATAATGCCATCCGCAAAATTGACGCTACCGGCGCTGTAACGACCTTCGCGGGCAGTTCATCGGGAACATCCGGATTTACAGATGCTTCAGGTACATCTGCACTATTCAGTGCGCCCTCGGGCATTGCTTTAGACGCATTGGGAAATTTGTTTGTTTCGGATTACGGTAACAATGCGATACGCGAAATCACGCCCGACGGCACGGTGACAACGTTTTACCACAGTACCGGTACTTTCGGACCCGCGGGTTTAACCATTGACGGCTCAGGTAATATTATTGTGGCCGCTCAGGATGCCAACCAAATCATTTCCATTACACCTGGCGCTACAGCGTCAACCATAGCCGGAAGCACATCCGGCTATACCAATGCTACCGGTACCAGCGCCAAGTTTAACAGTCCGACCGATGTGAAAGTCGATGGCTCGGGCAATCTTTTTGTGGCTGATTATTTAAACAATGCCATACGGGAGATCGATCCTAGCGGTGTTGTCACCACTTTCGCAGGAAGTACTGTAAGCGGCAATACCGGCGCTTATAAGGATACCATAGGGACCGCTGCAAGGTTTAATGAACCCAAGGGGCTGGCTATTGCCCCCGGAGGTGTGCTTTACGTTGCGGATTTCGGCAATAACGTGATACGCCGCATCATGCCTGACAGTACTGTTTCCCTGGCTGCCGGGAGCACCTCTCAAACGGCCGGCAATAGCGATGGGATAGACTCTGCGGCAAGTTTCAATGGCCCAAGTTCTGTTTATATTGATGATACCGCTACCGGATATGTCACTGAATCGGGCGGAAACAGGGTAAGGAAAATCCTGCTGACAGGGTTTTCTTTGGCTGGAATACTCCCATCCGGCCTGTCGCTGGATGCATCTACGGGTATCATCAGCGGCACAGTTTCGGGTTCAATAACGCCTGCGCACATTACAGTTATGGCATTCAATGCCGCCGGTTTTTCTTTCGCATTGCCGCCGCTAGGGGGGGCAACCAATGACTGGAAAGGGACGGGGACTCCTTCCACTGATTGGGGCACGGCCGCAAATTGGTCGGCCGGGCATGTTCCGGCATTAACGGAGACTGCCAGGATCGGTGTGGCTGTTGCTTATACCAATCAGCCTATCCTGAATGCAACAACTACGATCGCTACCCTGGCATTTGGTGCGTTAGCGCCATCCGGCGCGCCTGTCCTAACAATCAATTCCGGGAAAACGCTGACCCTGACAGCCGGGTTTACACTGGCTGCAAACACCAAAGCTACGGTAAACGGGCCGGGTGGCCTTACACTTACCAGTAACTCACAGATACTGGCGTCGACCGAATGGTTTACCGCAGCTTTGAATTTGATTATTACATTAAACGCCAACACTTTCATAACCAATAACAGCGGAGGCCTGTTTACGCTCGCTTCCGATGCCAATGGGTCAGCCTCAATTGCCGCAATACCCGCCACTTCCGGCGTCAACGGACCTGTATCAGTTTGTCGTTTTATTACCGGTGGTTCGGGATACCGTGGATACCGGGACCTCTCTTCGGCAGTATTCGCGGCCAACCTTGGCACATACAATGTATACAGCATCAATTATCTGCAACCCAACGCTTACATCACCGGCGCGGGCGGTCCACCGAACGGATTTGACCTGGCGGGCAACCCTACCTTGTATTTTTATCGTGAAGATCGGGCGGTATGCAATTCTACGTTTACGTGTGGTAATTTTAGCGGCGTAAGTAATATGACCAATTCGCTTACCAATTATAATTATACAATGGATGTCGGCGGGACGACGGTGTTCAATGCCAATCTTCCTGCAGGCAGTGGATATTTGTTCTTTTTCAGGGGGCAAAAAAGCCAAACGACATCCCCATATGTGACTACGACAGTACCCATTCAAGATACACTTAGGGAAAACGGAACATTAAATCAAGGCCAGATTACCGTGCGCGATTGGTACAATGCGGGCACCACCAACTTAAGCTACACTACGATCACAGGCCCTCCCTCTAATTCAACCGTCAGGGGGGATCATTTGGTCGGCAATCCATATCCAAGTTCAATCAATTGGGACCTGTTCCAGACCAGCAGCACTACTACCGGGATTTACGGATCTAATGTCTACAATTACATTAACGAGTTAATGAATAACAGCGGGAGTTACGGAGTCTATACGGTAGGTTCCCCCGGAGGCAACGGAACCAATGGATCGAAAAATATTATACCCAGCGGCGCAGGTTTTTTTATTACAACAACCGGTGCCAACGGGACACTCATATTCAACGAGTCAGCCAAAGTACCTACACAGTTAACAGCCGGGACCGGTTTAATTATGAGCACCCGGGCTCCTGTACAAGAGAACTTGCAATACCTGCGCCTGGAAATGAATGCTGACAGCGTACACGCTGAAGATATTTTGGTATGGTTTGATAGTGCTTCGAAGACGACTTTCGAACCAAACGGCGATGGACGGTACCGATTAGGATATAATACGGTTAGTTTATCGAGTTTATCAAGCGACGGCGTGCAGCTGGGCATCAATAAACAGCCGCTGCCCGGCAACGAGCGACGAATTATCCCTTTGAACGTCAGTGCAACGCAAAATGGTACTTATCATTTCAATCTCCGGAAGATTGCCGGGATTCCCCAGGTATACGATGTAGTATTGCTGGACAATTTCAAAAAGGACTCTGTGGATCTTCGTTCAAAGAATGAATACGATTTCGCTATCGATACCTTGAATAGTTTAACTTTCGGCAGTAAGCGGTTTAGCCTGGTGATCGAACAAAACCCGGCTCACGCCTATAAATTATTGGATTTCACGGCATACAAATTGCCAACCGGGACGCCGCAAGTACAGGCAGAATGGAAGACTAAAAACGAAGGAAACTACACCTATTTCACAGTGGAGCGCAGCACCGATGGCGGCAAGACATTCGCGATAATGGGTAGTGCAAATGCTGCAGACCAGGGTGTTTATACTTTCGTTGACAAAAATCCGGTAACCGGACAAAACCTGTACCGTTTAAAACAAGAAGATGTGAACCATGTAATTTCTTATTCAAAGGTTGTGCAAATCGTTTACAACGGAAAAAATAACAATCAAAATAACATCGTCATTTATCCTAATCCGGCAAGTAATAATTTGGCCTTGTCCATATTGGCAAATACAAATAACCCGACTGTTTATCATGTTACCTTCACCAACTCGGTTGGCGTTGTTGTGAAAGACATGACTTTGTCTTCCAACAGTTGGAATGGCAGTGTAAATGGACTTTTACCGGGCAATTATGTTGTTTGGGTGACCGACAGTAAAACACAAGCCTATGTTGGCGAAGGGAAATTTATTAAATTGTAGACACAGGGGTCGAATGCATTCCGGCAATGCCGGAATGCGTTCTTATTCGCCTGCGGGGATTGCGAATTTTGGACTATATTAGTTTATTATTAACACAAACAGATCTGATTGAACCTTACGAAATCTCTCAGCCTAAGATCAGGTGCTACCCCAATTAAACAGGGCGTGCGCTATTCTTTTTTGCTTATATTTTTATTGATAACTCATTTTTGCGCACGGGCTCAGCAATTTATACCAAAGTGGGTTGAAGATTTGGGGAATACGTCCAGCGGCTATAGTAACCCAACCAATTTGGTGGTTGACAACAAAAACAACATTTATGTAACGGGCTATTTTTACGGCATTGTTGATTTTGACCCGTCTTCCGGGGTTAAAAACTTAAGTTCAGGCAACGTAAGCGGTATTTTCGTGGGAAAGTACAGACCTGACGGCACATTGATCTGGGTAGGAGCTTTTACTGGCATTGGAACTAATTTTAACCGGCCCAATGGCATTGCTGTTGACAAAGACGGGAATGTATCGGTGACAGGCTCGTTTGATTCGGATACGTTATATGTATATCCTGGCCCGGATGTACATAAACTAATCAACACAACCCCCGCTGCGGATAACCTGTTTGTTATAAACCTGGATGCCAACGGCAGTTTTTTATGGGCTCATTCCATAGGCGGCCCAAAAGGCGTAATTGGATCAGAAAGCGGAAATGGTGTAGCTGCTGACAGCCATGACAATGTTATTGTTACAGGTTCATTTACGTCGCCTGTAACGATAGGCGATTCAACCTATACTCCACCAAAAAATAGCAGATTTGGCTTGATTGTAAAATATAGCCCTGCCGGCAATATGTTATGGTCAGTCGTTCTTGGTAATTTGCAAGCCGCACAAACAGAAAATGCTGTTGGCTGTAAGGTGGATAGCCAGGACAATATCCTGGTATCAGGCGTCTTTGGCGCTACCGTTAATTTTAATCCCTTAGGTAGTGCTTATAACCTAACTGCCAATAGCAATAACGGAGCAACTTTTTTAGCCAAATATTCTCCGTCAGGTATCGTGACCTGGGCTAATGTAATAAGGGGTCCTGGCATTTCCTATTTATCCAAATTGGGTACCGATCCGCAAAATTACGTTTATTTTAGCACGAATTTCGTGCAGTCGATCACCTTTAACAGTTCCAATACGCTAAATTCGAATAGCCAGCAGGATGTTTGTTTCGCCAAATATTCACCGGCAGGTGTCTTTCAGTTTGCCAAATCAACGCAAGCAACGGCATCGAGCGCCGACGGAGTTTATAATATGACTATTGATAAAAACAGCAATATTTACCTGACTGGGTATTTGGTCGGTACAAGTAATTTTAATCCAAATGCAGGCAACCCCGAAAATCTTTCCTACCACGGGAAAACTGATTTATTTTTAGCCAAATACGACCTAAACGGTAATTATATTGACGCATTTGGCTATGGGAGCCCGAATTGTTTCGGTACAAACGGCAATGACATAGGGGTTGACAATAATGGGAATGTAGACGTTGCGGGTGAGTTTTGTTCGACTGTGAATTTCGACCCGAGTGGCTGTTCACCAGTTAACCTGACTGCGTCGAGCAGCGTTGGTACAGATGGTTTTATCGCCCAATATTCATTCGGGATTATTACAAATAATGTTATTACCGCGCCGTCCGTAGCTAGTTTTTGCACAAGCGGCACCCCTGCTGCAATAACGGGCAGCACCCCATCAGGCGGTTCGGGCGCTTATACTTATCAGTGGCGAATCTCAACCGATAGTCTTAATTTTACCAGTATACCGAAAGCCGACTCCATAAACTACACGCCACCCCCGATAACTGCAACCACTTATTACCGGCGCATCGTTTTGGCAAATTGTGCCACGCTGTCAGTCAGTAATATCGTGGCGCTGCACGTGAGCAGCCCTCCTGACACACCACAGGCGGCCGGTGATACCGTTTGCACAGGCGCAACTGCGATGCTTTCCATTATATCACCTCAGCCGGGTTTAACCTATAAATGGTACACCGCTGCCACGGGGGATACTTCGTTATTTACGGGCGTCAGTTTCACTACCCCGGCTTTAGGCGGCACCACCACCTATTATGCCGAAGCTGATAACGCCGGCTGTAGCTCTGCAACACGCACACCTGTAACGGTTACTATATTGCCGCCCTTAAGTGCACCAGTAGTGACCGTTGGCGCCATTACAGGAACAAGTATAAGCTTTGAATGGACGGCTGTGCCCGGTGCGACCGGTTACCAGGTTAGTATTGATAGTGGTAAAACCTTTTCCAGCCCAAGCTCCGGAGCTAATGGATTAACAACCATTGTTTCAAACTTGCAGCCGGGGAGCAGCATTACCCTAATTGTGGAAGCTATTGGCGGTGTCGCCTGCCAGTTAAGCGCCAGTTCGGCGCCTGTTACTGCCATTATCCCCAAAAATGATCTGATCTATGTGCCTAACGCTTTTACACCTAATGGCGATGGGAAAAATGATATGGTGCACGTACACAGCGAGAGTATACAAAGCATGACGTTTTATATTTATGATCCATGGGGAGAACTGATTTTCACGTCAAATGACATGCAAAACGGATGGGACGGTACCTATAAAGGTACAAAAGAGCCGGTAGGGGTCTACGTTTATTTTCTTCAGGCGATTATGATAGATGGAAAAAAAGTGGATAAAAAAGGAACGATTACACTTCTAAGGTGAGGAAAATAAGTCTGGTCATATTCGTGTTCCTGGTTGGGACAATTGACTGCCTCAAGGCGCAGATCGATCCGCATTTTTCGCAAATTTATGCCTATCCACTGTGGCTTAACCCGGCCTTAACCGGGGTGTTTGACGGTGATGCCCGCTTTACGGCCAATTTTAAAGATCAGTGGACCGGTATCACTAACGGCTATCAAACCGGCGCGGTATCGGCCGATTATAAAGCGACCGAAAAAGTAAGCCTCGGTCTCAATTTGATCAACCAGGTAGCCGGGTCGGCCAATTTCGATTATTTTGCCGCCTATGGCACTTTTGGTTATGGCGTAGCGATCTCCGGCGACGGCACAAAAAAACTGCATTTTGGCTTGCAGGTTGGTTTTATCGACCGCAGTTTTAGCCCGGGCATGCTACAGTTTGATGGCCAGTATAACCCATTGATCGGCTTTGATCCAAACATATCAAGCGGCGAAAATTTTTTGACCAACGATGCAATTATCTTCGATTCAGGCGCGGGGATATATTATGAAGATGCCAATGCCGCTGATAAGGTGCAGCTATTTGGCGGCGCCAGCATATTTCACATCAACGGCGCGCCAGATCCTTTTGCCGCCCCAGGCACCAAAACAGTGCTGCCGGTTCGTTTTAACGTACACGGCGGGGTAAAAATAATGGCATCGGAAAGCTTAAACATAACCCCCAATATTATATACACCCGGCAACAGCAAAACCAGATCAGGGCGGTTGATATTTATGCAGAGCTTAAATCAAAAGACGACAACAGCCTGATCTTTGGGGCAATGTACCGGTGGGACGATGCGGTGGTGGCGTCATTCGGCTTTCACGTAAAAAGCACGGTATTGGGCATTAGTTACGATGTTAATACTTCCCCGCTAAATATGGCGACCAACGGGCGCGGCGGCCTCGAGTTATCATTAAACTATATCTTCGGCAGTCATTCGGCCAATCCCTCGAATGCTTCTCCGGGTTTTTAATCAAGTGCGCCTGGTCATGCCAACGTTTTAAATCATCATTTTATGCCCAAAAAATATTTTATTTTCTATTTTTATTTTCAAAAATAATGTTCAATTTAGGTTCGCCAAGTGGACGAGTTTTCCACATAAAAACAGCAAAAAAATTTTGTTGCTATTTTGTAACTAAAAATAAGTAACTAACTTACAGTAAATTAGTTGCAGTTTTTGTATCGGAAAGTAATCTCTTAACACACGACGGGTCTTTTTCCTGAATATTACTGAGCAGGTAGAGGCTTCAATCCCATTTTATTCACAATACACAATCCTCTCTTTTTTAATTGATAATATTATTTATTGTATGTAAATTTATTATACCAATTCACCTAAGTGTAAAGGCATGAAAACTAAGGCTACGGGCATTTATTTGCCCTTGCTTGGTGCATTTTTTACAGACAGGTAGCCAAAACCCGCCTTTTACCACTCTGCCAAATCCAATTGTTCCATTTTTTGATCATAAAACTAAAGATATGAAACGGGTATTATTTTGTGCAGCTTTAGTAAGCTGCTTGTTTATGGGATGCAAGAAAAACAAAAATTTGTCGATGACGGGTGTTTACAAACTGGAAAAACAATGGATAAGTGGTGGTGGGAATGATTCGGTTTATAAAAAGATTCAAATTAAGATATATACGGCCCGTCAATTTATTTATGCCGGTATGACCCCCGATTCGGCGGTGAGCTTCGGCGTTGGTAATTACAAGCCTGGCACCGGCATTCGGATCGTTGAAAATGAATTTTACAGTAGTTTCCGGCTGGATACTTCGAGGTCGTTTAAGGTTGACATTAGCGTAACCGACTCAGGGTTCACTCAAAAGATACCGGATATCGCCACGCTAAAAGGCGTGAAATACGACCTGATGGAAACTTACGCCAGGATGCAGTCGGGTGATACCACCAAATTGGATGGTTTGTGGAAAATGACCAAAAGCTACTCGGTAAATGGAAAAGACACTGTAAAAAAAGAAGTAACGCAGTATAAAATATTCCAGGGTGGGAATTTCCTTTTTGCCGGCAGGTACCTGGTTGACAAAGCCACAAATAAATTTAAAAGTAATTTTGGATACGGTTCTTTTACCCTAAGTGGCGGCGACCTGGTTGAAGAAAATACCATTGCGAGTGATGTTTCCGCACTGAATCATAAAATCAACATCAAAATTACGTTTAACGGCAACGATGCATATACCCAGGTGATCAGCGACGCGAAAATTAACCAGCGATCTGTAGAAACCTATGTTAAGGTGAAATGACCTTAGAAAAGGGGTAAACCGGGTGTTCCTGCGTTATCGGCCAAAAATTAATAATAGCTGCAAGACTATAAATCGTAGCTGGGGAAATTCTGTTTTTTACAATCGGACATAATATTCCCCACGGTGGCATAAAAATATTTTTGTCATATATAATTTTTTCATTTAATAACTAATAGATTTGGTTATAAAAAAGCCTGAACATGAAAAAATTAATATATGGTTTTTATTTCCTGTTATTATTTTTTTTAAGCGGATGCAGCAAAATTGTGTACACCCAGCAAGTGGTTGACAACCTGCATACCAGGCAGGATCTGTTAAAACAGCTCGGCGAGCCTGACCAAAAGGTCAAATATCCAGGTTATGAAGAATGGGCATATATCCGGGATACCTTATCTGTCTTAAATAATAAAAACACTTCAGATACGACTAAGAGCGAAATTAAGCTTCCTTCAAAAGATTCGACAAAAACCACATTTTATGCAGTTCATCATACCTATATTAAATTCCATATCGACTCAGCCGACCATATTATTGAATATAAAAACAACGGGGTTGACTTGACCAGAAAAGTGAAAGAGAGTTTTGGAAATACTTTGCTGGAAATTTTAGGCGGAACGCTTGCGGTTTTGGTAATTATTGTGGTTGAGGTAGCCAAAGACAGACTTGACAACTAATAACAGTAAATTGAACAAGTTACAGGTCGAAGTGCTGGCCCTGCAGTTGATCGATGATAAAATTATAGCTTAAGATCCTTGTCAAATTAATACTATTAACGATCTTCCAATTTTTCAGCTCATGAATAAAAACCGGCACCTGCAGGTGAGTATCCAACGACATTTCCCTGTAAAAGTCACCTTTGGGCGGATGGTCCGGCAGACAAGCGTTAAATAAATAACCAAATGCATTCTTTACAATAATGGCTGTGCATATGGCGACACAATCGGATAGGTGAACCAGGTTAACAGGTGCCAACCCGTTAGGAATTCCCACCTTAGCCGCAAAAAAGCGACCCGGATGACGACCAGGCCCTATCAACCCTCCAAAGCGGATAATCGTCGTTTTAAACGATGTTTCATTTCGGAAAAGTTTTTCAGCCTCGAGCAGTATCGCACCTGAAATTGTATCCGGCTTAGGTTCATCAAGTTCGTTTACCTCGGCGTTGTGTTCCCCATAAACAGCGGTTGAACTAATATAAATAACCTTTTTTACTTGATATTCCAGGCAGGCCGCGATGATACGTCGGATCTTATCGGGATAGCCCTCACCTCCGCCCGCTTTGAACTTAGGAGGAATGCTTATTATCAATACATCGCTTTGAAAAAAATCCGGGTCTATTATTTCACTATCAGACCCAAATTTTATCAAATAGGGGTGGACGGCAATTGCTTCCAGTTGCGCTAAGGACCCCGCCGAAGTTGTTGAACCCTTGACAACCACGCCCTTTTGTAAAAGTGCGGATGCAAGTGCCCGGCCATACCAACCACAGCCCAAAATACTGATCATCATTTCAAATATCCATTAGTACTGACCAGCGCTTCTGGTCGTGTGAGGCAAATAAACGAATTTGACAAGGCAGATTAACTTTTTTTGATGCAAAAAGCAATACATTTGTTTATTCTATAAATTCTATAGGCAATATATATTAAAAGATGGCCAGCACAGGTATAAATTCAGTAAAACGGTCGTCGGGAGTAGACTGCCCGGTTGATTTTATAAAAATAGACGAAAACAGGGCCAGGGTGGTGGCGTTTTTTACCGCTGTGTTTGCCCTGTTTTATTTATTTAATGGAAATCCCTTTATTATTGTTTTGTTACTGATTTCCTGCTAAGGTTATTCAATCAAAATAGCTATAGCCCGATGTCGTTACTCAGCGGGGTGATCGTAAAACACTTGGGTTAAAACCCTGGCCGGTCGATCGCGCCCCCAAAAGGTTCGCGGCATTTGTCGGTGTTGTATTTTTGTCAGGCATCCTTGCAGCATCTTTGGCCGGCCTTTTATTTACGGCTGAGATCGTTACGGGTACCCTCATAATTTTCGCATGTCTTGAAAGTATTATGGGCTTTTGTGCGGGTTGCCATGTTTATACTTTTCTAAGTCGCTTTAAAAGCAGGAAATAGCTTTTTAACCAAGCATTTTGGTATTGTGCTTCTTTTAACCCGAGAAATATTATTCAGCGTACTATTTTTATTAATTTCATATCAGATAAAATACCTATTTTAGCTATCCCTTTCCATACTTTAAAAGTTTCTGCGTTAATTTTAGGTCGTTGGCATTTGCTTACCCCGATCTGGAAGAGAACCTAATGCAGTTTTCCAACGGTTCACAATTTATTAAAAAAAAACCAAAAGGTATGAAAACAAAGTTTACTTTACTCGCGGTATTTTGCTTTATTGCAATAAATAGCAGCCTGGCCCAGCAGGGTTTCCCCGTAACCGATCAACAGCCTGTCACTATAGAGGGGCTCACCTGCGGCTATAAGATCAAATCACTGGAAACAAAAACGGTTAGTGATAAGGGCGATTTCAGTCGTTACTCAATCAGCTTTTTTGTCAAGAATAACACCGGGCAGCCGAGGATATTACCATTCAGACCGGGGACAAACGGAATGAACGGCGTTGCCGACAATCTTATTCAGTTTAATTGCCTGAATGCGACGGGAGCGAGGCTAACCAGTAAATATGTAGTGATTAAAGCGCCGCCTTATAACGTGTACCGCAATGGCGGCATGGTAAAAATGGGTTACGGCGTATTGCCAGGTCAAACCGTTAGCGCAGATGCAATTATGATCGTGCCGCTAAATGAGCAATTGAATATGCAGGTTTTTTATATAGGTTACAGCCAACAGGTGGTGCCTTTGGGACCAGCCGTATCAGGGCCTCCGCCCGGTCCGCAACCAGCACCTTCAGCCAATCAACCGCAGCCTGTATTTAGTCCCGACAATTTTTACCAGATAAGAAATAGCTACTACAATACTTTTGTAAATATCCAAACCGGCGTGATCAACAGTTCAACTATACAAAATGGCTGGTTTAGCGCGCAATGGCAAATTATACCTGTGCCAGGTTCAAACTACGTTAAAATAAAGAACCGCTGGAAGGGGAATTTCATTGATACTGAACGCGGCTATATTACCATGACGCCTGCCGACCAGTCGCCAGGAACATTGTGGGTACTTGAGTTTTTTGGCGGTAATCAATTTCATATAAAAAACATCCAATCCGGGCACTATTTAAGTATCATCGCCAACCAGATCAAACTTACACCCGGTGTTGCAAATCCAGGTGCGGGCTGGATGATCCAGTAACACGCAATGGTATAAACGGCGCAGCTTAATTAGCTTTCGGCGGCGCAGGGGTATCCTTTCCGCCGGCAGGGGCGGGCGGGGCCACTATTTGCTTGTAGTAAAGCCCTTTGTCGTTTTTGAGGCTATCCATCTTTACGGGCGTTGCTGCTTTGAGTTGCTGCAGCGCCAGTGACGTTTTCTTCCAGTCGGACGGGTATTTTAATGCGAACTTGGCTGTATCTGCGTTATTATAAAACGAGAGGACGTTTTGTTGCAGCGGGGCTGTAAGATGCGCAAATTTGTCTTTGCTGAGCCTGTCCAGCAAATCATAATAGGTTTTGTCAGTCAGCCCGTATTCGTTCGGCCGGGTGGGTTTTCCGGTATCATAATCTATGTCGGGTAAATCCATTTTTCCGGATTGCAGCTGCGTCATGGCACCCTCGTAATGGGTTAGGGAGCTATCAAAACTGGCAATAAACTTTTTCTCCCCGTCAGGGCCAACGGGTTGAAATCTAAGCGCTTTAAACGGCCCTATTTTTGGTACTATCTTTATTATAAATGCTACGATTACTTCCTTAAACTTTGGCTTTTCACGGGATGAACCAAATTCCTTATAGTAGGCCTTTTTCTTCATCCTATAATGGAATTTATGCTCATTCATACTTGGATTGAGTTTTAGTATATCGCTCTTTTTTAACTTCCAGGCACTATGAGTAACCGTTGGCATCAGGCTTTTTACTGCCCATCTGAAAGTGGAAATAGCCAGGTCGAGATTGCTGAATTCTTTATTGATGTCCTCGCCATAAGTTTTCAGAAAGGCCCGCTCCAATAAAGGCTTCGACACCTGGAACCCTATAAAATCGTGATAAGTGGTAGATGCATAATTGCCCCGTGCTACTTCAAGCACGTCAAATGATAATTCCACCCTGCTATGCGATGAATGATCTTCGTCATAGGTAACTACCGGGCCAAATTTTTGCCCGATTTTGGGGTAAACTTCAGGGACGGTAACATTGGTAGCCAGTGAATGCCCGTATTTATCCGCAAAGTAATGGCACATGGAGCCTACCGCAAAAGCATATTCGTCTACGTTTTGAGCCTCTTGCAATAAGTTTTCTACAAAATCCCCGCTTCGAACGTAGTGTGCCAAGTTTGTAAAATAAGCGCTGCCAAAGGGATAATACCCCATATCAGCTAACAGGCAACCACCGTAAGCATAAGCGTGCGCCTCCTTGAGTTGGTCATCCGTTACCGACGGGTACTTTAATTTTAGCAGGGGCTTGATATATTTATCCCAGCTTGCGTCGATCAGGGCTTCGTGGGTGAGAACGGAATAGGCATTTGCCTTAAAACTGCATAGCAAGAGCAAGAAAGCGACAAACAAGTGTTTGCCTTTTATTTTGAGCGTGGGCATGGTTGATATTGTAATTTATGGTTAAGGATTAAAAGCCGAAAATGTTTTAATTCCTGAGCTTTATAATCCTTTCAATTTCCGGCCCGGCTAATAAAAATCAAAGGATATCGTGAAAAAATCCGCCGGGCAAATAGTCCGGCGGATCAAAAAAAAAGCTATAAAAAAATTAGAAAAAGGCGTACGAACAATATGGCTATTATTGTTTAAACCGTGCCTTCATTTTACTCCGCAATTCCTGTTCAAACTCCTGGTACTGGTTAAACTGGTCTTTATTGAACACAGCTTGCAACTCCTGGTCCTTTTCTTTCTGCAAGGCCATTGCTTGTTTTAGTTTTGAAAAGCGATTATCGTTGCTCTTAATTATTGGCTCAAACTTCCGGGCATATTTCAAATTGATGGCCTGCACTTTTGTTAGCTCGCCGGCGTCGAGCTTTAATTTGGCCTTCATTAGTTTAGTTTGAAAGTCAGCCCTTTGTTCAGGGGTAGAGTTTTTCAGATCTTTTATACTCTTTTGCTGACCGAAGCTACAGCTGCTTTGCAAGCCAAACAATATGGTGATTATCAGCACAAAATAAAATCTGCATCGCTTTTTCATGGGTTGACCTATACCGAAATTATGACCAAGAAATATTGTAAACTGTGCCGCTGTTCAACACAAGCTTAGCTGTTTTATTACCCAGGAAAGTAAGCGTACCACCGTAGCTCCAGCTATTGCCTGAAGTAGAAGTAACTTTTACGGATACTGTGGCTGAACCGGAAACGATCTCCTTTGTAGTCTTATCGTAAACAATATTTGACGAGGTTATTGATAGCGTATGGTCAAATGTGTTTTTATTGCCGACTTTGGAGGTAGTTGATCCGGTGCGTGTATAGTTAGAATTAAAAGTAAACTGTGATGCACTTGACCCTAAGCCCGATAAAACAAAGCCTCCGGTGCTTTTAAATGATGACGACTGAACGAAACCATTATAAGTGCCTTGCCCGTTAAAGTTGAGCGTAAAAGTGCTGGGCACCGAACAATCAAGCTTATATGACCAGGTTAAGGAATAAGTGAATGACGGAATCCCGGTGGACAGGCTTGCATAAGATACGGTCGAATCCTTTACGGTGCCGCAAGGGATGGAATAGCTGTCTGTCGTTTGATGGCCGTTGGTCGAATTAACTGTGCCGCCGGTTATCGTACCACCGGCAAAAAGCGATGCAGAAGCGCTTACCTGGCTAACCATACCGCCTGTCGTGGGGCTTACGGCATCAACAGTTACCTGTGCGGCATCTGCTTCGGTAATAGTAGTTGTGGCCGAGCTGTTTTTGTGGCACGACGCTAGTGTTAATGTGAAGGCCGCCGCTATAGCGCAGGCAAAAAGGATTTTAGAGGATTTAATTGTACTGTTCATGATTTTGTTTATTTGATATGTTAATATAATAAGTTTGTTACAATGTTAAACCATTTGCATCCCCGATAGTTTAATCACCAAAAGGTGAAACGTCCAAAAAAGGGGGCGAATTAACCTTTTAATTTCATTTTCCCATTTAAAAGGTCTGTAAAGCCCTTAAAAACCAATGTTACAGGGTTATAACTCATAAAACCTGAAGTCAAGCCGTATACGGGTTTTTCCATCTCAGGTTGATAGGTTTTAAATAGTTTATCCCAAACGATCAGCACCCCGCCAAAGTTTTTATCGATATATAAAGGGTTACTGCCGTGGTGTACCCTGTGTGATGATGGTGTATCAATAAAGTTTTCAAGCGGCCCCAACTTGCCAATTGCTTCGGTGTGCAAAAAAAACTGGTAGGCCAGGTTAAGCACATACGAGGCCACGATAAAGTTTACCGGCATGCCCAGTAATACCAGGGGCACAAAAAAGACCGGGCTGATGATTGCCGAAAGCCAATTTAAACGATACGCCGCTGTAAGGTTCATGTGCATAGCGGAATGGTGCACCTGGTGAAATGCCCATAAGGGTTTCCAGGAATGCGAAATACGATGAAACCAGTAATACACCAGGTCCGCAACGACAAACGTCAGCACGAAAATCCAAACATTTGACGGTAGACTGAAGAGCTTTATTTTGCCGAAGAAACCCAGCACTGCCAACTGGTAGCCGGTAAATAAGAATTTTGAGAATTGAAAGCCGGCGAAAACGGCCAGGTTTGAAAACGTTTCCTTAATTTCATAAGCTTTTTTGTCCTTCTTCCAGCTCCAGGCGATCTCAGCCGCAACCAGCAAAACCAAAAATGCTAAAACCCAAACTCTATACGGACCTACGGAATGTCTCATTTTCTTGTCTTAATTAATGATCAAACGATGATGATCGACATAAATATGACTGAAAATGAGCATAATAGTTTCGAAATTCGGGGCGAGCCGGCGATAATGAAAGGTGGAACGACTTAACGGTTCATCCAATTTTTAAACTGCGGCACCCGTGCTTTGCTCACAATAATATGTTCAGGCGGGTCGGGCTTCATTTTTACCATCAGGCGCCCGTTAAAATAAAAAGCGACTTCGGTGATGCACTTTCGGTTTATAATAAATTGCCGGTTAGCCCGGTAAAACTGACCCGGGTCTACCTGCTGTTCAAGCTGCTCCATGGTAAAATCAATAACGTATTGCCGGTTATCATTGGTTTGGGCGTATACAATTTCGTTAGCTGTATAAAACCAGGCAATATTTGCAGTTTCTAAAGGGAGTAGTTTATCGCGAAAGTGCACCAGGAACGATCTTTTGTAGGAGGGTTGCACTGCGCTCAATTGATCGATCAACCGTTCAAGTTTCAATATCTCGCTGTCCTTTTCAGTTCTTGACACCAGGCTGTTAAACTTGTTGAGTGCTTGCTCTACTTCATTTTCGTCAAATGGTTTAAGGATATAATCAATGCCGTTGTTTTTAAAAGCTTGTATAGCATAATCATTATAGGCGGTCACAAATACCACCGGTTTGCTGATCGTTGCCCTTTTAAAAATTTCAAAGGATAACCCGTCGGACAGCCTGATATCCATAAATACCAATTCATATCGATTGCCCGTATCGTTAAACCACTCAGCAGACTCTTCCACGCCGGACAGCATTGTAACAATGCTTATTGAGTGATCCAGTTTTTGTAAAAGCGCCGACAGACTACGTGCCGTAGCCGGTTCGTCTTCAATAATTACAACGTTTAACGTGCTGCTCATTTTACCTGTAGCTTTACTATAAAATCATCAGCGGTCTTTTCTATGACGATGTCGCACTGCATCAATATACGAAAACGGCTGTTCAAATTAGCCAGGCCAATGCCCGTGCCGCTTTGCGGTTCGCTCAATTGCTGCAAGTTATTGCTTACAACCAGGCTATGTCCGTTTGAGTATATTTTCACCTTCAAAGGCTTTTTTATGGATGCTGAATTATGTTTCGCAGCATTTTCAAGCAGAGGCTGCAGGCTTAAATGAGGAATCTTAATGTTCAAAAACTGATCATCCACAGCTATCTCCAGTTGAAAGGCATTTTCAAAACGCATTTTTAAAAGCTGTTCATAGGATTTGATCATGGTTAGTTCCTCCCCGATGGTAACCATCTGGTTGGGCGACTGGTCAAGCGAATACCGAAATATTTTCGAAAGATGATTGATGAAATGTTGCGCCATTCCGGGATCTTCTTTGACGATGGCCGAAAGACTGCTGAGCGTATTAAACAGAAAATGAGGGTTTAACTGTTCTTTTAATGCGCCAAGTTCAGCTTCAAGATAGGCTGTTTTCAGTTGATTATGGGCCTCATCTTTTTTCTTGCTTTCCCGGATCAGCTGCATGATCTTTAGGATAATGACGGTAAAAACCGTGCTCAGGAAGAACCTGGAAAAATATCCCCACCAATAAACTCCCCGAAGTTGAAAATTTAAAAACAGTTTGCGTTGTAGGATCCCTGCGACCAGGCAACTCACCAGCATGACGGCGACAGTAAAAAACAAGTTGAGCACTTGTTTGGCAAAGCCTCCGTCAACCGGTATTCCTTGTCCTTTTTTTCGATTAAGGTAAAATAGTAAGTAACAAAAAAAGATGCCCGACAGCACCTGGAAAACAAACTCACCAAGATTAAAACGCCAAAACTGGGCCATCAGGCCGTTTTCGCGGAGGGCCAGCAGTTTTGGGCTGCTCATTAATAGCCCCAGTAGTATCGAACTGTACCAGCCTACCCGGTGTTCGGTTTTATCCATCGAATAAAGTTATAGCATTAAGGCCCAATTTATAGAATATTAGCGGTGAAGCTGAAAATTTGAGGGCTGAAATAAAAAAAGGTGGCCCCTAAAAAAGGCCACCTTTCAAAAATATATGATGAGAGATTAATTACTGGTTGCTTTGTGGTTCATCCGAAGGTGTTCCCACAATTTTATAAACTTTGTTTCCCTTAACATCTACAGTCTCCTGGTAGTAATAATCATCAGGTGACACATAGAAAGTTTCGCCGTTCATTTTGATCTTCCTGGTATCTTGTGGAAGCGCATCATAAATGTCGCCGATCTGCGGTTGCGGTGTGTTATTCACCGCGGCATCCTGGTTTGGCGCAGGTGCAGGAGCAGGTGCGTTGTTATAAGCCCCGTCATTTGCAGCCGGAGCTTGCCCGCCAGTGCTATTACTCGTATCTAACTGGCCATCTTTACCGGCGATAACATAAGCTTGTGTGCCGTCATCCTTGGTAACGGGCTGATAGTAAACACCATTCAGCTCATAATACTGCTGGCCATCGATGGTGATCGGCTGTGCTCCGCTGGGCAACTGGGTAATTTCAGCACCCAGAGGTGGCTCAACTACAGTATACTGATTGTTTTGTTGCTGGTAGTAAAAGCCATTGCTGTAGTAGTATGAAGCATCGTTCCAGTAGAAGGGGTAGTAGCCGTAAGGTAACACTCCCAAACTAAAACCGATACGCGGCCAGTATAAGCTGGCGTATAAGCCGCCGTTCCACCAGTAGCCGCCGTGGTAACCCCACCATCCGCGACCACCCCAATAGTTCGGGCCATAATAATAACCCCATCCATAACCGCGATTGTAACCGTAAGCGCCGGGATGCCAGCCATAGCCACGATAGCCATAAGCACGGCCTCCCCAGCCACGATTACCATAACCACGATTGCCATAGCCACCGCGATAAGCATTAACACCACCCCTGTTGCCATTGCCACGATAAGCATTGGCATTACCACGGTATGCGTTATTGCCACGATAGGCATTAGCGTTGCCACGGTATGCGTTATTGCCACGATAGGCATTAGCGTTGCCACGATAGGCATTACCATTGCCCCTAAAAGCGTTTGCGTTACCCCGTTGCGGTGCAACACCTGTACGCTGATAACCGCCTTTTTGCGGAGCTGAATAAGCGCGTGAGCCGCCGCCATTATAAGCACGCTGACCACCGCCACCGTTGCCTGCACGGCCACCACCGCCAAAACTTGCGTGACCGCCGCCACCCCCATAACTAGCATGGCCGCCGCCACCTGAATGACCACCGCCACCGCCACCGTTGTGGTTACGCTGAGCACTGGCCGGAAGAGCTAAAAACAGACAAACCAGTCCGCTTAAGCCAATTGATAACAAATATTTGAAAGACCTTTTCATGATTTTATATTTTATCCCTTTTTTTAAAACTTTATTGAATAGACTATTTTCAGCATAAAGGTTTAATTACGCCTGATTATTTTAATTATACTTGCACCGGTATGACATTTAAAGAACACAATTAAGCTTACGAAATAAAATGATCAACGATACTAATGCACTTAACCAGGTTGCCGAATTTCATCAAACTTTTAAACATCCGATAGTAAAGGAGCCCGCTATTCCGTCTAAAGAACGGTGCGAGCTGCGTATTTCGCTATTGGCCGAAGAACTAAAGGAACTGCAGCAGGCGGTTGAAGACAATAACCTGGTTGAAGTGGCCGATGCGTTGTGCGATATACAATACGTACTTGCCGGCGCTATTTTAGAATTTGGACTTGGCGAAAAATTCAAAGAACTATTTGACGAGGTTCACCGCTCCAACATGAGCAAAGCTTGCAAAACCGTTGAAGAAGCAACCCTTACTATTGATCATTACAAAAATACTGCCAATACGGAATCATACCATAAACAGGCTGACGGGCTGTTTTTAGTGTATCGCACAGCTGACAACAAGACACTAAAATCCGTAAATTATTCACCGGCTGACCTGGCCGTTATACTAAATAAATAAGCAGAAAATCATAGTCCCGAGCGGTAAAAATGGTGACAAGATTTTGTCACTGACAAAACAATGTCAGTACCTAAGTTGTTAATAATCAGCGATTTTTCGCTTTGTTGCACGCTTTTGCACTTGTTGCGAACGTAACAAAATTACACGCGCAGGAAGGTCTTTTTCTGATACAAGTAATACAGGAAAAGCCACTTGATGAGCACATAGGTTATGGCCATTGCCACAGCATTATATGGGTTGCCCAGCAGTTGCCCAAGCCACCCGAAGAAGGCCTGGTTGGTGAATCTCCAGGCGATGAAATGACCGGACATATATATAAGGATAGAGTTCATCCCGATAACCCTAAAGAAAAGCGTCCATTTTTTATAGCCCAGCACATCGATAACGTAGTAAAAGAGGGACATTAGCAAAAGGCTGATCCCGCCAACAAGCAGCACAAATGAGCTTGACCATAGGTTTTTGTTGATGGGGAAATCTAGATTCCAAAACAGCGACAGGGCTATAAAAACCAGTCCAACGCATGCCATAATTAAGGTTTTTTCCAGCTGTGTTCGTTTTTTGTCCTTTAGAAGAGTTCCTGTGAGGATGCCTAAAAGCCCTGTACTAATTGCCGGTATGGTGCTGAAAAGCCCTTCAGGGTCGTGCATATTAGTTTTAGTGCCGGGGAATGGAACATACAGATGACCCGGCAGTATGGTGCGATCCACCCAGGATGCAAAATTGCCTTGCGGGGTCAGGTCGCCGGGATGAAACCCTGGCGCCGATGTGAATTTAAGTAACAAGTAATATCCTATTATAAAAACCCAGAACCATATCATTTGGGCAATTTCCGAAGCGTACAGGTAAATAATATTGGCAAACATGTATGCAATGCCTATCCGGCCCAATACGCTCGGAAACCTGATATCGGCTATGGGCTGTATCTTGAGGCCATTATTGGCTATTAATCCCAACAATACCAATATAAGCCCTCTTTTGATCACCCGCCACAGCAATTGTGTGCGGGTTTTGCCTTTCTCCAGTTCCCGGCCCACCGAGAAAGGGGTGGAGACACCGGCCATAAACAGGAATAACGGAAATATCATATCATAGGCATGAAAACCATTCCATAACGGATGCTCAAATTGATTGGCGACCGCGGTCCAAAACGTTGACTTTGTTCCGTCCCTTAACGCGTAAAGAATGGCGTCGGCACCCATGATCCAGAACATGTCAAACCCGCGCAGGGCATCTAACGAATATAAGCGGGTGGAGGTGGTGTCGAAGTCATCCGCCTGCGCTGTCGAGGTTTTGGCCATAAGTTTAAATTGAGGGTTTTAATTGATTAGGGAAAGGTAAAACTTTTTAAAGAAATTTACAAAGTACAAAAGCGCCTCTTTAATTAAGCTGCGTCGGCATCTTTTTAATCGCTTTATCTTGCAGCCTCGCTATAAAGATAACCATGCAGGTTGCACCGATGACAGCGAAAAGCATATCCGACTGTGTGTCCCACACATCCCCCTGGGTACCCAAAAAGGAGTCGCCCGAAGAGCCTGATGACACGGAAACCAGCCATTCCAGTAATTCATAAAGCAGGCTGATCAGCCCGCAAACAGCGATCGTTAAAAATGGAATCCAACCTTTCTTTTTAAAAACATCTAAGCGGATAAAAATTTCACGGGTGATCATAGCGGGTACAAAGCCCTGTGTAAAATGTCCCAGCTTGTCGTAGTTATTGCGGCTTTGATGAAAAACATCCCTTACCCAGTTAAATGCAGGAACCAGTGCATAAGTGTAGTGGCCGCCAATAAACAGCACATAACAATGCAGCAGTATAAATATATAGGTTAGGTAGCTAAATTTGAACCGTTTGAAAGTGAAAAGGAGGATCAGGAAGCCGATTATGGCCGGAAAAACCTCTAATATCCAGGTAAAATAATCGTGCGGGTTTATTGCGGAAACCACGAGGCCAGCCACAAACAGGAAAACTAAGAGGGCATACTTTTTCATTCCGTTAAGGTAATAAAAAAAATATGCTCTTGTTAATAATCCGTTATACGCCTATTCGCCGCGTTTAAGGCCGAACTTTTCGATCTTGCTGTATAGGTGACTACGCTGTATATCAATGTCGTCAGCAGTTTTTGAAACGTTCCAGTTGTTCTTTTCCAGCTTGAATTTGATGTACTCGCGTTCAGCAAAGTCCTTATATTCCTGGAAATTTGTAAACTTTTCGTAATCGGTTTGTTGCCCGGAATTGCCGTTAGTTGCTGCTGCAGGCGATGACGGGTTGGCAAAGGCTCGTACATCGCCGTCGGTTATTACTTTGTCGCTCAGGATAATAAGGCGTTCAACCATATTCCTCAGTTCACGAATATTGCCCGTCCATGGCAATGCTCTAAGCGCCTCAAGGGCCGCATCCGATATCTTTTTAACCGGCATGCCGTAATCACTGCATATTTCTTCTAAAAAGGTTTGTGTAAGCAGCGGGATATCATCGCGCCGATCGGTTAGCGACGGCACATGGATCAAAATAACGCTAATCCGGTGGTAAAGGTCGAGCCTAAAATTGCCGGCGTCTATCTCCTTCAACAAGTCCTTATTTGTTGCAGCAACTACCCTCACATCCACCTCTATTTCTTTTTCGCCGCCGACACGGGTTATTTTATTTTCCTGCAGGGCCCGCAGCACTTTTGCCTGCGTAGAAGCGCTCATATCGCCAATCTCATCCAAAAACAGCGTACCGCCATTGGCCGACTCAAATTTTCCTATCCTTTGTTTAATGGCCGATGTAAACGATCCCTTCTCATGCCCGAATAACTCGCTCTCAATCAATTCAGCTGGAATAGCCGCGCAATTTACTTCTATCAAAGGCGCACTTGCGCGGTTTGATTTTTCATGAAGCCACCTGGCAACCAATTCCTTACCACTGCCGTTGGCCCCGGTTATCAGTACACGGGCATCGGTAGGGGCGACACGATCGATCGTTTCTTTTATTCTCAGGATCGACTGGGACTCGCCCAGCATATCCCTCACTTTGGCAACCCGTCTTTTTAGTACTTTGGTTTCGGTAACCAGGCTTCCTCTGTCCAGTGCATTGCGAACGGTGATCAGCAACCGGTTCAGGTCGGGCGGTTTTGAAATAAAGTCGAAAGCGCCTTTTTTACTTGCCTCAACAGCGGTTTCGATGTTGCCATGGCCTGATATCATGATAAACGGCAGGTCGGGTTTCATGGCCAGGCCTTCGCTCAGCACTTCCATGCCGTCTATGCGGTTCATTTTAATATCGCACAGCACCAGGTCGTAATCGCCTTTTGCAATCAGTTCAAGGCCATCTATGCCATTATCAACATCTTCAACAACATAGTTTTCGTATTCTAATATTTCCCGTAAAGTACTGCGTATCGCACGCTCGTCATCGATAATTAAGATTTTGGCCATCTCGTGTTTTAAATACTTATTTGCTAATATATGTAATGTATAGAAAACTAAACACTATTGCCATGTAATTGTTTTGTGGTAAAATAAAATTGTCATTTAGCTCATGGTTCATGGTTCATGGTTCATAGTTCATAGTTCATAGAAGAAAATGCAAACTACCATACATTAACCGTAAATCTCAGGTAGGCTAAACCACAAACCTTCCTACCATGAACCATGAACCATGAACCATGAACCATCTCAACTAAACAAAAAACCCCTTTCGTTTGCACAAAAGGGGCCTGTTTGCAGCTGCAAACCTGTAAGCCGGGTTCTGTACCGTTCCGGAGGAGCGGCTTCTATCATTGATCTGGTCCCGATGTTGCCATCGGGCTTAAGCAACCTACCCATCCCGGCGACCATCCGCACAGTGGCGAATAATACGGAAACGAGCCGCCTCACTTCCGGGACCTATTTGGTTTTTCAACTCCTGAGGTTTACCGCGATCCCGGTCGCCCGGGAAAGCCGTGAGCTCTTACCTCACGTT
>OLLK01000237.1_pt1 | contig 65454 bp, 65 predicted proteins | sample 1604531 | NCBI WGS metagenome assembly OLLK01 (sample SAMEA104055722, study PRJEB20765) | soil metagenome | isolation source: soil | reverse complement strand
TTTTTGCGCCGTAGGTGCAATACCTGAATATGCCTTTTGAATAACAATGGTGAAAAATATATTGCACCTACGGCGCAAAAACAGCTGTCGCATAAGACAGAAGCAAAGTACATAGATGTGGGCACACGGTAGCCTTAAAAGGGACGGCAATGACCAAGACTTTTTTACTTTCATTGCCGTCGGTTTTAACCGACGGATAAAAACAGGTGTCAAAATTGGCTTTAGCCAAATTCCACGCGGTGCTTAAGCAATGCAAGCGTGGTAAATCGCGACAATTTGAATTGCACCCAATTTGCCCGTCAGTTCATAAACAAATCGCCCGGTCATCTCATAATTGCCTTCTGCACTGCGCACATAAAAATAACCGCGCTTCATCCACTACTTTAATGGTCCCTTTGGCATCCTGCATCAGGCGTCTTTTATCACCGCTGGTGCAATGTTCCAGGCCAAGGTTATGGCCAATCTCATGCAGGCAAACCTTAGTCAGCCTTTCACGAAATAATTGGTCTGAAGCATTTTGTCTCAATCTGAAAGTTGATACCACACAGGTTGTTCCCGGTTGGTAGCCCAGGCCAAATATGCCCCATTCGTTAGAGTGCCGCTCTGGGTTTACTACGGCGACGTCTTGTTCTGTTAAAATGAGCAGGTTTTCGCTGGAGTTGTATTTTGATAATATCCTGTTGGCCTCGTACCTGGTTTTGCTATCGGCCAGTATATCGTCGGTAAGGTTTACTGCTGGTTTAACAATGCATTTATAATGATAGAATTTTTCAACTGTGGATTTAACCAGGTTGATGTCCGCCATTTCAACATGACCAAGGGGCTGGATATATACCACTTTTGGCCGGCTGCAGGAAAGGCAGGCCATCAGTACATAAAGAAAAAACAATAGTCGATTCACTAAAAAAAGGTAAAGAGAATTGTTGGGAACATCAAATCCGGGGAATTTTACGGCAGGCAGATTAAACATTGTCGCTTTCCGGGTGGCTACTGAAAATAACACTTTTTCGAAATGAAGGTGTACGAGATGGTAAACTGGGTAAAAAAGTAAGTATCGCGCGGTACAAGGTCGCCGCGCTGCGTGCCGGGGCTGCCGGTATAGATGCCGGTTTGCTCGCCCGAGCGGTCGGATAGTTTTTCCTGGGTGGTGTTATGCGCCTTAAACGCGTAATACCCCCCCACATCGTCCAGGTAGTCGGTATTGGGGTTGCGGTAGCCGATCTCGACTCCAAGCGTTACCGAGCCTGCAATGTTGTATTTCAGGCCTGCACCGTAAGGGATGGAAAAAGCTGTGTTGGGATAGGGCTTCTTTTGGTTTTCTGTCTCCAAGCTTCGCAGATCATACTTTTGGCCCTGGTAAACCGTAGTAGGGGTGTAGGTTACAATACCCACTCCCAGGTAAACGTATGGAGTGTACCGGTTTCGGCCTACCTGCGGGATATAGTTGAAAAAGTTAAACTCGCCCATTACGCTTACCTCGTTTAAAGTTGTGGTAAAGCTTAAGTTACGCTGTTGGAATTGCAGGTTTTTCGATGTGCTATCGGCAGCACTGATGATGCCGAAATTATAGCTGGCGCGAATAGCCAGGAAGCCGTTAAAGTTTCGTTTGGCAAAAAAGCCGAAGGAAGGACCGCTGGGTTTAATAGGATCGTTGATGTTAAGGTCGCCCATGTAACCGGCGGCGCCGACGCCTGCCCCAAACTCCCAGGTTTGGGCCTTTAAGTTGTACGAGATCAGGAACAAGAATATAATGAGTACAAATTTGGGCATCCACACAAATTTAGTAATTGCGGGCATCAAGACCCCACAATAATTTGTTTCTTAACGTTGATAAGTAACTTTCATTATTTAAGCGGACAAGATTTAACCGGAAACCGGCCTTTTTTACCTCAAACCGGATGGCTTTGTCGATGGCAGCCGTCCGCGAATCGCAGGAAACCAGGTAATTGGTACCCCGGCTCTGCACGTCAAACGATAGCACACTGCTGTCGGGCAATACGATCGGCCTTACATTCAGGTTATGCGGCGAAACAGGGGTAAGTACCAGGCTGTCCGAGCCCGGATGAATGATAGGCCCGCCGCAGCTTAACGAATAAGCGGTTGATCCCGTTGCAGTGGATATGATAATGCCGTCGCCCCAGTATGAGTTTAAAAACTCTCCGTTCAGCGAAACATGTGTAGTGATCATAGCCGAATCATCCCGACGATGGATAGTGATATCGTTCAGTGCAAAATTATCCGCGCCAAAAACTTTGGTGTCCGAGTTGATGCAGATCAGCTCGCGGCTGTCCAGCGTAAAGTTTTTCGTGGCTACCGCCTGTATAGCGTCTTCGATATCATTTTTGTTAATACTGGCCAAGAAGCCAAGCCGGCCAAAATTGATACCAATAACCGGTATGCCCGAATCGCGGATCAGGGTAACGGTATCCAGCAAGGTGCCATCCCCGCCAAGGGTAATAAAAAGATCGATAAGCCCTTTTATTTTATCATCAGGCCCCAGCACTTTGTAATGCAGCGCGCTGATACTATCTTTCAGGTAGACATGAAGCTGGTGGTGAACATAAATAGCGGCCCCATGCTGCACAAGTTTATCAAAAACCTGCTGTATGTACGGAAGTACTGCGTTGTCGTTAAATGGCCTGCCGTAAATTGCAATCTTCATAGTTTTTTGTCCATGGTCCATGGTCCATAGTCCATGGTAAAAAGTTTTGAAAATTTCAGTTATCTGCTATGGTCTATGGACTATCGACCATGGACTCTTCTTACTACAAATTAAGATAATTCATCAGCGAATCGTACCGGTCCCGCGAATTATCGATCTCGCCGCTATGGTTAAAAGTTGCTTTAATGGTATACTCGTATCGTAAAAAGGTAGATAAAATTGCCGAAATATCCTGTTTGTTTACTTTAAGAGTGACTTCCATCCGGGTTGAGTCAGGGAATGAACGGATGTAAGAGCTAAGAATTTGCGCATTGTCCGACTCAACAATTTGCGCCATGTGGGCCAGCGAGTTGTTTTTATTGCTGATCTCCAGCACAATGATGCCGCCCGGCTGGCTAACAGATGTTAACTGTGCAAAATATTCGGTCATCGCGTTTATGGTAATGAGGCCAAGGTATTTGCCTTTGTCGCTTAGTACCGGCACAACAGTTAGCTGCTGCTCATAAAATATGCGGATAACATCATAGATGTGCTGCTCCTCGCGTATGTACGGATTGGGCAGCGAGAGCGCCAAAACACTAACAGGCGCCTGGTAATCGGTTTGTTCTATAAGGTCATCCTCTGCGATGAGGCCCATAAACAGTTCATCATTTACAATTGGCAGGTGCCGGATGCGAAATTCCGCCATCCGGTCAACCACCTTCTGGATGGTATCGGCGGTACTAACCGGCGGAATTACATCAGCAACTAGCTCAATCGCAAACATCTTAAACCCTTATCCTTTCTAAAAATCCTTTTAATATCCTGTTAAACTCGTCCGGCTGTTCCATCATCGCCGCATGGCCGCAATGGTCAATCCAATGCAGTTCGGCATCGGGCAGCAACTCGCTAAATTCAACCGCCACTTCGGGTGGTGTAATCTTGTCCTCCCTGCCCCAGATCAGCGATACCGGGATCTCGATCTTATACAGGTCCTTTTTCATATTATGACGGATGGCCGATTTGGCCATGGCCAGTATCCTGATCACCCGATGACGGTCGTTTACCGTTGCAAATACCTCGTCAACCAACTCCTTGGTGGCCGTTTGCGGATCGTAGAAGGTATATTCTACTTTTTCTTTTACAAAATCATAACTCCCGCGCCTTGGGAATGAGCCGCCAAAGGCATTTTCGTACAAGCCTGAACTGCCGGTTAATACCATCGACTTCACGACTGCAGGGTGCGATAACACATAGATCAGCGCCACGTGGCCCCCTAGTGAGTTGCCCAATAGTGTTACGTCGGTTAACTTCTTGTAAGTCACAAATTTATGTACAAATTTCGCCAGGGTCTTTACACCGGTAGTGAGCAATGGCAGGTCATAAATAGGCAACATGGGGATAATCACCCTATATTCCGGGCTGAACTCCTCAACCACCCTTTCCCAATTGCTTAAAGCACCCATAAGGCCGTGCAGGAGCAGCAAAACCTCTCCCTCACCCTCATCGATGTAACTAAAACCATGTTCCTCTTTAAGCACGAAATCCATAAAAATTTGTAAAGGTTATATTTCTTTAAGTATCGGCAAAACTACCTTAATCCTTGTTACCCGTCTATTCCGCTATAAAAATAGGTTATTGCATTTATGTTCCAACAAATAATGAAATTATTTAGGTTGAATGAGTTGATTAACTTGGATTAGGTTGATCGAGTTTTCCGGTGCTAACTTAATCAAGTTAATCTAACTTAATCAACTTAATCAACTAAGCCAGTAGCGCCTTCACCACCTCCGATATTGTCCTTCCGTCGGCCTTTCCGGCCAATTCCTTATTGGCCGCACCCATCACCTTGCCCATATCTTTTACCGATGTGGCCCCAACGCGGGCAATCAGTTCCTTCAAATAAGCTTCAATTTCATCATGGCTCATTTGTTTGGGCAGATAGGGCTCTATCACCTGCATTTCCTGCATTTCAATATCGTAAAGGTCTTCCCTGTTTTGCGTTTTATATATCTCTGCCGATTCCTTACGCTGCTTGATCAGCTTTTGCAATACTTTTATTTCCGTGTCTTTATCCAGTTCTTCACCGGCGCCTTTTTCCGTCCGCGCTAACAATAATGCTGCTTTTACGGCCCGCAGTCCCCGCAGCCTGTCGGCTTCCTTAGCCAGCATGGCCTGCTTAATGTCCTGGTCTATTTGGTTGATGAGTGACATATGTTTTGGTTTTATTTTAGTCCGGAAGTCCGAAAAGTCGGAAAGTCCGGAAGATTTATTTTGATTTTAGTCCGGAAGTCCGGAAAATCCGAACGTCCGGAAGATTTATTCGCCCTGCATTCATCTTTCGGTCCCGATAGCTATCGGGATTCCGACTTCCGGACTACTTCCTAGAAATGATCGCCGCCGAGGCCTGGGCCGTTGGCATCACCGTCATTTCATTAATATTTACATGCGCCGGCCGCGATACAGCGAACCAAATGGTTTCGGCAATGTCTTCCGCGGACAGCGGTTCAAAGCCATCATAAACCTTTTTGGCGCGTTCCTTATCGCCCTTAAACCGCACTTCCGAAAACTCTGTTTCAACTGCGCCCGGGTGTATGGCGGTTACCCTTATACCATAAGGTAAAAGGTCGATACGCACGCCCTGGTTTAAAGCATCAACAGCAAATTTTGATGCGCAATATACATTGCCGTTTGGATAAACCTCCTTACCCGCAATTGAACCCAAATTGATGATATGCCCCTTCTTGTTTTCCACCATCCAGTTGGATACCACTTTGGTAACATTCAGCAAGCCTTTTACATTGGTATCTATCATCGTATCCCAATCCTCAAAACTGCCATTTTGTATCGGGTCCAGCCCCTGGCTTAGCCCTGCGTTATTGATTAGCACATCAACTTTTTTCCATTTGGCGGGCAAGCCTTCCAGAGTTTTAATTACCTGTTCACGGTCACGCACGTCAAAATCATAATAAGCAACTTCCACGCTGTATTTGGCATTTACCTTTTTGGCAACTTTTTCCAGCCGGTCCAATCTTCTGCCGGTTAATATCAGGTTATAATTTTCCCGGGCAAACAAATGGGCACATGCTTCACCTATTCCCGAGGTGGCGCCGGTTATTAATGCAATCTTGGCCATGTATGAATAACTATCGCAGCGAAATTATGTTTTTTTTTCCGGTTCATGGTGGGTGACGGTAGAGGTAGTGTCTCAGTTTGAAATATCTCATGCTTTTATGTGGCTTTTCGTTAGCTTTACGCTATTGTATGTTTAAATGGTTCAAAAGAAAAAAGTCGATCCTCCAAAATTTGGACTTTGAGGATATTAAGGGTTTTGAAATGTTTCAAAATCCCGATTCTCTCCAATATGTTAATAAAGATGAGAGTAAAGTGATATACTTTTCAGCACTTAGCGTTAGCGGAGGCGATGTTTTTTCAATTGATTCTTATGTCGGTAAACCAACAATAATAGAATATGCCAGCGGATGGCAGTTAAAGGGGGCGAAGAAATTTGGAAATCAAATACTTATATGCGTAATTTCAGTAAGTAAGAAAGATGATGTTGAGTGGGCGAAAATATTTTTTGATTCTATCACGTCACGTTAAAAGTCGAATTGAGACACTATCCGGTAAAGTTTTTTGTATTTCGTTTCAGAGACGCAAAATGTTGCGTCTCTACATTTATTCAAAAATCAAACTAAACATAATGGTATGCAACCCCAGCTTACTTAACGGTGAGGCAAAAGGCTGGTTTTGTGGCACCAATATGTTACCCAGCGAGTTAGATATTTTTATCTCGGGCGACAATTTAAAATACTCGAAATAAATATCGCAGCCTATGCCTGCTTCGTACGAGCCGAAACCGGTGGCGTTCTTAACTGTCATTTGCAAAGGATCAAGCGTGGGCTGGTTATTGCCCCGGCCAATTGCTTCTGAGTATTTGATGCCGCCCATAATGTACAGGCGGAAATCCTGTATACGGTCGGATTTTAGCTTTACTTCCAAAGGGAAATCCACGGTAGTGGTTTGTGTTGATTTAACTACGTTCTGCGACGGTGTATTATAGGTATAAACCAACGACCTGTCGGCAAAGATCAGCGAGGGAGTTGCCCTTACTTCAACGTGCTCATCTATGCGGTAACGGGTGATAAACCCAATTGCGAAACCGGAGGTAGGCTTGGAACTGATGCCGGTGAGCGAGTCGGTAATATTGTGGCCAACGCCCGGATCGTAGTACGGATTGCGCCAGTCGGGTTGTTTTACAATTTTATAGCTGCTGGTAATTGAGGTAAAACTGAAACCGAAGGCAAGGTCGGTTTGGTCGGCGCCGCCGCCCCAGGCAGGGGCCTGCGCCAACAGCAAATTACTGCAAACAAATAGTAGAAAGACAGTTAAGTACCAGTTTTTTATCATTTAGTACCCGAATATATTGAACAAATACCAAACGCCAAAGGCCGGCATTTGGTATTTTTGAAGCCCGCTTTCTCCATCAGCCCCGTAAAGTCCTTCCCGGCCGGGAAAGCCGCCACCGATTCAGGCAAATAAGTATAGGCTCTCGCGTCTTTAGAAAACAGTTTACCTATCGCCGGCGTCAGGTAATTAAAATAAAACCAGTACAGTTGTTTTACGGGGAACGCTTTGGCTTTTGAGAACTCAAGGATCACCGCTTTGCCGCCGGATTTTAGTACCCGCTGCATATCTGCCAGCCCTTTTTCCAAATCTTCAAAGTTGCGAACACCATAGGCTACCGTCACTGCATCAAAGGTATTTGCCTCAAAAGGCAGTTTTTCTGAATCGCCCAATTTTACTTCGAAATGGTCGCCTAATCCGCGTTTTTCTATTTTTTGCTGCGCGATATCGAGCATGCCCTGCGATATGTCCACCCCGATAATTTTATCAGGTTTCAGGATGGACAAAGCTTCGAAAGCAAAGTCGCCGGTGCCTGTGGCCACATCGAGTATCAGCTTTGGCTGTATTGCCTTTAACTCGCCAATGGCTTTTTTCCGCCAGATGACATCGATCCCCAGCGACAAAAAATGGTTTAAAAAATCGTAGGTTTTTGAAATGTTATTGAACATATCGGCCACCTGCTCTTTTTTGGTGCCGCTATCGGGATGGTAAGGAACGACGGTTTTGCTCATCGCGGCAAAGATACGTTTTGATTTCGGAAGTCGGATTTTCGATTTCGGATGTTTGCTGATTTCGGAATTCGGATTTTCGATTTCGGAATTGGAATCGACCTGCATCGTTTTCGAGAATTTAAAAATGAACGCCCGTAGGGGCGACCCTTGTGGTCGCCCTGGTGTTACCATCGCGAACCAGGATAACCACAACATTGATTATTCATGGGCGTTTAACCGGTCATTTCGCGAATTCAGGGCGACCACAGGGAGCGCCTTGAAACACGTTCAAATTCAGGGCGACCGCAAGGGTCGCCCCTACAGGTTGTATTGATTCGTATTTAGACTTCAAAAATCATATCATCCGTAAATCCTACCAATCATGGTTCCGACAAAAAATGTTTGCAACTAACCTCCAAGTAAACTACATTTAGCTTTCCCAATTCCAACCTTCTTAATATTATGAAAGAAAAATCCGAATCCTCCCGCAGGAGTTTCCTCAGGAAGCTTGGTGTAGCTACTGCAGCTACCGCTATCAGCCCCGCTTTAGTAGCGGCCGCGCAGCCGGTCGGCAAGTTTTATTACCTTAAACGCAATGGCCTTTACAGTGCAAACGACAATATCAACCTGGCGCTGATCGGCGCCGGGGGGCAGGGCTCTTCTGATACGTCAACCGCACTGCAAATACCCGGCGTAAAGCTCGTTGCCGTGTGCGACCTGTACGACGGCCGCCTGGCGGATGCCAAAAAACGCTGGGGCGACGATATTTTTACCACCAAACATTATAAAGAAATTTTAACCCGCAGCGATGTGGATGCGGTGATCATCGGCACGCCCGACCACTGGCATCAAACTATCTCTATTGACGCCATGCACGCCGGTAAACATGTTTACTGTGAAAAACCAATGGTGCATGCCATCACCGAAGGCCCGGCGGTAATTAAGGCCCAGCAGGACACCGGTAAAGTGTTCCAGGTGGGCAGCCAGGGCGTTTCGTCATTGGGTAACGAAAAGGCCAGGGAACTGCTTAAAGCGGGCGCCATCGGTCAGCTCAATTATGCAGAAGGTTTTTGGGCCCGCCGCGGGGCGGTTGAAGTGTGGGAGTATCCCATCCCGGCCGATGCCTCGACACAAACGGTGGATTGGGATACCTATATCAGTAACACCGTAAAACGCCCGTTTGATGAAAAACGATTCTTCCGCTGGCGCAATTATATCGACTATGGCACCGGCATGTGCGGCGACCTTTTTGTACACCTGTTCTCCAGCCTGCACTTTATCACCGGATCACACGGCCCGGAGAAAATATACGCCGCCGGTGGGCTTCGTTTCTGGCATGATGGCCGCGAAGTACCTGACGTATTACTCGGTACATTCGACTATCCGCAAAACGAAATGCACCCCGGCTTTAACCTGTCCCTGCGCTGCAACTTTGTTGATGGCACCAGCGGCACCACCTACCTGCGCCTGGTGGGCAGCGAAGGCGCGATGGATATAACCTGGGATGACGTAGTGCTTAAACGTAACAAAAATGCCGAGCCGGACGACCCATTCTACGCTGAAAAAATGAAAAACGCCAAAGTAACCACCGTAGAAAGAAAGCATATCCTGCCGCCCGAAGAGATCACCTACTCAGCCGAAAAAGGCTACCTGGGTGGCCCTTATGACCATTTTACCAATTTCTTCAACGCCATTCGCAATAACGGCAAAGTAGTGGAAGACGCCGTTTTTGGTTATAGGGCCGCTGCGCCTGCGCTGTTGTGTAACGATAGTTACTTCAAGAATGTGCCAATGCATTGGGATCCGGAGAAGATGGTGTTGAAGGGATAGAAGAAGGTGAAAGGCGAAATATAAAGGGTGAAAGGTGCCGGACGTTCAGTATAATATAACTGTTTGATATTCAGGAAATTCAGATAGAACCAAAGACTTACGAAGTTTCAAAAACTTCGTAAGTCTTGCCAATGTTTGATCAGGGCGAAATCCTGACCACCCTCAAATAATCCACCATCGCCTGGTTGATCTCGCGGTTCATGTTCTCGTTGCCATCCTTAAACTGCAGGCTGATAATATGTTTTCCTTTTGAAAGCTTAATCTTAATGCCGTTGGTGAAACCCCAGTTTGACCATTCGCCTTTCCCGCGCTGCGGAAGCACTATTGTGCCGGCAAAGTGATCGTCTACATTTAAAGTCCGGATGGCGCATTTGTTTTCGGTGTTGATCGGTCCGTTGCCGTTGGCGTAGCGGAAATCAATGGTATAAACACCATCGGCATCAACGGAAACTGGGATATTCAAAACCGTATTTTTTGCTTTGCTGATCTCCACAAAGCCATTGCCTGAGTAACCTTTGTAAGCCAGGTCGGATTTATCAGTAACTGTCTCCGCTTCCACGGTGGCAGTAATTCCGGCAGGCACCAACGCTACAGGTTCGCTGTAAAATGAGCTTACTCCCTTTGCATCAGTTGCAGCCACCTGGTATTCGCCATAGGTCCCTGAAGGAATGGCGATAGAAGTACCGGTGATCGCTTTAAATTTTTCACCGTTCCGCATTACTTTATAACCTGTTGCTCCATGGATGGCCGGCCAGGATAGCTTGCCAGTACTGAGGACGACTTCCGGTGTTTCGGGGGTGGTATAATCCGGCTGTAAACTGCTTGTTCCGGCAATAATATTATTGGCCAGCACGATTTTTACCGTATGCGTTCCTTTCAGGTCGGCAGCAATAAGATGACTTGCCAAAGGTTTACCATCGAGCCACATATTTTTGATCTGGTTGCCAAATCCTTCCATCGAAATATTCAGCACAGCGCCCCGGTATTTAAAATTCTCCAATGTTCGCTTGCCGGCCAGCGCCTGAGGTACAAAGGGCTTAAATTCAATATTATAAACATTATAATGTATGCCGAAGAATACTTTATAAACCAGCGCGATGTTACCCGAAAGGCTCCATAGCATATTGCTGGAGTTGATCTGTGTGCCGGCATAATCGCCGTCGCCAACCACAAAATTTTCCTTATTCGTTAAAAACATCGCCGCAGGGCGGTAAATAGCGCTGATGGCCCTGAGCAGCGAAGTTTCGTTACCCGCTTTTGCCGAAGCCATGGCCCAATAGGTTTCCACAAAAGGCCAAACGGCTTTGTTATGATAGGGGAGGATGCCCGGTATTTGCGGGTAAATGCAGGGAATACCAAATGCATTTGCTGGTGTATTCGCAACCACTTTCTGTTGTTGCTCCGCATCGGCCGCATCGAAATAAACAGCCAGCGCTTCACCCAATGCTTCTGATCGCGGCGATAAGGTTTTAAAATTGCGCCCGTACAGGTATTGGCCATAATAGCCTTTGTCGGCCACCCACAAATGTTGGGTAATACCTTTTCTGATGGTGTTAGCCCGTTCAGCGTAGGTTGCTGCTGCCGGATCTTTCAATATTTTGCCCATGGCAGCCAGCACTTTGTTTACCTGGTAATGTACCACGTTAGTACCCAAACATTCCGACTCATAAATATCAACCGGCTGCATCCATTTGGGATAGGTTTCTTCACGCCAGTCCAAAAATGAGGATTCGCCGCGCACCAGCCCGGTTACCTTATCGTAAGCGTTTAAGGCATCGTCATCCGCCGAGTTTTTGATGATGGGGTAAACTTTTTTTAGCCAGGCTTCATCGCCCGTCACTTTATAAACTTCATACGCCGCAACGCCCCATATCATCCGGTCGGTTGAGCAGGGGTAAGCGCCGCCGGTGCCCGTATCCTGTATAATGCGGCCATTTTGCACCTTGCGCATCAGGCTGTACATGGCTACTTTGGGCTGCAGCACCGCCATAGACAGAATGATGCTATAGCTGATATCCCTGGTCCACACGCCTCCCCATTCCTTGCCGGTGCGGAAAGTACTGTCGGGCTCGACAGCATTTTGCATTTCCTCCAGCCCCAGGTTATAAATCGCATCGCTTATTTTGTAGGATGAATGGTATTGCGGAAAAGCTGTAACATCCCTGGTCATTTTCCATGAGGAGGCCAGCTTGTTGGCGTCTTCCGGCTTATTCAGTACCAGGGTGGTTTCGTAAATGCCATCGCCGTCCGGGTCTTTCAGTTCCAGCCTGGCATGGTTTACCAGGTTGTTAAAATCCCATATCAGGGGCGCAGTATTGCCGGCTACAAATACGCCTTTAAAATCATTTTTGTATATTTTTTCGCCATTGGCGCCGGTATAATAACCTTGCTCTTTAAATGCTTTTAATACCGGCCGCATATCCAGCCTGATTTTTAGCTGGGTAGATGCCTTAAGATAAACATCGCTTTTAGCTTGCGGTTTGGCGCCTGCATCGGGCTGACCGAAAACGATAACCGGCGTTTCATTCACCTGGCCCTGGCAATAAAAATAATGGTTTTTGCCCACCGCCATTTCGTTATCCTTGCCATTAATGCTGAATTTAAATTCGATCACCGGGCTTTTAAATAGATTTGCGGGGCTGGCGTAGTTAGATGTCAATTCTGTCGCCGATAGTGCCTTCGCAGTAAATTTCCCCTGCACCACCCTGTCGGCGTAAATGCCATAGGCTTTTGAAGCGTATATCGGTTTGCTGGTTTGCGCCAAACTGTAAACTGTTGGAAATAAAAGGCAAACAAAGAATGAGAGGCAAGTTTTCATCAATTTGAATTTGACCTTAAATAAAGATATAAAATAAGGTAAATCAAAAAGATAAAATAATGGACAGATCAAACTGACGAACTAAACTATCTCTACAAATTCCGATAGATGATTATGCTTTCTTCAATGTTAACCAAAGCGGTCTCACATCCACTGCGCATTTTCACCAAAGCAATTCTTCTTAGTTATCAGTTTCTGATTCTTTCGAGGTTGATAATACGACCATTATTATCTTTTCCTTCTAGCATATCTAAATTATTATTTAATCGGAAAAGCCAAGTAGAAATTTCATTATCAGAAGAATCGGTCATAAACAAAACCCATAAACTATCGTTGCTAATGCTGTAAATATCATTGTAAGCCTTGACTTGCTTGTTGTTGTTGTAAATAATGATGGTGTTTTCAAGAACTCTGAGTTTATCACCTAATTTATATGAGTGATTTTGAGTATTGCTATTTTGATCAAAAAGAGCACACTTCCAATCTCCAGTAAATGTTTTTATCGAAGCACGAGATTTATAAGAATTTATCTCAGCTTCCAATAACCTATTTCGTTGTTTGAAATCGAGGTTTTCACCGTTTAATCGTGTATTTTCACCTTCGGTTTGGTTTATTGATTGAATCGTCTCCAGCAGTTTCTTGGCAGATTTATCGTACTCCAATTTTTGATCCATTAGATATGAAATACTTACGAATCTTTCTTTCGAAATTTTGAGGCGTTGATTATTTCCCCATGTTTCAATCCATTCATTAAAGATTAAAATTAGATTCCTTAAGAACGGAAAGAGGAAAGTGTAACACCCAGCAATAATCAATGGTAGGTATAGGTTAAGCCAAGCATTAGTATTTTTCGTCACCAAGTCAAAATACGAATTATAACCGTCGGTCTTAAGCTCTAGAAATTTGTAGAAAAACAAACCTATCGGAATTTTCCAATTGGCTATAAGCCAAGCTATTATGAAAGATGAAATAAGAGGACTAGATAAGCGCTCTCTTATGCTTTTAAAGAAATCTGAAAATTTGTCCATTGCAGCAGGTTATTTAAAAGATAAAATTATGCATTCCCTGATGAATAATTAATCAATCCAAATAAACTGGCAAAATCTTATAATTCCTTATCGCGGTTTAGACTTAATAACCCCTTCACATCCAATGCTTTGGTAAACATCGTCAAATCGCCTTGCTCATCCAGCGGCCATTGCTCACGCGGCCGGTCCCAATATAATTCAACACCGTTGCCATCCGGGTCATCCAGATAAATGGCTTCGGACACACCATGATCGGATGCGCCGGTGATAGGATATTTAGCATCGATCAGCCTTTGCAATATCTCAGCCAGGTCTCTACGCTCAGGATATAAAATAGCCGTATGATACAAACCCGGCGCGTATTCAGGCGCGGGTGAGGCGCCTTTGCTATGCCAGGTGTTTAAACCGATGTGATGATGATAGCCCCCGGCGGAGATGAATGCGGCCTGGCCACCGTACATCATCACCTTTTCAAACCCAAGCAAGCCCGAGTAAAAATCCAGCGATTTTTGCAGGTCGCTTACCTTTAAATGCACATGGCCTATGCGGGTTTGTGCAGGTATTTTATAATCGTCCATTAAATTACATGTTTAAACATCAAATTTACGAAATGTAAATCTCTTTAGTGTTTCCCTTCTGTAAAAATAAAGCGTTTTCAACTGGAAATTGCTGGCTATCAGCTAAATTATCATTCTTGTTTTTTAAAGATCAACGTCTCGCTTTTATTTTCATCAGCTTCCTTTATTTCTGTTCGCAATTCTATAACATTTTCTCTTCTTTTATTGACAGGGATGGGCACGCCGCCGATGATACCCACCCCGAAGGATGCAAGCGCCATCAACATGATCATGCCCGCAATGCGCAGCACTTTTGTAAATTTTTTCACGGATAATAAATTAAATAGTGAATGGCCGGACGAAAAATCCCCCATAGCCATTTTGATAAAATGATTTGATTTACCGCAAGGCGGTACAGAAAAGAGAGATTAAACTAAGCTGTGCGCCGGTTCGGCTTTACCATTTTGAGGAATGGTTTTGCTAATAGCGATAAGCATTTGATAAGAGCAGACTAAATCAGGATTCTGCCAGCGTTTCAGTTTGACGGCGTACGTTTTATCATGCAACAGGCACAAATTCACAATGGAATAATCTGCAAATTCGACGTTATTTTGTTTTGAAAGATTTGGCCGGTTGGTTGAGAAGTGAATACTGTTAACGGCGGATTTGCTGCCGCGAATCATCCATGAGGTTTGCACTGGCGATGGCGCTGCCTGGAGTGATGAACTCAACCCGGACAGCGAAAAAACGCTTACAAGCATTACAACGGCAATCAGCCATTTGTTAAGTGTTTGTTTTGAGCTATAGGTACCGGGATCGTGCATTGTATTAGCGAAGGTACCAAAAGAAGATGAATCGACAAAACAGTCTGCGATACTTGATATCATGCATTCTTTCTTTCGGACTTCCGGTCTTTTCGGACTTCCGGACTTATACCCTACCTTTGCCCCCATGGTCATTAAATCAGCCGAGTTCATCTGCAGTAATACCCAAATCTCAAAGCTACCGCCGCCTGTAAAGCCGGAATATGCTTTTATTGGGCGGTCAAACGTTGGCAAATCATCGCTTATAAATATGCTTTTGAGCAAAAAGGGACTTGCCAAAACATCACAAACCCCAGGCAAAACCCAGCTGATCAATCATTTTTTGATCAACGATAACTGGTATATCGTCGATCTGCCGGGTTATGGCTATGCGCGTATCTCCAAAAGCAAAAAAGAAGATTGGAACAAATTTATCCGCACCTATTTGGACAAACGCGAAAGCCTGCAATGCGTGATGGTTTTGATTGACAGCCGGCTGGAGCCGCAAAAGATAGACCTGGAGTTTTGCAACTGGCTGGGCGAAAAAGGCCTTTCATTTGTGTTGGTGTTTACCAAAGCCGACAAGCAATCCGGGTTGAAGACAAGTCAGAATATTGTTAAATTTAACAAAGCCTTGCTGCAAACCTTCGAGGAAGCTCCCGGATATTTTATAACTTCGGCCGAGACACAGGAAGGGCGCGATGAGGTGCTGAATTTTATCGGCGATATCAATAAAAACTTTACAATTCCACAAATAAATAACTAAAACTATGAAACGCACAGCACATGCACATTGGAACGGCACTTTCCAGGATGGTAAAGGTGACCTGACCACACAAAGCACCACCCTTAACAAAACCCAATACTCATTTAAAACCCGTTTTGCCGACGGTGTGGGCACTAACCCTGAGGAGTTGATCGCTGCCGCACATGCCGGCTGCTTTACCATGGCCGTAGGTTATGGTTTAAGCACTGCAGGCTTTACGCCTGGCGACCTGGACACTACGGCTACTTTAGACCTTGATACCACCACTTTCAGCATAGCGGGCATTCATCTCGACTTGAAGGCCTCAAAAATTGAGGGCGTTAGCGAAGAAAAATTTATGGAAATAGCCGAAGGCTCAAAAGCGAATTGCATTGTTTCCAAAGCGCTGAGCGTGCCTATCACGCTGAGTGTAACCTACGCGTAAAACCATTTTTTTTAAACCCGGCGGCGACGGTTCGGTCCAAATACAGTCCGCCCATATCAATATTTGTTTAGAGAGCAGCATAACAAACTGCTCTCTTTTTTTGTAGTATATACATCAAACAATAAAATTATGGCGAACCGTTTTGGCAGCCGGATACTGTTTATCCTGGTAAGCACCATTATCATAACCGGGTTCCTGGTATTCCTTTTCTTTTATATCAAACACCAGTTCTCCGTATCGCGCATTGAAATTAGCGACACCGGGCTGGTTCAAAAAATAACCAGTATGGGTAAGCTGGAGTTGGTTAAATATGAAATGAAGGATATCATAGAGCAAAAAGAGATTCATCCCATTTTACCTGATAGCCGTGTATTGCTTTTGGCTGTGGGCGAGGTTACGGCGTGTATCGATCTTACTAAAGTCAAAAGATCGGATATCACGCAGGGCAAGGATTCTGTTACAGTTTTTTTACCGGCGCCTGAGATCTGTTATGCAAAGCTCGATCACGACAAATCGAAGGTATATGATATCAAGGGCGTTATGTTTGAGGACGGCGCAAAAGATTTGGTGGAGGGTGTTTACAAAGTCGCCGAAAAGAGAATATTGGATGATGCTAATCAAATGAATGTTTTGGGCATGGCGCGCCAAAATGCGCAGTTAATTTTCAAACCCTTGCTTGAGGGTGTTTCGGGCAAAACGGTTATTTTAAAATTCAGATAGCACAGCCAATTTATTTTTTGATTTTATAGCAACTAAACCGCGCCTTTGGGCGTCCTATCAAAAATCCCCTGTTAAAATTTGTTAATTATTTGTTTTCGGCAATTCATCAACTATATTTATAGGTAATTAGCTAATCTTATTATTTATGACCTCAAAATTTACGCGAATTTTCATTTTGCCGGTTGCTTTGCTTTTAATGGCATGGCAGGTATCGGCCCAGCCAAAACTACCCGATGGTTATTTTTGGAAAAAGCTTCCGAACGGATTGGAAGTAGTAGTTATCGAGAATAGTAAGGTACCGCTGGCTACCATCGAGATTGCCGTTAAAAACGGCGCTTATACCGAGGGTCCTGAATTCAGCGGCTTATCTCACCTGTTCGAGCACATGTTTTTTAAGGCGAACAAGGATTATCCCGACCAGGAAAAATTCCTGAAACGCACACAGGAATTAGGCGCCATCTGGAATGGTACCACCGATGTAGAGCGGGTAAATTACTTCTTTACGTTTGATCGCGACAGCCTGAAAGCGGGATTGAAATTTATGAACGCAGCCATCCGCTTCCCGATCTACCGCGAGGAAGATATGAAGAAGGAGCGCCCCGTGGTTGACGGCGAATTCCAGCGTGCGGAGAGCGACCCGGGTTTCCAACTGTGGATGGGCGTACAGCAAAAGCTTTGGGGCGATCTGATCACCCGCAAGGTAGCGATAGGACTGCACCAGGTGATCAACTCGGCTACGCCCGAAAAAATGATGGTCATCAAAAACAAGTATTATTTCCCCAACAACAGCCTGGTAACCATTTGCGGTGACGTAAAACACGAAGAAGCGTTTGCTCTGGCCGAGAGTATTTTTGGCGATTGGGCCAACAGCGGCTTCGATCCTCTCCAAAAATATCCGATACCACCTTTTAAACCGCTTGACAAAAGCGAATATTTTGTAAAGGAAACCTCTATCGCCCAAACGCCTTACATGCAATTGTCGTGGCAGGGTCCGTCATACCTTACCGATTCGGCATCAACGGTTGCAGCAGATGTTTTTTCCACTATTGTTGGCTTAAACGCATCAAAACTGCAGCAAGCCCTGGTTGATAAAGGTTTGGCAAGTTCCGTTTCGCTTGGCTATACCACCTGTAAATACGTTGGGCCCATAGATATTTTTGTAGTGCCCAATCCCAATAAATTACAAGAGTGCTACAACGAATTGTTGAAACAGATCAGCATGTTTGCAAGCGCCGACTATTTTACAGACGATCAACTAGCCACCGCTAAGGCCATATTGCTCCGGAATGATACTTTCAACAAGGAAAAGCCCTCTACGCTGCCCAGCCAGATGAGTTACCAGTGGTGCAGTACCTCGTTGAATTATTACACCGACCAGGTAGATAACTATCAGAAAATTACCAGGGCTGATATCCAAAAGTACCTCAACACCTATGTGGTGGGCAAACCAATGGTGGCAGGTATGGTGATAAAACCAGAGTTAAGCAAACAATTAAATGTAGCATCGTTTTTTGCAGCCAAGTAACGTTTAACAATTACCAGCATGAAAAAAATTATATTCAGCCTGTTTGTCGCAGCGGCAGTAACAGGCATAAACCAGGCTCAGGCTCAAAAACAAGCCTACGAAACCAATGTGGATGGTGTAAAGGTGATCGTTCAGCCCAGCGGGAACAACATTGTTGAGATACAAGCCATTATAAAAGGCGGGGTTCAAAACTACCCTGCGGATAAAATGGGGATCGAGTCGATGGCGATGACCGCCCTTACCGAGTGCGGTACCGTGAACCATGATAAAAACGCATTTAAGGATGCACTTGACAAAGTGAGCGCGTCGGTATCCGGTTTTACCAGCAAAAACTATTCGGTTATCCGGATGAATTGCATCAAAAGCGATTTTGATACCGTTTGGCCGCTTTACGTGGAAGCCCTAACCCAGCCAAAGTTTGATCCAAAAGAATTTGCCCGCATTCAACAGGATGCTATAAACAATTTGAAAGCAAACGAGTCGCAGCCCGACCAGGCCATTGATAAATATGCTGATAAGGTTGCTTTTGCCGGGCGCAGCTACGCAGAAGATCCGGAGGGTACTGTTGATATTATACAAAAGCTTACCCCCGATGAAACCAAAGCCTATTACAACGGTATTTTAACCCGTTCTCGCATGACTATTGTTGTTGTGGCTGATATGGATAGGGCCACACTTGAGGCCAAGCTTAAAAGCGTGCTCGATGGCGTTAAACAGGGCCGTGCATTTGAATTTAAAAAGGAATTCTTCCGCATTTACAAAAATACGTTCTCAGCTGAATCGCGCGACCTGGCCACCAATTATGTTGAGGGGATAACCAGCGGCCCTGAGGCAGGCACGCCTGATTTTGACGCCTTCCAGGTAGCAATGCGCATTTTTGCGCAGCGCCATTTCCTTGATGTTCGTACCAACAATGGCCTGTCATATGCGCCGCAGGCATGGTTCAGTACAGGGGCTACGTCAGTGGCGAAAGTTGCGGTATCAACTACCGAGCCGGATAAATACATCGCGGTGTTTGATAAATTGGTTGATAAAATAAAGACCGAAGGTTTTAAACCAGACGAAGTGGCCAATATGAAGACCACCTACCTTACCGGTTTTTATTATAAAAATGAAACCAATACTGCGCAAGCATCCTCTATTGCAGCGAATGAAGTGGTGTACGGAAACTGGAAAAGATCATTGACACTGGTTGACGACGTGAAAAAGTTAACACCAGATGAGGTAAGCGATGCTTTCCGTAAATACATCGGCAATATCGTCTGGGTTTACCAGGGAGACCCTAAAAAGGTTAACCCCTTGCTTTACACCAACGGCACCATAAACAGGGGCGATAACCCGGTGAGTAATTAATAGTCCGGAAGTCCGAAAGATAAGAGTAGTCCGGAAGTCCGAAAGTCGGAAAGTCCGAAAGATAAGAGTAGTCCGGAAGTCCGAAAGTCGGAAAGTCCGAAAGATAAGAGAAGTCCGAAAGATAAAAGCATAAGTATTGCTTCTGTCTTTCGGACTTTTCGATTTAACCAACGAGATGAACAGTATGGAATTGATTTGATTGGAGACCAACGTCTAGAAAGCCCCTCGTCAATCTTTCGGACTTTCGGACTTTCGGACTTTCGGACTTCCTCACGCTACTTCCAGCCTGCTTTCGGCAATGAAACCTGTAGGGATGGTGAACGAGAAGGCAGTGCCCTGGCCCTGTTTACTGGTAACCCAAATGCGGCCGCTGCAGCGTTCAACAAGGTCTTTACAAAACAGCATACCCATACCGGTGCCCGATTCGTTGTTGGTGCCGGCTTTGCTGTTTACCTTGCTTTTGAACAATTTATTTAATTGCTCCTCGGTCATACCGGTGCCTGTATCGCACACGGTGATAATATGATTTTCCTGATCCTCACGATCCACCTTGATCTCGATGGTATCATTTTCGCGTGAAAATTTAATCGCATTGGTGATCAGGTTGCGAATGACGATGCGGATGGAATTAGGGTCGGCAGAAGCAACGGCGTCTTCGGGAACGCTGTCGATCAGGCAAATCCCTTTTAATGCCGCCTGCTCCTGGTAATTGCCTATTTCAAACGCAACAATATCTTTTATGTAGAAATTTTTTGATGAACTTTCAAAGTTTTCCATCTGGCTGTTGATCCAGAATAGGAGTGTATCCAGGAAGTCCGAAGTGTATTCCAATTTTTTTAATACGCCGGGTATCATTTCCAGCATTTGGTCGTGCGAAATGGTATCGTCCTGCAGCAGGTCAAACAAACCACGCAAGGTGCTCAGCGGCGCGCGCAGGTCGTGAGCCAGTACTGAAATGAGGCGATCTTTCAAAGTATTCAGGTCGTTCAGCTTTTGCGCCTGCTCATCAATGCTCGTTTTTTGCTGTAAAACCTGGTGGTTTTTCTCTTCCAGCATGGCATTGATCTTTTGCTGCTTACGTTTTTGGCGATAATAAACTACCGAAGTGCCGATCATACCAAGGATAATGATAAAAAAGATGGTATTGATCAGCCGCTGGCGGCTCATTCTTTGCTGGTATAATAAGTCTTTCTCGCGTTCCTGTTGCGCCAGCTGCTGTTGTTTACTGTGAAAATTAAGTTCAAGGTTGTACGAGGTGAGCTTTTGGATACTCTCGTTATTATTCAGGCTGTCTTTCAGTTCGATATATTGGCGCAGCATGGTATAAGCCTGGTCGAACTTTCCAAGCCCCGCGAGTGTTTTATTCAGTTGTAAAGCCGCATTTGACCTTACTGAAATGTTACCCAGCTGGGTAGAAAGCGCCTGGCCTTCCATTGCATACTTGTAGGCGTTTTTATAATCTTTTTGCAGGTTGTAAACGGTTGCAAACCCTATGAGCGTTAACGCTTCGTTGTACACCTCTTTATACGTACGCGAAATAGTTAGCGACGTGTCCAGGTTACTTATAGCAAGCTTAAACTGGTGGGTGTTACCGTAACAAACACCCAGGTCGGTATAGTCAGACATCAGCCCATCCTTATCGTCTTGTTTTTTGGCGATGGCCAGTGATTTGGTCAGATAAAAGATGGATTTTGCATAGTCGTTTTCCTTCAGCATCACCTCGCCAATATTCTCATAAATAGTGCCTACACCATTCAGGTTTTTTGCCCCGGCGAATAATTTCAGCGATTTTCTGAAATATTCCAGCGCCTTAGGATACAACTCCATGCTTTGCAAAACAACGCCGATATCGTTATAATCGGCGGCCATAAATGGCTTGTTTTTTAGTTTTATGGAGATAAAAAGTGCCTTGTAGTAATAATCCAGCGCTGTTGACAGCTGCCCTTCACTGTAATAAACAATACCTATGTTTTTATAACAGTCAGACTCATAGGTGTCGTTATTTTGTTTTTTATTAATGTCAAGCGCCAGGTTTAAATAGTGCAGCGCCGATTTATAGTTTGCCAAAAGGTTATACATCCGGCCGTAGAGCATATAACAATTGCTCAGGCCGGTATGATCATCCAGTTTCTTGTAAATCAGTATGGCTTCGTCAAATTCCTGAATGGCCTGGTTAAACCTGCCTTTAAAATAATCGGCATGCGCGGTTTGCACCAGGGCGTCGGCCACGCCGGCTTTATAATCTATCTTGCGTGAGAGCACCATGCTTTTTTGTGCATAATAAATGGTGCTGTCGGGATTTGAATCGAAATAATTGGCTGCCAGTGAATTTAACCGGTTGATACTGGTTGTGTCGGGAGCTTTTTTTCGCGAAGATTCCACCAGGGTTTTCAGGCTGTCAACCCGGCCGCGGTTAACGAAACCAAAGGAGGTAAACCCGGTTGAGAGTAGGGCGAACGTTATATATATCCTGATTTTCAATTCGTTAATGATAATTGCTTTATATTACAATCGTATACTACGGACACTTCTACGAAAAAAACACTTGTTTTTGTTGCCCGATTTTTAAAAAAAAATAAAAGAGCCCGTTTCCTGGTTAAGGAAACGGGCTCTTTAAGCAAAAGTAGTATGCTATATTACTTTAAGTTATTAACGAATTTAGTGAGCTTCGATTTATTGTTCGATGCTTTGTTTTTATGAATAACGTTCTTTTTGGCCAAACGGTCAAGCATGGATATTACTTTGGTTAAAAGCGGCTGGGCGTCAGCTTTGCTGGTTGTGCCTCTTAACCTTTTGATTGCGTTCCTGGTGGTTTTAGCCTGGTACCGGTTACGTAAGCGTTTTGCAGCGTTTGAACGGATCCTTTTTAATGATGATTTATGATTTGCCATTGTATAGCTTCGTTATTCTTTACTCTATTTTTAAGGACTGCAAATATAGGGGGTTTATTTTAAAAATCAAATACCTTTTTTATTTATGTTGAAAGGTTGTAATGTTGGAAGGTTTTAATGTTCATTTTTGGCTTAATAAAAGTAATTATCTTTGAAGATGAGGCTGATTTTTAAGCTTGCGGCTGGTTTAATCTTATTGTTTTCGCTTTCTTCATGGGGATTCTATGCGCATTACCGAATTAATAGATTCGCTCTATTCACACTTCCAAAAGGAATGTCTACTTTTTACAAAGCCAACATCGATTATATCACCGAACATGCTATTTCAGCCGATAAACGCCGTTACGTCGACTCCACCGAAGCGCCGCGCCACTTTTTAAATGCGGATCATTACGGTAAAAACCCATTTGCCAAAATTCCGGAAAACTGGTACGATGCTGCGCATAAGTATACAGCCGATACCTTAAACAAATATGGCACGCTGCCCTGGACTATCGCATCCAACTATTATTACCTGGTTAAAGCCTTTAAAGCGCACGATACCATTGCCATATTAAATGCCTCGGCAAACCTGGGCCATTACGTTGCGGATGCGCATGTGCCGCTGCATCTTACGCAAAATTACAACGGACAGCTAACGGGGCAAACGGGTTTGCATGCGCTATGGGAGAGCCGTATTCCAGAGCTTTTCGGCGACCACTATAATTATTATGCCGGCAAAGCAAGGTATATCGAGGATCCATTGAAGGAAGCTTTTAAAATTTGCAGCAGTTCGTTTAAAGGCGTCGACTCAGTTTTACGACTGGAGCGTATCTTAAACAGAACCTTCCCACCCGATAAAAAATACGAAATGGTGAAGCATGGCAACCGGATGGTTAAAGATTATTCAGTGGCGTATTGCCGGGCCTATCAAAAAATGCTGGATGGGATGATCGCCCGGCGGATGCGACAATCCATACTATCTGTCGGCAGCTATTGGTATTCCGCCTGGGTGGATGCAGGTCAGCCCGATTTGGGTAAACTGATAAAAACGCCGCTATCACTGGCAAGGGCTAAAGTGGTCGCTAAAGAAGAAAATTTGTACCAAACCGGAAAATCAGTAGCTTTAGCTAAATCATATGAGAGTAAAAGCAGCAAGGGTAACCAAAAAGAAGAAGATAATTGAATGGCGCAGCCACGAGCCGTCGCGGCTTGAAACGTTTAGCGATGCGGTATTTGCGTTTGCAGTTACGCTGATCATTGTTTCGCTGGAGGTGCCAAAATCATTTGCAGATCTGTATGAAACCATGAAGGGCACCGCCAGTTTTGCGGTATGTTTTGCATTGCTCTTCCTGATCTGGAATAACCAGAACCTTTTCTTCAGATATTATGGACTTAAGGACGGGCTTACAGTTGCGCTAAATGCATTGTTATTATTTGTGGTGCTGGTTTATGTTTACCCGCTTAAATTTTTGTTCAACCTGGTGTTTTTAGGCAACCAGTACCAGGCGAACGGGCAGCTAAAACAAATGATAACGGATCATGAAGTGCCGGTTTTAATGCTGATATATGGTTTAGGCTATACCATTATCAATTTTTTGTTTTATCTGATGTACCGCGTGGCCATCAAAAACAGGGAAAAATTAAAATTGAACGACATTGAGGTGTTCGAGTCAAAAACAATTGCCAATATTTTCCTCATCTGTTCTTTTATCGGTACTTCTTCCATATTGCTGGCTTATCTGTTGCCGCCGCAGTACGTAGGGCTTTCAGGTTTTTTCTATACCATCATAGGTCCTGCGTATTTCGTATGGTATGGTTATCGCGGCAGAAAACGCCGAAAGCTATTCGGCGAAACCGAGCTTCATTTTTCTTAAAATGGTTCGAAAATGAAACTCTACAGACGCGATGCATCGCGTCTGTACAAACGATTTAACCATTGTGCTGTATCAATCGTCCTTGACGGATTATCCCCTTTTCTTCGACGCCTTCGCTTTGGGGTTAAAATCCAATGACAATTTTATCCATTTATCAAAATCGGCCTGGCGTTGAAATGCTTCCTCGCTAACAAAAACAAAATCTTTAGCAGGGCGATTTCGGGCCATGATCATTTGCCGTACGCCATTTTCATCTAAAGCAGCTTGCATGGCTTGTTCGCCAACCCGGCACAGCAACTCCTGGCCACTTACACAAACACACATTTTTCCGTTCACCATAAAACATACGCCGCGGAACATCTCTTTTTCTTCCACATCAGGCAGGTGCGCAAGCGCCTCGCGCACGCGATCAGCAAGTTGGATGTTATAGCTCATTGGTCAGTTCATGGTTAATGGTTCATAGTTCATAGTAGAAGTTTGTTATGATGAGTCGAAGTCGATTCTTATAACTCGTTATAACCTATTACAACCCTTACAACTTCTTCAATCTAACACCAAGCTCCCTCCCAATCCCAATAAAACTGCGATGATTCAGCGGGAACTCCAGTATCACATGCGCCAGGCTCAGCATAAATAGCCATTTAATGCCGATGCGGTAATTGTAAAAATACAAAGCTACCGAAGCCACCCAGATAATGCCAATAATTACCGACCTTTTTATGGTCATTTTATGCCAGTTGATAACCCGCGTTTTGCTGAACCAGTTGAGGTAATGATAGGTATAAGCAAATGCGATAAGCCGCGTAAGGATAATACTGAGCGGATTATTAAATACATTGAGATGCGGGTTCCTCAAGGTGGTGGAATTGATCCGGCCAAAATCTCCGTAGTTGCTGATGGCCCACCCCGCAGTGGTATTGTGCCAGGCGGGAAAAAGCACAAAAAGCAGTACCGGGCAGGCCAGGAAAATGATAAAAGCAATATAGCCCGAAACATTTTTATCCTTCAGCGCTCCAAGTAAGATAAAAGCCCCGGTAAAAAAATAAACATGAATAAGGGTAGGTACATACAAGCCGAAAATGGTTTGCAGGATATTGTTGCTGAGCAGGAAATACCCCGCAGCTACCACAAGTGCAAATGCCAGTATGCGATAGATGATGCTTTGGGTAGCCAGTAGAATGAAGGCCAACCCAAATACGTAGAAAATAACATAACCGTAAGGTATCTTCAACAAAAAAGCGGCAACCGCAACGGTGATGATGATCGGGATATCATACTTTTTAGGCGTAAAAAACTGACGCCCGTTAAGCCACGATATTTCGGTAAGATAATGACCCGGCCCAAGTATAGCGTAGGATAGCAGCACCAGCTCAAACGGAATTAGGACAGCGAGGCACGATGCGGCAAGCATAGCGGCGATGTTGTAGTAGTTGATGCGGGTGACGTTGTTCATTAGTTCACTGGTTCATTAGTTCATTGGTGTCAATCGTTTTTTAGCGTGGATTAATTAAGATCAACAGCAAATCATCTTCCGGACTTCCGGACTTTCCGACTTCCGGACTTTTTTTAAAAATAATTAAAATCTTTCCAAACCCCAATCGTCTCTATATTTAAACTCAAATACATTGGTAACAACTGTAATGCCCGGAGAAAAAAACAACGCTATCATACAAGCCATCGGCTCATATGGTAAAAGCTTGCTGGGCTTTATCAGGAAAAGGGTGAAGAACGATGCCGATGCTGAAGACATTCTGCAGGATGTGTGGTACCAATTCAGCTCGGTGATCAATTCCGAACCTATTGAGCAAACCGGCGCCTGGCTTTACAGGGTAGCGCGTAATAAAATACTCGACAAGCATAAAAAGCATACCGAAACCCTTTTGGACGATATGCTGCCCGCTACAGAGGACGAAGACGACGCGATGGACTTTAAAGCCATCCTGATGACGGAGGCCAAAACGCCGGAAACAGAATATGTGCGCAACCTTTTTTGGGAACAGCTATTTTTTGCGCTGGATGAGTTGCCGGAGGAGCAACAGCAGGTATTTGTCTGGCACGAACTGGAAGATGTTTCCTTTAAAGAGATAGCCGAACGTACCGGCGAAAAAATGCAAACCCTGGTTTCGCGCAAACGCTATGCGGTACTGCACCTGCGCGACCGGCTGCGCCAATTATATGAGGAGATAACAGAATTTTAACAATTTTAAAAAACAAGATAATGAGACCATATTTTAGAAAATACAAATTAATTTTTATCCCATTCGCCATAGCAGCATTCGGTTTGCTTATTGGGCTGGTGGTGATGAATGTATGGAACGCCGTAATACCGGCAGTTTTCCACCTCGGCACCATCACCTTTTGGCAGGCGATCGAGATATTTATCCTCTGCAAAATACTGTTTGGCTTTGGCGGCAAAGGCCCCGGTGGCTTTGGCGGCAGAGGCCCCTGGGGACGTGCCCGGATGGAAGAACGTTTTAAAAACATGACACCTGAGGAACGCGAAAAGTTTAAAGCCAAATGGGAAGAAAGATGCGGCCACGGCAGGTGGGGACACCACGAGCAACATCCCTTTAGCGGCGGCCCCTGGGATAAAAAAGAACCGGAGACCGAAAAAACGACTGAGTAAAGTCTAAAGTCATAAGTCTTGAGTCGAAAGTCAATATACTTACGGCTCAAGGCTTTTGACTCATTCTGGAACATCGAACCCTAATCCGACTTAAGGCCCGATAGCCATCAGGATCCGACTACAAACTAACGACTTAGAAAAAATGGAAATATTCATCTTCACTACGAGCGTTGAAAAACCCGAACAGGTTACAGAAGTAAAGCCATTACTAACTTCGGTGCCGGCAATTACCGGCTGGAATTTTGACCTGGAGGATTGTGATAATATTTTAAGGATAGAAGCGAACGATATTTCGCCCCGTTATATCGAATCGCTGCTGCAAACGGCAGGTTATGAATGCCGCGAACTGGAATATTAAATGAAAGCTTCCACCGAACGTATGGTGATCCGCTGGGTGCACATTGTGTTAAGCATTCCAGTCATCGGTTATATTTACGGCCCGGTAGCACATTTGCATTATGCTGCAAATGCTGTGAGGTGGGTTTTCTTCCCAGTTATTGTGCTCAGTGGCTTTTGGCTTTGGAAAGGCCATTGGTTTAAGCGGTTATGGAAACAAAAGTTTTCATCGCAACCAAGCCAGATACTGCGCGGCACCGCCAATAAATAATTAAAATTTTTTTTCTTGCAGGTTATTTAAATCAAACTTGTTTCATTTGTGTGGAGAAAGTTTGTTGGGTCGATCAGGTTGGATTATGTTAGAATAGTCGACATGCGCAACCCAATCAACCAAATCAACTCAATCAACCCACCCACATGAAATACTGCCTCACCCTCGATCTAAGAGATGATCCGACATTGATAGCCGAATACGAACAATATCATGTAGCCATCTGGCCCGAAATTCACAAAAGCATTACTGAATCGGGCATCACCAATATGGAGATATACCGCCATGATAATCGTTTATTTATGATCATGGAAACGGATGAAAGTTTTAGCTTTGAACAAAAAGGCGCGATGGACGCCGCTAACCCCAAAGTGCAGGAATGGGAAGACCTGATGTGGAAATACCAGCAGCCTTTAAAGAGTGCGGCAAAAGGAGAGAAGTGGGTGTTGATGAACAAGATTTTCCAATTATAAAAAGAGAACCAGGAATCAAGAGCCAGGAACCAGGAAAAAATTACGTGCGTTTGCCGGGTTTTGGTTTGTTTTAACTTTTCTATATTTACCCTTGATTCTTGACGATTGCTTGTTGACTCTTGAATCAAATTCAAACACAAAATCATGATCAAAAAATTATTGTTATTCCCAGTGCTGCTGATGCTGGTGATTTCATTCGCATCTGCGCAAAAGAAAATGATCGGCAACGAGACAGAGGCTCAAAAAGAAAAACGGATGGAATGGTGGCAGGATGGCCGTTTCGGGATGTTTATCCACTGGGGGCTATACTCAGGCGCCGCCAGGCACGAGTGGGTAAAACACAATGAACATATGACCAACGAGGACTACCAGAAATATTTTGACCAGTTTAACCCCGACCTGTTCGACCCGGTAAAATGGGCCAAACAGGCAAAAGCAGCAGGCATGAAATATGCCGTGCTCACCTCTAAACACCATGAGGGCTTTTGTTTATTTGATTCAAAGTACACCGATTACAAGGCTACCAACACCCACGCCAAACGCGACCTGGTGCGCGAATATGTAAACGCTTTCAGGGCGCAAGGTTTAAAAGTGGGATTTTACTATTCACTATTGGACTGGCACCACCCCGATTATACCATGGACGATGTTCACCCGCTAACACAAGTGGATACCAGCCAGGCAAATTACAATCGTTTAAACAAGGGCCGTAATATGGCCAAATACCGCCAATATATGCGTAACCAGATCACCGAGTTACTGACCAACTATGGCAAGATAGACGTGTTGTGGCTGGATTGGAGTTGGGACAAAGGCGCCAAACGTGGCAAAGGCGCTGAAGATTGGGGTTCGGTAGAGTTGCTGAAACTGGTGAGGAAACTGCAGCCGGGTATTATTGTAAATAACAGGCTGGGCCTTTATGATTATAAGGATGGCGGCGATTTTGAAACACCGGAACAGGTAAGCTCCGCTGAATTGAATAAATACCGTGGAAAAACATGGGAAACTTGTCAAACATTTTCCGGGTCATGGGGCTATTACCGCGATGAAAACAGCTGGAAAACCCATCGCCAATTGCTTGATCTGCTGATCACGTCGGTAAGTAACGGCGGAAACCTGATATTAAACGTAGGCCCCACTGCACGTGGCGAGTTTGATTACCGTGCAACACATGCGCTGGACAGCATGGCTTACTGGATGCACGCCAACAGCGTGGCTATTTACAACTGTACTTATGCGCCCGAGACTTATAAAATACCGGAAGGTGAGAAACTCACTTATAATAAAAACACTCGGCGTTTGTATGTTCATGTATACAACTACCCCAAGGACGGTAAATTAACTTTGCCGGGGTATAAGGGAAAGATCAGCTATGCGCAGTTTTTGAATGACCACTCGGAGGTGCAGTATAAACAATCGGCGGGCAATCCATCTGACCTGGTGCTTGCGTTGCCGGAGAAAAAACCACCGTATGAAATTCCCGTTGTTGAGTTGACGTTAAACTAGTGCGATACAGGTTGAACGTCAAATTGCATATTAACCACGGAGGGCGCTAAGAAGGCGCAGAGAACACAGAGAAAAAATTGACAAGCTATTTTGCCTCTGTGCCGTTATCTTTGCGTTGTTTGTGGTAAAATCCGGGAGAGTTTAGTTATATAGAAGTCAAAAATAAAGCTTGATGTTTCGGTCATAAGCGGTAAAAAATTTGACCACGGAGGTCGCTGAGAAGACGCAAAGAAACACAGAGAAAAAAATTACAAACTATTTAAGCTTTGTGTTCTCCGTGTTTTTCCTTTGTGCTCTCCGTGGTAAAAAATTCTTTAGTTATACATAAGAGGAAACGTAGATGCTATCCAATAAACACTCTTTTTTACGTATACACCCAAAAGACAATGTGCTGGTTGCCCTGCAGGACCTGAAAGCCGGAACAAACATTGATTTTGACGGCGATACTTTTGCACTGACAGTTGACATTGCCGCCAAACACAAATTCAGCACGGTGGAACTGCAGCCTGAAGACCAAATTATAATGTACGGTGTGTTAGTGGGCAAGGCCACGCAGCATATCCCCAAAGGCGGCCCGATCAGTACGCAAACGATCAGGCATGCATCCAATGAATTTCATTTAGGAAAACGCAAGCTCGACTGGCACAAACCTGATACCGCCAATTTTGAGGGCCGTACGTTTATAGGCTACCACAGGCCCGATGGCTCAGTGGGTACTGGCAATTACTGGATCGTAGTGCCACTGGTATTTTGCGAGAACAGGAATATCAATGTGTTAAAGGATGCTTTGTCCGATAAATTGGGTTATAAAAAGGCCAAAAGCTATGAAACGGATGTTGACCAGTTGATCAGCCTTTACCAATCAGGCAAATCGGTTGAAGAGATTATCAATGCCGATATACAGGCTTCGAACAAAGAAGAAAGATCCAAAAGGCTTTTTAAGAACGTCGATGGCATAAAATTCCTCACCCACGAAATGGGCTGCGGCTGTACCCGCTCAGATGCGCAAACGCTGTGTGGCCTCATTGCCGGCTATATTACCCATCCCAACGTTGCCGGTGCCACAATTTTGAGCCTTGGCTGTCAGAATGCACAGGTCAGCATTTTACAGCAGGAAATAAAGGTACGCGATGCCAATTTCAGCAAACCGCTGATCATCCTTGAGCAGCAAAAAACCGGGACTGAAACGGAACTAATGCAACAGGCGCTCAAGCAAACATTTGCCGGCCTGGTGCAGGCGAATCAAAACGAGCGTAAACCTGCGCCGTTGTCGAAACTTTGCATCGGATTGGAGTGTGGCGGATCGGATGGCTTTTCAGGAATTTCAGCTAACCCCGCATTGGGGTATGCATCTGACTTGCTGATTTCAATGGGGGGATCGGTGATCTTATCCGAATTTCCCGAACTTTGCGGTGTAGAGCAGGAATTAAGCGACCGGTGTGTTGACGAAGACAAGGCCAATTATTTTATGAGCCTGATGAAAACCTATAATGCGCGGGCTGAAGCGGATGGTTCGGGCTTTTATGCCAACCCATCACCGGGAAATATCAGGGATGGATTAATTACAGATGCCATTAAATCCGCCGGTGCAGCCAAAAAAGGCGGCACCTCGCCGGTTACCGATGTGCTGGATTATCCTGCCAAAGTATCAAAACCAGGTTTAAACCTGCTTTGCACACCCGGTAGCGATGTGGAAAGTACAACGGCGGAAGTTGCTGCGGGCGCTAACATTGTGCTGTTTACCACCGGCCTGGGTACCCCTACAGGCAACCCGATTACACCGGTGATCAAACTATCCACCAATACAGTTATGGCAGTTAAGATGCCGGATATTATCGACATCAACTGCGGCACAATCATTGAAGGTGAAGAAACCATACCGCAAGCAGGTGAACGAATTTTAGACTATGTGATCAAAGTAGCCAGCGGCGAAGTTGAACCGAAAGCGGTGCAATTGGGACAGGATGACTGGATACCGTGGAAAAGGGGGATATCGCTTTAGTTGATTTCGGATTTCGGAAGTTCGTCCCGATAGCTATCGGGATCGGATTTATTTTTATTTGATGAATTGATGTTCAAACTAACCAATAAAGTAGCAGTAATAACAGGGGGGGGCAGCGGCATTGGCCGGGCAATGGCTATACTTTTTGCGCAACAGGGGGCGATAGTACACATCATTGAGCTAAACGCCGATGCATCTGCCGATACCGTAAATGAAATAACCGCAGCCGGCGGGAATGCACAAGCCTATAACTGCGATATCAGCAAACAACAGCAGGTTATTGATACTTTCAATTTTATTGGTAAAGTAGATATTCTGATCAATAATGCGGGGATCGCCCACATAGGCAAAGCTGATACCACCAGTGAAGCTGATTTCGACCGCATTTACAATGTCAACATAAAAGGCGCTTATAACTGTTTGTTCGCAGCGATTCCTTTAATGAAAGCAAATAATGGCGGGGTGATCCTCAATACAGCCTCTATTGCTGCCCATGTGGGCATTGCAGACCGGTTTGCCTATTCAACCAGTAAGGGCGCCATACACGCCATGACTTTATCAGTAGCCCGGGATTATCTGCACGATCAAATCCGCTGCAACTGCATTTCGCCGGCACGGGTGCATACACCCTTTGTGGATGGTTTTATTTCAAAAAACTATGCCGGCCAGGAAGCGGAGATATTTGATAAGCTCTCCAAAACACAACCCATAGGCCGCATGGCCCGGCCGGAAGAAATCGCGGCGATGGCTTTGTATTTGTGTTCGGATGAGGCTTCGTTTATAACAGGCTGCGATTATCCGATAGATGGTGGGTTTATCACCCTGAATAATTAAATATATAATTTCGGATTTTTTCTTCCCGATATTAGCCATGTCCAAAACCTGGGGGTGCGGTCACATTTAATCTACAATAAAACATGAAACTGATACGATTTGGCAAGCCCGGCAAAGAAAGAACGGGGGTAATAATTGACGATAAAAGATTTGACTCCTCCGCGTTTGGCGAAGACTACGGCGAAGCTTTTTTTGAAACAGATGGTTTGAGCCGGTTAGCTGATTTTATTAAAAAAAATAAGCTTCCTGAATTGGTCGGCGATGTGCGTTTAGGCAGTCCCCTGGCAAGGCCGTCCAAACTGGTTTGCATCGGCCTGAATTACCGCGATCATGCCGAAGAAACCGGCGCAAAGATCCCTGCTGAGCCGGTGATCTTTATGAAATCAACAACGGCCATCGTTGGCCCGAATGATGATATTATCATTCCCAAAAACTCACAAAAAACGGATTGGGAGGTAGAGTTGGCTATCGTGATCGGCAAAAAAGCAAGTTATGTGGATGAAGCTGACGCGATGGACTATGTTGCCGGGTATGTGCTGCATAATGATGTTTCCGAGCGGGAGTTCCAGATGGAACGGGGTGGTACATGGGATAAAGGGAAAGGCTGCGATACGTTTGCGCCGCTGGGGCCATTTTTAGCGACTAAAGATGAAATCCCTGATCCCAATAATGTGCGCCTTTGGCTAAAAGTAAACGGAGAAACGATGCAAAACGGCACTACCGCCAATTTTATATTCCAGGTAGCGCACCTCGTTTCCTACACGAGCCAGTTTATGACGTTATTACCCGGCGATATTATTTCAACAGGCACACCTGCAGGCGTTGGTTTGGGCATGAAGCCACCGGTGTATTTGAAGCCGGGCGACGTGGTTGAATTGGGTGTTGATGGTTTGGGGGAATCCCGGCAGGAAGTGAAAGCTTACAGCAAATAATTTATCACAGAACGCTGTTAAGCGCATCGACATACTTTTTGATGTAAACATCCTTGGACCTTGATTTGTACTGCATTATAAACCGGGGATGCTCCAGCGCGATGATATTTTTAAAGAAATGATGTTCGGCGTTTAGTTTGCGCAGGAAAGTTTCGTTTTTACCCGTGCCGAAACAAAAGCAGGTGTCGGTAAAGTTGCCAATATCTATCTGCTTTTGGATATTTTCTACCATGAAATCATAAACGGCTGCTGTTAACGCCGGGCTGTCGTAGTAGTTATAGTTGATCTCTTTGCCGTCTTCCTTTACCGACGTAAATCCCAACGGGCAAATGGAGTGGATATAAAAGTTTTTGTAAAAATATTCGGCCCCGCCAAAAGCATCTATCATTTCATAAACAAAAACGGATGATGGCTCGTGGGTTTCTTTACCTTCATAGGCTATTTTACAAACCGATTTTAAGCGTTTGGAATCAGTAAAAGGGATGCCCGTTACACCGCCACCAAACCTGCCGGGATTAATGCCGAGGATGAGATGTCGCGGATTATTATCGTCATAAAACTTTTTGTAAAACTGCTCCATAATACCGATCACTCGTGGGTTTTCCTTAAATGGATTCATAATACGGATGCCGGCCGGCAACGTTCTGTTAAAATCAAGCTGTTCGTTAAATTGAATTACTTTATCGGCAAAAGTCATGCTATTGAATATATTTGTTTTGTATCCAAATGTATCCAATTAAAAGAAAACCCGGTGCAGATAGCCTTATTGCAATATCGGCTTCCCGTCAAAAGAGGCTGATTTTAATATATCCTCAGCTACTTTAACGGCTGCGGGTGATAGTTGAGCATAATCGAGCGGCTCGCAATATTTTTGCCCTTCATGCACATTCCACCAGAGCATTTTGAGCAATTTTTGGGCGCGCATCAGGTTGCGGCCATCGTAGTTTTGTTCTTTATAGATCAGTGCCCAAGTCAGTCCACTAATAGGATAGCCGTCTTTCGCATCCGTATTGCTCAAGGATACTTTGGCATCGGCGGGGATAATTATATTGCCAGCAGCGCTGGTTGACGCGACTGTTGGTGTGATAAAGGTGCCGCTCTTGTTTTGGACATCGGCAAAGGTCATCTTGTTTTGCATTGCATAAGCAAGTTCAATATAACCCACTGCTCCGGGTGTTTGCTTGATAAGGCTGGCCACGCCGTCGTTTCCCTTGCCGCCAATCCCAGCCGGCCAGTTGATAGCCGAGCCTTTGCCGGGATTTTTAGCCCAGTCGGTGTTTACCTTTGAAAGATAGGTTGTGAAAATATTGGTGGTACCGCTGCCTTCCGACCTGTGGACGATAAACACCGGGGTGGCCGGCAGCGCAACGCCCGGGTTAACTTTTGCAAGCTGCGGATCGTTCCATTTGATTATTTTCCCGGCGAACATCCCGGCCAATACATCGGGTGTTAGCTTTAATTTGCTTTTTACTTCGGGCAAGTTGTAGCTGATCACCACCGCACCGGCGCACATAGGGATATGCAATACCGGTACCGCTATTTTTTGAGTTTGTTCATCGTTAAGCGGCGCGTCCGAATCGCCAAAGTCGATGGTTTTATTGGTAAGCTGCAAAATACCGCCGCCCGAACCGATCGACTGGTAGTTCACCATTACATGCGACTGTTTGCTGTACTCTGAAAAAAGCTTAGAAAATAAAGGATACACAAAAGTGCTGCCGGCGCCCAGTAGTACGTTGGAGTTCGAGTTATTGCCAAAGGATTTCATCTGGCTGCTGTCGCTGCCTGATTGGCCCTTGCCTCCGTTACAGGCAGCCAAACTTAGTGCAGCTAGCAAAAGGAAAGCGATCCCGGTGTTTTTCATGGTGATTTTTTTATTCCATAACATATTAAATAACCATTTAGTGTTTCATTTGGTGTATTTAATTTTTACGATACTGTATAAAACATTATGCATGCATAGTAAATTTTACGCAGATTTTTGCAGACTTTGCGCATAAATGTTACAGAAAACGACTTAATCCGGATTGCAAAAATCATTTTCAATCTGATAAAATCTTATCAAAATGATAGTAATTTTGTTTTATAAAAATAAAATTTTTGCCGTAAATAATACTTTTTTGCCAATTCCTAAGTAATGTTTTATCGTTTTGAAATTATTTGGCATTGATTTAGCTTTAAAAAGCTGAACAGCGCGGAACCTAAAAATTTAAATTAACGGAAAACAACCTTCCGCTTTTAAATAAAACCAATTACCGGCGCTTTCGTTTATTGATTACTTAGTTTACAGAAGATGATTATTGCAGTATTACAGATCGGCACCCTGATGGCTTTGCTTGTTGTTCCCCTCTTTTTCCCGGTTAAAAAAAGGACAGGCTCCATCAAACTACCTAAGAATTATAACGATACTTCGGATGCCCGCTACGCTATCAACGAACGCGGCTACCTGGAAGAAATTCATCACGACTTATCAAGTGAGGCCTGAATAATTAAAGGTATACCAAAGGCTCTGTAACCAGGTTGGTTATGGGGCCTTTTTCTTTATAAATTATCCCTGTAAAATTCGGATAAGATCGTGATTCAGATAATAAACTTCTTTTCCGTCTTTTTGAGGGATCAGGATTTTAGCACTCATCAAATCATTCATATATCTGGTTAAAGTGGTGCGGGATGAGCGCTGAATCAGCATCCTTGGCTTTAAATAAGGCTGACTAAAAATTAGCTCATTAATTTCCTTGTTATACCACTTTAACTTCGATTTGCCATATTCAAGGGTTGCATCTATCTGGTTCAATATCTCATTGATCAAGTTGTTGGTTAGTATAGATGTACTTTCAACAGCATCCATAAATAATATCCATTCCTTCCACGAGCCTCTTTGCGTTACAGCCCCTAAAGTGAAATAATAGTCCTCTTTATGATGGATTATATATTTAGAAAGGTACAGCGTAGGTTGTGACAACAGACCCTTATTAACAAGGTAAAGCAGGTTTAAAATACGCCCGGTTCGTCCATTACCATCCTGGAATGAGTGTATTGCTTCAAACTGGTAGTGTGAAACAACACATTTTTAATAAAGGGTCAATTGGGTATTTTTCATCATCATTGATATAATCCAACCAATTATCTATGAGTTTTTCGACCAGTCCTGCGCCCCGTGGCGGCGTGTAAATTGTTTCGCCCGATCTGAATTCACTCTGCCCTCTTTTGATCATCGTTTGCGATTGCGGCGATCTGTACCCCTCGGCCGAATTTTTTACCTGCCTGAATATGCTTATGATGCAATCACTGTCAATTTTATTTCTTTCGTGTATCAGCCGGTGTCCTTCTCATATCGCTTCGCGGTATCGTAAAACCTCTTTGGTAGCTGTGTTGGCGCTCTTTTCCTGTATCGTATCCGAGATGGCTTTATATAGCTCATCGTCGGTTGTAAAAATATTCTCTATTTCAGTCGATGTTTTAGCTTCCTGTAACGCAATAGTGTTGACCAGCATAAACGGATTGGGAAGCCGCAATACGCCGCTATTCACTGTAGCTAAGGCTCTTGAAGCTGACACAAGTTTCCTTAAAATGTCTATATCCCTTTCAATTTCTACCACGGGAGGAAGAAGCGGAAGAGCATTGTAGGGTAAATTTCTGTCGTAACCCATTTTTTATATGTCCAGTTTTTAACGCTTTTCTGAACACGTTGCAATTTTTAACACAAAAACTGGACATATAAAAGCAATATGTCCAGTTTTTAATAATTTTCTGGACATCTTATGATTGCGCGTCTAGTTGATAGAAAATGTGTTGTGTCCATTTTTTAGTCACAAACTGGACATATTGTCAAAATGTGTCCAGTTGATGAACATTTCCTCATTAGAATTTATTTCGCTAATCTTGAATGGTTTTCAGCAACAAATTCAAACCTGATTAAACTACTTTTTAATGCGAAGAATCAAACCGCTAATTTGTTTTGCAATGCTCATGGCTGTTGCAAACACCGTGTTCGGCCAAAAGCTTACTACCGCCCAAAAAGTTGAAGCTTTAATGAAAAAGATGACTTTGGCCGAAAAGATTGGTCAGCTGAACCAAGTAAATGGCGACTGGGAAGCAACCGGGCCTATTACAACTGACGTAGGCAACAAACTGGAACAAATAAAACATGGCGAAATAGGTTCCGTGCTCAATATTGTGGGGGTAAACCATACCCGCGCCTTTCAGGATGCAGCCATGAAGTCCAGGCTGAAAATACCTTTATTGTTTGGGCAGGACGTGATCCATGGTTACAGCATTACTTTTCCCATACCATTAGGTGAAGCAGCAAGCTGGGATATGCCGGCGATCAAACGATCGGCAAGGATTGCCGCAACTGAAGCATCGGCTGGCGGTGTGCACTGGACATTTGCCCCGATGGTAGATATAGCCCGCGATCCGCGCTGGGGCCGTGTGATGGAAGGCGCCGGCGAAGACCCTTACCTGGGCGCACAGATCGCTACCGCCAGGGTAAAAGGTTTCCAGGGCGACGGCCTGGGTAGCCTGGATGCCGTTATGGCCTGTGCCAAGCATTATGCCGCTTACGGGGCCGCAATCGGTGGACGAGACTACAATAGTGTTGATATGAGCCTGCATACCTTATGGGAGTTTTACCTGCCGCCTTTTAAGGCTGCTGAAGAAGCCGGTGCGGCAACTTTTATGAACTCGTTTAATTCGTTAAACGGCACCCCGGCCACCGCCAGCAGCTACTTGCAGCGGGATATTTTGAAAGGCAAATGGGGCTTTAAAGGTTTTGTGGTGAGCGATTGGAACTCGATAGGCGAGATGATACCTCATGGGTACGCAAAAGACAGTTACCAGGCTGCTGAAATTGCCTTAAAAGCAGGCAACGATATGGACATGGAGAGCCGCAGCTACATCAATAACCTGGCTAAGCTGGTTGCCGATAAAAAGATCCCGGTAGCGATCATCGACGAGGCAGTAAGACGCATCCTGACCAAGAAATTTGAAATGGGTTTGTTTGATGACCCTTACCGTTACAGCAATGCTGAACGCGAGAAGAACGTATTGAACAAGCCGGAACATGTTGCCGCCGCAAGGGATATTGCCCGCAAGAGCATTGTACTGTTGAAGAACCAGGGCCAGATTTTGCCATTATCAAAAAATTTGAATTCCATTGCGGTTATCGGCCCGATGGCGAAAATGAAAAAGGAAATGAAAGGCACATGGTCGTTGGAGGTGGGGGACGAAAGCCAGATCGTTTCGTTGTATGAAGGGATGCAGGCCGCTGCCGGCAGTACCAAATTGCTTTATGCAAAAGGCTGCGATGTTACAGATACCAGCCATACCGGTTTTGACGAGGCGTACAAAACCGCGATGCAGGCTGATGTGGTGATAATGGCGATGGGCGAAGGCTATGACATGACCGGGGAAGCAAAAAGCCGTGCAAATATCCATTTACCGGGCGTGCAGGAGGAGTTGATACAAAAAATTATGTCGACAGGAAAACCGGTAGTCGTGCTGTTAATGGCTGGTCGCCCGATGGTATTTAACTGGACTGCGGATCATGTGCCTGCAATTTTGTATACCTGGTGGCTGGGCAACCAAGCCGGTAACGCAATAGCTGATGTACTTTACGGAAATTATAACCCCGGTGGCAAACTGCCCATATCGTTCCCCCGGTCTGAGGGGCAGATACCGGTGTATTACAACCATTATAATACAGGCCGGCCGGGTAATGATGATAACGAGATCAGTTACACTTCTGGTTATAACGATATGCCCAATAGTCCCAGGTTTGCTTTTGGGTATGGGTTAAGTTACACCACCTTCGCTTACGGCAACCTGAAGCTAAGCAAAAAAACAATCCGCAACGGCGAAAAAATTACCGTTTCCTTCGACCTGAAAAATACAGGGAAATATGCCGGTGAAGAGGTTGCGCAACTTTACCTGCGCCAACTGGTATCACAACCGGTAAGGCCGGTTAAGGAGTTAAAAGGGTTTGAAAAAGTAATGCTGCAGCCCGGCGAAACCAAAACCATCTCGTTTACTATCGACAAGGAAAAACTGTCGTTTTACAATGACCAATTGGTTTGGGGCACTCAACCGGGCGAATTTAAGCTGATGATCGGCAGTGCATCGGATGATATTCGAATACAGGAAGGATTTGAGTTGCTGTAGTTCAATTATTTTTTGTCCATAGCAATAGAGAAGGAAACAGAGAATTTACACAAAATGAGCCATGGTCCATGGACTATGGACCATCGACCAAAACGACTAATGAAGATAATTATAACCAAAGACTACGACGAAATGAGCCGCACCGCGGCTGACCTGGTGATTGAGCAGGTAAAGCAAAAGCCGGCTTCGCTAATCTGCTTCCCTTCGGGCGATTCACCGGCCGGGATGTTCAGGTACCTGGTCGCAGATGTAAGGGCCGGTAAGGTTGATTTTAGCCAATGTTTTTTTGTCGGGCTTGACGAATGGGTGGGACTTGGGAAAGATGATGATGGCAGCTGCACCCAATTTTTAAATGAGCATTTTTTTGGTCCGCTAAATATCACACAGCCACAAGTAAAGTTCTTCGACGCGAAAGCTGTTGACCTGGATGCCGCCTGTCGGGATATGGATGAGTTTATTCAGCAGCACGGTCCGCTGGATATGATGATCGTGGGTATTGGGATGAACGGACATATTGGCCTTAACGAGCCCGGCACCGATTTTAATCTTTACGCTCACCATGCCCCGCTGGACCCCGTGACGGTCACCGTGGGGCAAAAGTATTTCAAAGCAGAAACAGTTCTTACGGAAGGCATAACACTTGGCTTGAAACACTTACTGGAAGCAAAAACACCACTGCTCATCGCTGCCGGAAGCAAAAAGGCGGGCATTATTAACCAGGCTTTACGGGGAGAGGTGACCGAACAATTACCTGCGTCTGTTTTTCACACCCTGGCATCGTCGGTGGTTTTGTTGGATGAGGGTGCTGCAGATAAATTAATGGAATGAAGCCTGTATGGCCGTACATCGTGAAGATTGAGGAAATTATGGATTCCCTATGTTGGCGGCGGTGTTATTTAATATCGTCCTTAGTTAACATGGGCATCAGATTCCAGTAACGCATCACTTCGGCTCCCTTTGCAATTTTTATTTTTGCACCCCTGAAGAACCCATTTTTGTCGTCTTTATTTATTGTCGAATAATAAACCCGTTCCGAGTCTTCGTATACTGCACCTAATTTCAGCACGTCGAGTTTGCCGAGCCATATTAGTTGGAACTTCGAATCCTCGGGCAAAGCGGTAAGGCGTACAAAATGCTTCCAGTCGCCGGTTTGGCCCTTCAATGCAACCGTAACATTCAGCGCCGGGCCTTTACCTACATTGCTGAGAAACCAGCCTGCGCCTGTTTCGTACGAAAATACCAATATGGGCTTTCTTTTGGTCCGTCCGGACGATATCGCCAGGCCATATCCAATAAGCAGCGCAAACAGCGGCAACAACGCGGTTATGATCGTCATCGTATCGGCCGAAGTCCAGGTGCTTATATTATTGGGATCCATTAGCGGTATGTATTACGCTAAATATACATATATTAATATAACGAATATCTTTTTCAGCCCTGACGCACTAAGTTTAACTATGATGATATAAAAGCACCCGGCACGTTAACCGGACGTATCATTTTGGTTTAATGAGTTGGATGAAATGAGCCGATTAAACCCTTGACGCCTTACTGAAAAGATGTGTCAAAAACGCCGCCGACGATATTTAATGAGTCGGTTTGGTTATAGTTATAAACCATCCCGCTAAAGGTGCCCGATATAATGTGGGTTAAGCCTGCCGTAACCGAATCTTTTTTTATAGTTACCGTAAATGGATTGCGTGCGATATTTCTATACGAAGCGGAAGGAACAGAAATTGTGTAATTTACCATTCCGCTGCCGGAAGTGAGTTGGTGAATGCCCACGAAAGCGCCGCCTTTTGGAACCCAAAGGTTAAGCCAGCTTTCTTTTATCACGTTTCCATTTTTAGCCAGCGTATAGGTACCGGCTAAAAACAGAGTAGAATCCTTAGCTGTGTTATCGAAGCTGATGCTCGCTCTTACTAAATTAGGCTCCCACTTCCCCCCAAGCCCTAAAATATCTTCAGCAGGCTTTACATATGTCTCGCCAAAATTAGCCCATACTTGGCCGTTGATCAGGCAGCCAAAAGTATTTGCACCGATTTCGGTAAACGGCGGCACCTGTAAATGAGAAGCCGGAGCGGTGTCATCATATTTATTGCAGTTAGACATTACGAGAATAAAGGAGTAGAGGATAAGCTTTTTCATGGGACATAGGGTTTTTTACGGAAATCTGTTAGTACATACGCGTTAGTGCAAATAAGTGTAACAGCGGAGCCCAATATTACTTTATCCAAATAACTGCAGAGATATGGCTGTCAAGTGCAGTAGTGGTTCGAGGTTTTGAAAACTGTAATATCAGGGGTGGCGGCGCAAGCTTTGCAACTTAATCAACACATTCAACCCAATCAACTTTTCTTACCTTTACCTGCACCAATTATAAAAATGTCAACACCAATTAACACGTCATACGATGCCATTGTTATCGGCTCGGGCATCAGCGGCGGCTGGGCCGCAAAAGAACTTTGTGAACTGGGGCTGAAGACCCTTGTGCTCGAACGCGGTCGCGATATACAGCACATAAAAGATTATCCTACCGCTACCATGAACCCCTGGGAGTTTAGGCACCGCGGGCAGATGACACTGGAATATTTAAAGGAGAATCCCTATATCAGCCGGGCGGCTGGCCTGGGCGAGGAATGCTCACACTTTTTTATAAAGGATAAGGATCATCCATACATACAGGAAAAGCCTTTTGAATGGATACGCGGCTACCAGGTGGGTGGCAAATCGCTTACCTGGGGGCGTGCATGTCAGCGCTGGAGCGAGTTTGAGTTTACCAACCCGGCCCGCTATGGGTATGGCTTGGAGTGGCCCATCGGTTATAAGGATGTTGCGCCATGGTACACACATGTGGAGAAATTTATAGGTGTTTGCGGGAACAAGGACGGTATTGAGGCAATGCCGGACGGCGAATTCCTGCCCCCTTTTGATATGAATTGCGTGCAGGCGCTCATCAGCCAAAAAATAAAAGAAAATTATCCCGACCGCCATTTGGTGCACGCCCGCTGGGCCCACTTAACCAAGCCCAACCAAATTCAGCTTGACCAGGGCCGCGGCCAATGCCAGGCCCGCAACGAGTGTATGCGGGGCTGCCCTTTCGGCGGGTATTTTAGCTCCAACAGTTCCACGCTGCCATGGGCAAAACGAACAGGGAATTTAACCATCAGGCCCTTCTCGGTAGTACATTCCATTATTTACGATGAGCAAAAAGGCAAAGCGAGCGGCGTGATGGTGATCGACACCAACACGAAGGAAGTGATCGAATATTCGGCACGGATCATCTTTTTAAATGCTTCAGCTTTAAACAGCAACCTGGTGCTGCTCAACTCTACTTCCAGCCGTTTCCCCAATGGTTTAGGGAACGACAACGGCCTTTTGGGCAAATATGTGGCCTTCCAGAATTACCGGGCCTCCATCACAGCAACAATGGATGGCTTTCTGGATAAATACTATTTCGGCAGGAACCCTACCGAACTGATCCTGGCCAATTACCGCAACCTGCATCAACACGAAACTGATTACTTCGGTGGATTTACAACCTTTATGGGAGCCTACCGGCCTAATCACCCCGACCAGGTAGAAGGCGACGAAATAGGCGGGAGTTACAAAGACGCCCTTACCGAACCCGGCGGCTGGCAGCTTTATATGTATATGCAGGGCGAAACCGTGCCAAAGATCACCAACCACGTGCGTTTGAGTAAAGATCAGAAAGATCAATGGGGCATTCCGCTGCTGATCACATCAGTGGAGTACGACGACAACGACGAGCGGATGATACAGGACTTTTTAACACAAAGCCGCGAAATGCTGGAAAAGGCCGGTTGCAAAAACATCCAAACCAACGAAAATAAACAACCTCCAGGCCTCGATATCCACGAAATGGGCGGCTGCCGTATGGGCAAGGACCCGGCGACATCGCTATTAAACGGGAATAATCAGCTGCACCTTTGTAAAAACGTTTTTGTGACTGACGGCGCCTGCATGACCACAACCGGTAACCAGAGCCCATCCATATTGTATATGGCGCTTACCGCCCGCGCAGCTAATTTTGCTGTAAGCGAAATGAAAAAAGGCAATCTGTAGCGGTTTTCCGAGTTATAGATTTATAAAATCTGTGCAATCACCTAAATCATTTCAAATCTGTGATCCAACAATATTTCCGTAAACTTGTTAAACATTCTGTCTGACAAGAAAAAACGGGAACTGATGCATCCCACCCCCAAAAGGAAGCATCGTACTTTATGAAAGCTAAGGAACTCACTAATACCATTAATGCCCTTTTTGCGGGAAGCAAAGGCTTGCTGGCGATGGACGAAAGCGTACATACCGCCAATAAACGTTTTGAAGAATCGGGCATCCCCCAAACAATTGAATACCGCCGGGCGTACCGCGAGATGATAGTAACAGCACCAAACCTGGGCAAGTATATCAGCGGCGCTATTTTATTTGATGAGACGATACGCCAATCCACTAAAGACGGCGTCCTTTTTATCGACCTGCTAAAAAAGCAGGGCATTGTGCCGGGCATAAAAGTAGATGAAGGTACTACAGACCTTGCAGGTTTCCCGGGCGAGAAGATCACCATGGGTTTAGATGGCCTGAAAGAAAGATTAGCCGAATATTATAGCCTTGGCGCCCGGTTTGCTAAATGGAGGGCGGTGATCAGCATCAGTCCGATGTTACCCAGCCGGGGATGTATTGAAGCTAATATGCATTCACTTGCCAGGTATGCAGCGCTTTGCCAGGAAGCCGGGATTGTGCCGATTGTTGAGCCCGAAGTATTGATGGATGGTACGCACGATCTGAAAAAGTGTTTCGATGTTACGGAAAAAGTACAGCATGTACTGTTTGACCAGTTGTTTGCCCAAAATGTAAACCTGAAATGGCTGATCCTTAAACCCAACATGATTTTACCTGGCTTAAGTAACCCTAAACCTGCCAGCGTTGATAAAGTTGCCGATGCGACCGTTACCTGCCTGCTGCAATCGGTACCGGCCGTAGTACCGGGTATTGCATTTTTGTCAGGCGGACAATCCGCTGAAGCAGCAACTGCCCACCTGAACGCTATGCATGTAAAATATAAAGGTAAACTGCCCTGGGCGCTTACCTTTTCATTCGCAAGGGCGATCCAGCAGCCTGCGCTGGAAATCTGGAAAGGGAAGGACGAAAACGTGAAAGCCGCTCAAAAAATGCTGGTTCATCGCGCCAGCATGGATAATTATGCCCGACGGGGTGAGTACAGGCACGAGATGGAGATGGATTTAAGTCTGTAATCTGTAGCCTGTCATCAAAATTTAAAAAAGTTTCAAACTTCGGATTAACACAAACCAAATCACTGTCGTTGCTGTTACCCAATAACATGCAGCACGTACAACTTTATCCCCTAAAATTCGATCCTATTTACCAATACCGCATCTGGGGTGGCCGGAGACTGGCTAACCTCCTTTCGAAGCCATTGCCTGCTGACGACCCGATCGGCGAAGCATGGATACTGAGCGACAGGGACGATCATCCCAGTAAAGTGATCAATGGCGAGTTAAAGGGTCAAACCATTAAACAATTACTCGATCATTCGGGCCAACAGTTGATGGGCGAGCTTTCCGGTAAATTTGATCGTTTCCCGCTTTTGCTGAAGTTTTTAGATTGCCAGCAAGTGCTATCGGTACAGGTGCATCCTTCCGATCAGCTTAAAAAATACATCCCCAAAGGCGAGCATGGAAAAACTGAAGCCTGGGTAGTATTGGAAGCGGGCGGGGATGCGCGTATTTATGCCGGCTTGAAACCGGGGACTACCGAAAATGAAATAAGGGAAAAACTGGAAGATCATACCGTTGCGGATACCCTTTCGGACTTTGTTCCCAAAGTTGGCGAAAGTGTTTTGATAAAAGCCGGAACGGTACACACGTTGGGCGACGTGGTGGTTTTTGAGGTGCAGGAGAACAGCGATGTTACGTATCGCCTTTACGATTGGGACAGGGTAGATGAAAAAACCGGCAAACCCCGCGACCTGCAGGTGGAGGAAGCTTTAGCTTGTATTGACTTTACCAAAACGGCTATCGGCCCGGTAGAACCGGTGTTTAAGCCAGATGGTCCCGAAGTACGCGAGCTGTTGATTGAGGACGAACATTTTAAGGTATTGCGGCACACTGCCTACGCGCCTTTTACGGTTGGAAAAGAAAACACCCCAAGGGTATTGGTTTGCATTGAGGGCCAGGGCGAATTGGAATATCACGCTGATAGGTATCCTATAAAATGGGGCGAAGTAATATTGTTACCCGCCGTAGTAGGGGCTTGCTCACTTCTTCCCGAAAACAAAATTATGGTGCTGGAGGTTGTTTTGCCGGAAGATGTTCATGGTTCATAGTTCATGGTTCAAGGTTCATAGCTGTTTTGACTATGATCTATAGACTAGACTAATTACTAAAGCTACCATGAACTATCAACCATGAACCATGAACTAATGAAGAAACTAATCGCATTTGACCTTGACGGCACGCTGGCCGCAAGTAAGGCCGCGGTCGATAAAGAAATGGCCGAAAGGCTGGCTGCTTTGCTTACGGTTGCCAGGGTGGCCGTAATATCAGGGGGAGACTGGCCCCAGTTCGAAAAGCAGGTGCTGGACCATTTACCAAAACGCGCCAAATTGAAAAACCTGTCCATTTTGCCTACCTGCGGTACAAAGTTTTATCAATACAAAAAGGGCTGGAAGCTGCTTTACGCAGAGAACTTTACAGACGCGCAAAAAGAAAAGATCATCAATTCATTAAATAAAGCTATTGATGATGCCGGTGTAAGAGCAAAAAAAACATGGGGCGAAGCGATTGAGGACAGGGGAAGCCAGATCACCTATTCCGGCCTTGGTCAAAACGCACCGCTGCCCGAAAAATTAAAGTGGGACCCCGAATTTGTAAAGCGCAATAAGATCAAAAAGCGATTGGATAAGATGATCACGGAGTTTGCGGTAAACCTCGGCGGCGCTACCTCCGTAGATATTACCAAAAAGGGCATCGACAAAAAATATGGCATGCATAAGCTCCGCGATGTACTGGATATTAAGATCAGCCAGATGATTTTTATTGGTAATGCCATATTTCCCGGTGGGAATGATTACCCGGCGAGGGAATCGGGCGCGTTTTCGATATGCGTGAGCGGACCAAACGAAACAAAACGTGTAATAGAAGGTATTATAGCATGCCTCGACGACGGAAAATTTAAAAAAGGCTTTATTGATGGTAAAAGTTAAAAAGGAAGGTGTGATCCTTCGCAAAGCCGGGCTTAAATTTGAAGACGAAAGTGTGCTGAACCCGGCAGTAATCAAAGAGGGTAATACAATTTATATGTTTTACCGGGCCGTGCATATCCGTAATTATTCCAGTATAGGCTATTGTGAACTCGATAGCCCATTGTCCGTAAAGAAATGCTGGGATAAACCATTTCTATCGCCCGAATTCGAATACGAATCGCATGGGATGGAGGATCCCCGTATCGTAAACATCGACGGAACTTATTACCTCACCTATGTCGCTTTTGACGGTAACAACGCCCTCGGGGCCCTGGCAACTGCAACGGATTTGCGACATTTTACCAGGCGAGGAATTATCGTACCGAAAATAACCTACGACGATTTTGACCGGTATACCAAAGTAAAAAGCGACTTAAATGAAAAATACCTGCGCTATAATCGCGGGGCCAATATTTTGGCGGATAAAGACGTGGTTTTTTTCCCCAGGCGAATTAATGGAAAATTAACTTTTTTACACCGCATCAAACCGGACATCCAATTGACGGCTGTAAACGAGCTTTCGGATCTTACCGAAGAATTTTGGGTAAATTACTTCTTACATTTTGAACAGCATATTTTTCTTTGTCCCAAATTTCCGCACGAGGTAAGTTACGTTGGAGCCGGTTGCCCGCCGATTGAAACGGAACACGGCTGGCTGATCATTTACCATGGCGTGAAAGATGTTATAAAAGGATACGAGTACTCGTGCTGCGCGGCTTTGATGGATATTGATGAACCTTTTAAGGAAATAGGACGTTTGCCGTACCCTTTATTCAAACCTGAATTGGATTACGAACTCGACGGCGATGTAGACGACGTATGCTTCCCAACAGGTACCGTTTTAGAGGGTGACAAACTTTACATCTACTACGGTGCTGCCGACGAACTTATCGCCTGTGCATCGGTGAGTTTGACGGAGTTATTGAAAGAATTGATAGCATTTAAATAAGAAGCTGTTTAAAACGATCGGGCGTAAATAACGAAGGCCAAATTCATTATTATCGGCCTCAAACGACCAACCGGCGTATTTTTGTTGCGTTCGCAACAAGTGAAACAGTGTGCAACAAAGCGAAATAGCGCTGATTATTAGCGATTTAAGTACTGACAGGATTTTGTCACTGACACAGTTTTGTCACCACTTTTCTTTTTGTTCAGTTCCTGGCTAATTCCACCATCCCGCTATTTTCCACCCCGTATACTTTGGCAATGGCTTTAACCATCATTCCCTTGCTTAGCTTAAACGGTTTGGCATACATATCAGCGTCAACAAAAGCGGGCGTGCTGCCATCCGTAGTAAAATATATTTTTGCACCCTTGGTAGTACTGCTAAGCGTTACTACATCGCCTTTAATATGAATTTCAGGCTTGTGCACGGTACCGACGTATTTTTTGGTACGGGCATCCTGTATCACACCTTTCCAGTTCATGCCGAAACCGAAGTCGTAAGTATGGCCGTCGGCATCTGTATAGCACTGCATATCATGCGGGATATCCTCATCCTGTAGCTCTACGGTTTGCATATTGACCGGCATCTGGAATGGGAGCAGCCCTGATGGCTCCGCCGCACCTGATATAATATCCAAAATCGCCTGGTTTTGTACGCCAAAACTGGCCACAATCGCGTCTCCATCTTTCTCAAATTCTGCCGGGATAGTCGGTTTGGATAAGGTGATGGCTATGATCACCGGTTTGCCATTCATGGCCTTCCTGGTGTCTTGTATGGTTTTAAGGTCCTGCAGGTTGGCAGCGGTGATACTTTTGCCTTTGTAGGCGCGGTTATCAAGTCCGGGTTCAACCGGATCGCCGGCGGCGATGCTGTGCGCACGGGCGTCAGTTGCAGTATAAGCGCCATATTGCAGGGTGATGGGTACGTACCCATTGCCGCCGTTTTTCAGATCGTCGGCGTCGTATCCTGCGCCGCCGCTCGGGCTGCTCACAAATACTATGGCTGCGTCGGCTTTTGATGGGTCGTCAGTAACATTATAATATTTTTTGATCAGTTCGGCTTTCACCGCGTCTTCATATCTTTCCTTCGATGGCGGCCCGAAAAAGCCTTTTACCGAAGGGAAGAATTTTTTTGGCATGTAAATGGTTTTGCCCTTTTGCAGCGGAAGAGCGTTGCCATGATTTTTGAGCATTACAATCGACTTCAGTTGTGCATTGTATCCGGCAGTCATAAACTCCGGCTTGCCCACCGTAGCTTTTGTTGTTTCTACATCTAAATAAGGGTTTTCAAAAAGCCCGACTTTGAAAATATTCCTCAATAATCTAACCGCCGACTGCTCAAACCTGGCCCGCATAAAGGCTTCGCCATGTTCTTTTACGCCCATATTATAGGCTTCTATTACCGGCCCGGCGTCGTTGTTGCCGCCAAATTGGTCAACCCCGGCCATTAATATTTTGTAGTGGCGCTCGGCAACCGTTTTGGTTTCCATGCCCCATGATTTTCCGGCAAAAATATCGGGTGTTTTGCCTTCATCGGCCGTAACGCCCCAATCGGTACAAACCACGCCATCAAAGTGGTATTTGGTTCGCAGCAAATCAGTTATCAAATATTTGCTGTAGCTGTTGCCGGCATTGCCCTGCGCATCCCTGTTGTACGATATGGTATAATAAGGCATCACTGCCGATACCATTTTGGTTGGCCCGCTTAGCTTCAGGGCGCCATCCACAAAAGGTATCAAATGTTCGTCAAAGTTATTGCCGGGGTATACGGCAAATTTACCGTAAGCAAAGTGCGCGTCCCTGCCGCCTTCTTCGGGTCCGCCGCCGGGCCAGTGTTTCATCATGGCGTTAACGCTGTGATAGCCCCAGCCGCCTTTTATTTCCGCACCGCCTGTTGACGTTTGAAAGCCATCTACATACGCCCGCGCCATATCGGCATCCAGTTGCGGGTCCTCGCCAAAGGTGCCGTTAAAACGAGCCCAGCGCGGCTCGGAAGCCATATCAATTTGAGGTGAAAGCGCAGTAGCGATGCCGAGGGCCCTGTACTCCTGTGCGGCAACGCTGCCGAATTGCCGCACCACGGCGGGATCAAAGGTTGCTGCCAAACCCAATTGATCGGGCCATTGGGATATAGCGCCGCCAGCACCGGCCGTATATTCAAAGCCGGTATTGGCGCTGTGGCGCGGATCGGAACTGTTATTGGCAGGTATGCCAAAGCCCGAGCCTTCTACCAATGCCTGGACGTTATTATTCCAGTGGGCAGCTACCTCCGGGCTTTTTACCGAAGTGATGAGCACATGCCGCAGGTTATCTTTTATTAAAAATGCTTTTTGCTGGTCGCTGATGGCGCCCGCATCCATACCGTCGGCATAGGGCTTACCATCGTAAGTGCCGGCGCCGAGCGGCCCCCGCGATGCAGCGGGAATAGCCTGGTGCGCACTGTACAGCATCAAACCGGCAATTTGTTCTATCGATAGTTTCGACGCCAGGTCTTTTGCGCGTTCATCTACCGGCAGTCGCCAGTCTTCGTATTTGTCCAGTTTGCCGTTTTTATTCAGGTCCTTAAACGCAAGACCGTTGACCGTTAAAATCTTAACACCCGATTTGGATGAATAGCCCAGCGTAGGCCCGTTTGGGTTTTTTACCAGCACAATGCCGGAAGTATCATCGGTTTGAACGGCAGTCCATAACTGACCTGCTTTGCGGGAAATGCCACTGGTCATGGCGCCGAATAAGATCAGCATGAATACGCCGCCAAAAACGGCCGGCACAACAGAAATGCGTTTGTTTATCTTCATAATTTGGTTTAATAAAAGCCCCGCCTGAACGGGGCCCTGGTATGCAATATGAGGTCAGTACTCATTGTGTTGGTTTGACACAACGTAAAGTAAAGATATACCTTATACAATCGAAAACGCAATAGACCGGTAATAAAAATTTATAGATGGAGGGGTGGTCTGGGGCGATGAAAGTCTGAACCATTGGTTGAACTGATTTGTATGATTTTGACCTGTCAGCGAAATCAAAGGATCAGAAACCCTTACCGCTGATTAAGTTGAATTGCAAGTTTTAATTGAACTTAGCCCACCAGCGAAATCAAAAAAATCAACGGTTCAGACTACTTTTTTACGGCTTTAACACTCCCGTTCGGCTGTATAAAAGTAGCTTCGGTAATTTTAGCCGCGCCCTGTGGGCCAAACTGCAGGTAATAGCCACTTAATACTTTTACCGCAAATTTATCCTTGCCCAGCGGAACCATTTCATAATCGGGCTGGCCGGGGACTAATACAAACAGGGTTTTATTATCCTTTACGTATACTTTTACCACTATCCCTCCCAATGAATACTCACCAACGTATTTTTGCAGCTCGGCGGCGGTTAGTGCTTTTGCTGCCAATTCTTTGGTAAAAACAATTGGTTTCAAACCGCCTTCCAATTGTCCTTCAACGGCATCAACGTCGCCCGATAAATTCATCCTGAATTGTAATTCCAGCCCGCCATTATCAGCGGTATCAATTCCATCTTTCGGGTCGACATCAAACACTTCAAAAACATCATAATTGGCCTGCCGCAGGAAAAGCGTGTGTGTAATGGTGCCTACAAATAGCGAATCATTTTTGACAAACATTTTCATGGTGCCATAGCCCGGGTTTTTGTAGTTGCCTGCAAAATCGCCCAATGGATGTGTTGCCGGGTGTTTTACCGGCGCTATTTTTTCTTTTTTTACTTTGTCAGCTTCTTGTTTGCCTTTGTCTGCTTCGTGTTTCAGGTCGCTGTTCCAGTCATGGTACTTCAAGCCAAGTATCCGGTCGGAGATCAAATTTCTTACAATGCTTGGCACCGGCGAGCCATCCTGGTTGCTCAGCACCACAATACCAACGCTGTCCGACGGGAAAAAGCATGTACTGGCAGAGAAACCGTCGATATTGCCGCCATGTTCCACACGGTAATGCCCCTTATACGATCCCAGCATCCAGCCGAACCCATAATTGGCAAAATAGATATCCGGTTTTTCTTTTCCGGGTAGGGCTCCATCAATAACCGATTGTGAGCTGATCGCTTCGTTACGGAAACTTTCGGGGATAATTTCCTTGCCGTTAAATTTGCCGTTGTTTATCCAGGCCGTAACCCATTTGGCCATATCAATTACGCTGCTGTTAATGGCACCTGCCGGGGCCATGCCGTCGATGTGGTAATAATCCAGTTTTTTGATGATGGTATCTTTTTTCAAACCATATCCAACAGCGATATCATCACTTTTCTCCAGTTCGGGGATACTTACATCCGATCGGGTCATCCCTAATGGGAGAAAAAACTTCTCCTTAATATTGTCGCCCCAATTTTTCCCCGATAGATGCTCAACGAGGGCACCTTGTGACGCGAACATAAAATTGTTGTACTGCCATTTTTGGCGTACGCCAAAAGTGGGTTCCATATATTGTATACGCATCACCAGGCTGTCAGTAGACGGGTTATTGAAAAAATACCAGGAAAGATCGTGCCGCGGAAGGCCGGTACGGTGGCTCATCATATCGCGGAGCGTGATGGTATTGTTCATCGCATCATTATAAAATTTCAACTCAGGTAAGTAATTGGTTACCGGTTTATCAATATCAAGCTTTCCGTCCTGCTGCAATTTGCCTATTAAAGTGACTGTAAACGCCTTACTGCACGAACCTATGGCAAACAGCGTGTTTGGCGTAACCGGCAGCTTATTTTTAATATCGCGGTAGCCAAAGCCCTTCGCATAAACCACTTTGTTTTTTTCAATTACGGCCACAGCAAATCCGGCAGCGTGCCAGGTTTTTAGCACCCTGGCGAAAGCGGTATCAAGGCCGGCGAAACGGGGATAGTTATTAATTGCGGCAGTGTGTTGTGCAACGCTATTTAACGATAATGCGCAAAACACAAGGAAGAGTAGTTTTTTCATTAACAACGGAATATGGTAACGGCTGAAATTTTTTAACTAAAATAAACAATATCGATCAATTTCTTTAGGGCATAATAATAGTGTATAATTGCATAACCAGTGTAATATAATCATAAAAATCAATGTCATTTGTCAGCATCGTAAAACGGGAATATAAATTTCTAAACAATTACTATATAGAAAGGAAATTCAGAAAAGTGATTCCACCTTCTGTATCAGGCGTGATCACTTCTGAAGATTCCAGCGTACATTGGAAATACCTGGACGTAAAAGACAAAATAGTTCTTGATCTGGGCTGTGGATTGTGGGAGGTTAGTGACCTGCGGGAGGCTTCCCCGGTATACTTTAAAAATAAGGAGGCAAAAAAAATAATCGGCGTTGATCCCAATGAAAAGGATATAAGCACGCTGAAAAATTATTTCAGTGAACATTTTCCCGGAGACGGATCTGAATTTCTTGTGAAATTAATAGCAACTACTGACGATTTAACGGAATTAATAGCGAAATATCAAATAGAAAGCTTAAAGTGCGACATTGAGGGTTTTGAAAAAGTAATGTTTAGCATAGACAAAAGCCAGATCAAAAGCATTGTAAATATTTCTGTCGAATATCATGATCGTCAACTATTTTTGGGCTTGCTGAAAACACTTAATAACTGGGGATTTAAAATAATTAACCACAGCCTTTTTACGTATGCGTCCCAAAAAATGGGGGTTTTAACCGCTGAGCGAAGCTAAATACTATAATATCTTTTCAACAAGCACATAGTGCCTTTCTGCATCGTGTTAGCCGCTTAATTTGCTAACCAATTGAGATTATCCTAATCGCACTTATATTTGATCTGCCATATAGAGTGAATGACCCAGGTACGCGAAATAAAATGTCCGCATTGCGGGGAATGGACCATGTGGACGGGCGGTCTTGACGACCGCTGCCTGTTTTGCGATGGATTCCTGGAAACGCGGCGATTTTCGCGCGAGATTGAAAAAAAGGTAAATAAGCAACTCCTTGCTGAAAATGATTACCTGTTTATCAGTCCAAGCGATGGCGCTTTTAAGCGATGGTTTAAAAGATCAGTAAGCCGGGTACGTTGGATAGTCATTGTCCTGCAAATTGCATTTTTTCTGTTTGTTACCATTTTGCTGGTGATCATCAGCCTTTTGCCTGGTTAAACAGATGAAGACGCTGCTCAACCCCTGGTTCCTGTTGGGATGCTTGATCTGGCTTATCGTCTTCATACTACGCAAATCTGGCCACACACTACCTTATTTAAATGGCTATGTTACCGATGTGTTTGCTATCCCGGTAATTGCCAACCTGGGGCTTTGGTTTCAACGGGTTGCCATCTACAAAAGCAATTATTACGTGCTCTCGGCCTGGCATGTGGTTTTTATCGTGGTATACTTGAGCGTGGTTTTCGAGGGGATACTACCGTGGCTGTCAACAAAATATACGGCTGACTGGATAGACGTTGTCCTGTATACAATTGGCGGTGGCGTTTTTTACTGGATGATGAATAAACCTGTGTTAGCAATAAGGGACTAGTGTCATGTCAACACGTTTTTATCGCATAACCAGATTTCAATTGGACCTTTGTTTGCCGATGATAATAATATTTGATTGTTCAAGTGCAAATGTACCCAAAACGCGCATCTATAATGACACAACAGGGTTAACACAACTTAACATATTTCAATGTTAACCATATTTTAAATACTTGTTAATCAATTATTTAACACGAAAATACATCGAATATTGCAACATCTATGTTAACCCATTTCACTGACATGAATTTGTCAGCAAATTAACTTAACATTATGTCGGCCAGGCAACCTTTGTCAACAGTCAAAAACTCATTTTTTATTCGGTTAGCTGCAAGCAGTTAAAATTCGCTGTAAACGCTAAGCGTCATTTCAATGTTGACATGAAACCAGCGGTTAGTGGTTAGTCGTAGACCTACTGTCTAGTCCCTGGTCGCTAGTCTTCAATCTCTAATCTCTAATCTCCAGTCTCCAATCACTTACCAGCAATACTCAAAGCTCCCGTTGGGCACCGGGCTACCTGGTCTCTGATCTCCTGGCTTGTGGCGCCATCAACGTTTACCCATGGCCGTGCCTTGGGGTCAAAAACCTGGGGCAACTGCGTAGCGCAGCGGGCAGCGTGTTTGCAAAGCTCGGGTTTCCAAACTACGGTAAGGTCATCGCCGGGATAATTGTGCTGATTGGCTTCCTCATCGTTGCTGTAAACAAATGTGCGTATCTTAATTTCACCCTCCATTATTTTTGATATGGGGCAGGCTTTGGCAATGTATGTCAGTCGTTCACGCTGGTCGGCAGTAATGGGGCTTAAAAAATTGAGGTCCCTGTCGAAGGTAGTTACCACTTTGCCATCAATAATTTCCTGGAACAAGTTTACCGCAACGGCAATTTTAGGGATATCCCATTCCTTGCGGTCGATATACATGCGTAGCGTAGCCAGCGTGCAGGTGCCTAATGAAGCCAGCATCAGTGTGTACGGGTCGGGGCCTTTATCTTTGCCACCGGTTCTTTCAGGTTCGTCAACAATAAATTTGCCATTCCGCCATTCAACGGTGCAGGTATATTTGTCCTTGCCAATGCGGGCAACTATGGGGTGTTCAAGTGCGTATTTCATGGGGTTGGTTTTTATTAGTTCATAGGTCATGGTTCATAGTTCATAGCTCATTCTGTTTCAACCTTAAGCTGTCGGAGATAAGAAATAAGGACAAACAGCCATGAACCATCAACTATGAACCATCAGCTAAAAAAGCACATCCGCAAATGCGGGTGTTAGTTCAAATATTTTTTTGGCGAAGGGGCAAAGCGGTAAAATTTTCAAATGGTTTTCGCGGGCATATTCCACCCCGGCCTTTACCAGTTGTTTGCCAAGCCCTTTGCCTGCATACTCATCGTTAACTTCGGTATGGTCGATGATCATTTTACCAGGTCCGGCAAAAGTATAATGCATCAGGCCGGCCTCTTTGTCGCCGTCATTTATATAAAAAACGCCGCGTTTACCATCGTTCCTGTTCTTAACTTCCATATTTTTGCTTTAGGGACAAAGATCAGAAATGCACCGGCATTTTCTTCCGGACTTTGCTGACTTTTGGACTTCCGGACTAATTTAAAGATTAATCCCTACATTTAAACAATGCAAGCAGTAAGCGTATCTACCTTAAAATCTTTCGAAGCCTTAAAAAATGTGCCTGATGTGCAGTTGCAATGGCTGATTGATACCAGCAATTGCCGTGTGTTCCAGGATGGCGAATCATTGGCGGTACAGGGCCAGCCGCTTTCGGGGCCGCATTTTATTATCAGCGGTAAACTGGTTATATATGTGATGCAAGGCGGCGCCAGGCGCGAATTGAACACCGCATCGGCCGGCGACATCACCGGGTATTTGCCGTACTCGCGCGGCGTGGTGGCTACGGCTAACAGTTATGCCCTTGGTGCGCTGCAGATGATGTCGTTCCCGACCGAAAGGATAAGGGAAATGATAAAGGATCAGTTTGAGCTTACCCAGGCACTGGTGCATGTGATGAGTAACCGGGTGCGCGAGTTTACCGCCTTTCAGCAGCAAAACGAAAAGATGATGGCGCTGGGGAAGCTTTCGGCCGGTTTGGCGCACGAACTCAATAATCCGGCTTCGGCTATCGTGCGCGATTCAGCATCGCTGCTGGCTCATTTGCAGATGCAGCCCGAGACCTTTAAAAAAGTTATTTCGATACAAATGACGGCAGAACAGGTGGACGCCGTAAATACGGAGTTATTCCGCCTGCTGGCCATAAACGACCGGCCGGAGCTCACGCTAAAAGAAAAAACCAAACGCGAGGAGGAGATAACCGACTGGCTGGATGAGCACAGCGTTGAGAATAGCTATGAAATGGCCGAAAATTTTGTGGAATTTGGTTTTGTGGTGGATAACCTGGAAACATTTTGCAGCCATATCCCGGCTGCCTACTGTTCACCGGTTTTTAACTGGATAAACAACCTGCTCACTACTGAGCGCATGGTGCAGGACATACAGGAATCATCGCGCAGAATAGCCGACCTGGTGAGCTCGGTTAAGACATTTACGCACATGGACCGTGGCTTTGATAAGCAGCGAACCGACATCCGTGTCGGCATAAAAAATACCATCATGCTGCTGAAGCACCGGCTCAAAAAAGGTAATATTGAACTGGTAAAGGAGTTTGATGAAAACCTGCCCGAGATAAATGCCATGGTTGGCGAGCTTAACCAGGTTTGGACCAACCTGATTGATAATGCGCTGGATGCGATGGAGCCCAACGGTAAAGGAAAACTCACCATCCGCAGCCGAAGGGACAGGCAGTTTGTACAAATAACCATTGGCGACGATGGCCCCGGCATACCCAATGATGTGAAAACCCGTATTTTTGATCCGTTTTTTACCACCAAAGAAGTGGGCAAAGGTACCGGCATGGGGCTGGAGGTGGTGCAGCGCATCATACGCCAGCACAATGGATCAATAAAAGTGGAATCACAGCCCGGGAAGACGGAGTTTTTGGTGTGTTTCCCGATTGATTAATTTCGGATCTTTGATTTCGGATTTAATTTTAACCTTAACATTTTCCGGACTTTCGGTCCCGATAGCTTTCGGGATTCCGACTTTCGGACTACAACACAAAAAAAATGGAAAAACCAATCATATTTTCAATAGATGACGATGCGCAGGTTTTGCGGGCGATAAGCCGCGATTTGCGAACAATGTACGGCAAGGAGTATAAGATCATCAGCACCACTTCGGCTAAAGAAGCGCTGGAAAGTTTGACGGACCTTAAAAACAGTTCGGACGTGGTGGCTTTATTTGTTTGCGACCAGCGCATGCCCGAAATGGACGGCACTGCCTTTTTGGAGAAGGCGATAAAAATATTCCCTGATGCCAAAAGAGTTTTGCTGACGGCTTATTCGGACACTGACGCTGCCATTAAAGCCATAAACGATGTGCGGCTGGATTATTACCTGATGAAGCCCTGGGACCCGCCCGAGGAAAAGCTTTACCCGGTATTGAATGACTTGCTGGACGACTGGCAAAACGACTACATACCCGAGTTTAAGGGTATAAAAGTGGTTGGTTTCCAGTTTTCGCCAGCTTCGCATACCATAAAAGATTACCTGGGCAGTAACCTGATCCCTTATCGCTGGTTTGATGTGGAGAAAAACCCGGAAGCAAAGCAAAAGCTTGACGTAAACAAAATTAGCCGCGAGCAACTGCCCTTAATTGTTTTTGAAGATGGCACGCATCTTTGCCATCCAACGATAAGGCAGATAGCTGATAAGATAGGCAAAGCAACGGAAGCCGCGCATGATATTTATGATGTGGTGATCATTGGCGCCGGCCCGGCCGGATTGGCGGCAGCGGTGTACGGGGCATCTGAAGGGCTGAAAACCTTGCTGATAGAACGCAAGGCACCGGGTGGGCAAGCCGGCTCCAGTTCAAGGATCGAGAACTACCTTGGCTTCCCGGCCGGCCTGAGCGGCGCCGACCTCACCCGGCGGGCCATTACCCAGGCACAGCGCCTGGGTGCTGAATTTCTATCGCCGCAATCGGTAAAAGATATTACGCAAAAGGACGGCTATAAAACCATTGTGCTGGACGATGGTCCGCAGATCATCAGCCGTACCGTTGTGATTACCACTGGCGTGGATTACCGTAAATTGGAAGTAAAAGGCGTGGAGAACTTTACCGGCGCCGGGATTTATTACGGCGCTGCCATGACGGAGGCGGCAGCCTGCAAGGGCCAGGAAGTGTACATCATCGGCGGTGGCAACTCGGCGGGGCAGGGCGCGGTTTATCTTTCAAAATTTGCCAGCAATGTTTATATCATTATTCGCAAGGATAGTTTGAGCTATACCATGTCGGCTTATTTGATACAACAGATAGAAAATATACCCAATATTCATGTTTTAACCGATACCGAGATCACCGAAGCAGAAGGTAATAACTGCCTGGAAAAGCTGCATTTGGTCAATGTCAAAACTAAAGAAGCATCTGTTCACCATGCCGCAGCGCTTTATATTTTTATCGGCGCCAAGCCTTTTACTGATTGGATAAAGCTAGATATCATCCGTGATGAAAAAGGCTTTATCGAAACAGGCCGGGAACTGCGCGTGCATAATAATTTTGCCAAAATATGGAAGCAGGAGCGCGATCCCTTCCTATTGGAGACGAGTTGCAGCGGCATTTTTGCAGCAGGGGATGTCCGCTCAGGAGCGATGAACAGGGTAGCATCGGCGGTGGGTGAAGGCTCTATGGCGATCAGCTTTGTGCATAAGTATTTGGCGGAAGTATGAGGGGACTTGTTGATTGAGTTGACTAGGTTGATTAGGTTGGATTAAGCTGAATAGGTTAGCATGCTTAGAAGTTAAAAAACGGCAAAAAAGCGGCGGCCTTGTGCGATTCCCCTCTTGAGAGGGGTGGAGGGGTGTGTTATTCGGTTTGGCTCTAACCTAATAGTTGAGGGCTATGATTAAACACATGCAGCTCGATCGTACGCAAAGCATTGAGCATATCCTTTCGTACTTCCTGCTCCGAAAAACGAAGTATAGTTAAACCATAGCCTGCCAACTCTTTGTCCCGTAAAAAATCGCGGTTGTCTTGCTCCTCCCAGGTATGATAAAGTCCATCAATTTCTATCACCAGCTCCAATTCATAACAATAAAGGTCAACGATATAATTTAGCAACGGTTTTTGATGATGAAAGTCCAAGCCATACAGTTGCCTGTTTTTTAATTCGTTCCAAAGCAGTACCTCACCTAAGGTGCTGTCATTTCGCAGTTTGCGCGCTAATTGCTTGAGGTTTGAATTATATGGGATGATTTTTCGACGCATTTACGCTTTATATTGACCGAAAATAAAATTTTTACTCTCAAAAAAGAAAGCGGTTCAGCCCTGAAACGTTGTGACACACCCCCGCCCCTCTCAAGAGGGTAACCCAACGCCCCGGGGCCGTTGCTCCGCTCTCAAAACAGGCGTGGATCGGCTTTTAAGCATCTATGATCTTACAAGAAAGAGATATAATAGAAGAGCCCATTATCAATAACGCAACAAATCTTACTTAATCAGTATGCAACATCACCGGCCCCGTCACAACTGGTTTCGGCACCTTCACCCCATTGATCACCACATTTTCATAAGTCAAATTATTCGCCACATCTATGATCTGGTCCTTCGGCGTGTGTAATACCGTGATGTTTTTAAGATGAATATTCTCCAGCGGATTACCCTGCACGCCCACCGCATAAATGCCTACCTCCCCGGAATGCTCGCAGATGATGTTTTGAATATAAAACCCGTTGAATTTGGTTGGATAGTGGCCGCCGCGAGAGCCATGGTAATTATTTTCAAAACGGATAACGGCAGAGCGGGTACTGTCGCAGTGAACATCGCTTACGTGGATATTTTCAATAAATCCGCCGCGGTCAAGGTTTGATTTGAAGTACACCGCGCTGAGGCATTTTTTAATGGTGACATTATACATATAAATATTTCTCACCCCTGCCGACATTTCGCTGCCTATGCACAGCCCGTTGGTTTTTGAATTGAAAACGCAATTGCGCACGATGACATTTTCCGTTGGTTGCCCTATGCGCCAGCCATCCTGGTCGCGGCCGGCTTTTATGGCGATGCCGTCATCACCTACAGTAAAGTTGCAATGCTGTATTAATACGTTGGTGCAGGCTTCCGGGTCGCACCCATCATTATTTAAATTCATGCTGTTGATGGTCACGTTTTGCACGGTAACATTATTGCACAATACAGGGTGAATCACCCAATAAGGTGCATCTTCAATAGAAATGCCATCGATCAGCACATTTTTGCAGCCGAAAAACTGGATCATATCCGGTGGCAGGTGGTAGCCTTCGCCAAAGACACGCTTGTAAACAGGGGTGCCGTCGCCGCCCATTTGGCGCAGTGTGGCCTGTTCCGGCGAACGCTGCGGGCGCCATTTGGCAAAGTTTTTACTCGCCGAGCCGATGATCCTGCCGTGGCCGGTTACCGCAATATCCGAGCATTGGTAGGCATAAAACAGCGGCGAATAATTGAATAGTTCCGTGCCTTCCCAAAGGGTAAGTACAGCCGGCAAATAATATTTTTCGTCCGAAGAAAAGATCAGTTCGGCGCCGTCCTCGAAATGAAGGTTAACGTGACTTTTAAGCACGACTGGTCCGGCAATATAGTATCTGCCCTTGGGTATCACCACCTGTCCCCCGTCCGAAGTGCTGCACTGGCTGATCACTCTATCCAGCACCGGTTTTATATCGGTTTTGCCATCGGCCACTGCACCAAAAACGGTAATATCATAGCTGGCGGCTTTAAACTGCGACGCCTTGATATTCGCGAGTATTTGATTTACAGGGGATATGTCCTTCTGTTGTGCCATACTTTGTGAAGCAGTAAACATCAAACCAACGAACATCAAAATGATTTTGGTTTGTTTGAGGGATTGCGGTTTTGGAGTCATACGGGCGTAAAAGTAGCGCAAGTAACGGATTTTGGGTTCCGACCAAAGTAAATAAATTGATACCTTAGCTATTGGATAAAATTACATGCCATGGAAGAAGAAGTTTGCCAACACCTGGGCGCCATCAAAACACTGAAACATGCCAAAGACTATGTATGCGAAGAATGCATAAAAACGGGTGATCCGTGGCTGCACCTGCGCACCTGCCAGGAATGCGGCGTAACGCTATGCTGCGACAGCTCGCCCAACAAACATGCCAGCAAACACGCACATAAAGCCGGCCACCCGGTAGTGATATCTGCCGAACCCGGCGAACGCTGGCTTTGGTGCTATGTGGATGAGGAAATGGCTGAATATTGAAGAGAGAGCGGAGAGGCGAAAGGTGAAAGTGTCGGAGCTTCTACTTTTGCTGGTCAAATAAAACTTTGGGGATGAACCAATGGGTTCAACCCCGTCAACCTTTAGCCTTTTACTTTTATCCTTTCACCTTTTTTCAAACCTCTTCCAAATTTGCCAGGTAGTTATCCAGCGACCATGGCCCCGAGCCGATCACCATAAACAACGCCAGTAAGGCAAGCGCAACCAATGACGGCCACAGCATAGCATTAATAGGTTCCTGGAATATGCCGGTTAAAAATACCGCCGCAAATACAATAGGGATCTGGATGATACAAGCCAGGCGGGTAAGTGTACCCAGTGCAATAAGCGTTCCGCCTACCAGGTGCGCAAACGTGACATAATACACAAGTGCCATTAAAATATCCGGCGAAAAGTGAATGGCCTGCTGGTTTGCTATCAATTCCTTTAGGTATGCGGTATTATTCATAAACGCCAGGCCTTTCAGCAATAGAAATATGCCAAGCGCTATGCGGATCAGGTCGAACACTTTCGGATGGTGAGCATCTCCCCATTGTTCAATTTTTTGAACACGGTTCATATAACCTCCTGCTTTTAGATAATTGGTTTTCTTGTAAAGCTGCCTATAAAAGGCGCGTTACAATTATTAACCTAAAATTAAGCAAAAGGGATTGAAAAATGCAAGTTTGAATTGACTAAGATTTAAGGGGCCACAGGTATGTGGTTTTTAATCCCATAATCCCTAAATCTTAAAGATCATAGTCCGGCTTCAAGTATCCTCCTGAGGTAATTGATCTGCCCCAGGTGATAGTTAAAATGACCATAAAAATGCGCCAGGTAAAAGGCCGTAGTATTTGGTCCGTAAAACTCCAGCGGGTACGTGGCAGCCAGTTGCTCATCAGTTAAACCAGGCAAAGTGTTTTTTACTATTGGGATCAAAGCCTCGATATCAGCCACCATTTTTTCGCGGGAAATGCCGGTTGCGCTAAACTCGCGTTCACGATCACGCACATAACCTGTTTTGCCCAGTTGTGTCCCGATACAAAAGTTAAGGTTGCCCAGCAAGTGCAGGGCAAGTGTACCTGCCGTATTGGTGATGCCATCTAGCTTCTTCCAGATGTTGTCTTCGTTTTTAAAGTTATTCAGCTCATCGCGCAGCCTTAGCAGGTCGCGTTCAAAAAGTTCGGTTAAGTAATTGTCCATCGCAAAGGTTTTAATTGATTTTATCTCCGCAAGTTAAACAGCCTTAAGTTAACGCAAAGTAAAATTTAGAAAAGCCCCCTCCGCACGATGGCCGGCGTGCTTTGGGGGGCCTAATTTCCTTGCAGCAGCGGGTTGTTCACCTTTCCGATAAATAGGATTACGCCGCTGCTCATTTCGCGTATGGCAAATATATAGGGATGATTAATGGGTGGCGGCGGGGCGCTGGCAGTGGCGCCAACAATGCCTACTGAAGTGGCTGCTGCGGCTGTAGTGCCGTTTTCGTCCACATCAACGTAAGCTTTATGCATAACCTGACTGATATGCAACTGATAATTTGGGTTGGGATTAATGCCCAGGAAATTGGCCTTGCTACCAAAGGCAATGCCCAGGCCCAGGTTTTTCAGTTCCTGGTTTAACGTAGCGCCGTAGCTGAATTTTATTTTGGGCATCGACACGATATTTTTTGTCGGCCGCAGGTTGTTCATCCAGTTTTGCCACTTTGCCGAATCGATGCTTGGCAGCAGCGAGGTAAGCGTGGTGCCAAAAGCCGGCTCCACAATTACCATACTATATTTGCTGTTTGAATACGGCAGTTCATAAACGCTCGCGTTGTTATCCGAATAAAAATTAAGGTCCACTTCGCCGTTCATAAAAGGCGCTTGTACCATGCTGTTATCCGGCAGGTAAAAATCCTGGTTATGTGTTCGCGAGGCATCGAACTTTTCTTTCCAGGTGCTTTTGAAATACATGGCGTTAACCAGGTACATGACCATGCTGTCAGGAATTTGCTTAATAATGGTGGGGATAAAGCCATGAGTTTTCTGACTTACCCAATTATTAATAACCCCCGGCGCCGACGGGCTGGCAAAATCCAATGCCTGTGCCCGGGCCTGGAAGAAATTGCTGTCAGTTTGCAAAAATTGAGGCTGCACGCTGAAACCTTGCCGGTACCAGATGGAGTTGGCAATATTCAGGGTAGTATAGGGATCAAGTTGAGGTAAATTGGTGATCAGGTTATTGTAATAATTGTTTACCTGGGTTTGGCTGAGCCCATTAAAACCGAGTGTGTTTTGAAATGCGGTAAGGGTTGTGCCGAGGGCGCCATTACTGGTCATCCCTAGTGCGAAGCTTACGCTGAGCGGCGAAATGAACACATTGGAGCCATCGGTAACCGTGCTGTCAACACTTTTAAACAAGCGGAGCGAAAACGCATTGTCCGCCGTTACTTTTTGCTGTTCGTATGCGGTAAGCACCAGGTTCTTACCGGGTAACACAGGAGTAACTTTTGTGCCTTTGTTGCAGGAAGCAAGGCAAATAATAACAGCAAAAAGTAACAGCGGGGGTATGCGTAATAGTTTCATAAGCTTAAAAATATTTTCACCTGGTTTTGAATAGAATTACGGGGAAAATTATGTGAATGATACATTATGTTGAAATATTTGTTCGTTATTCATTTATCGGATCCCTGTTTCCCCCTTGTGCCTATCAATATTTTTACACTAAATTTATGCTGATTTTTAATTCATTCGCCGATATTGAAACCTCCAATATAACAAAACCGATAAACATGAAAATTTTTACCCGCCTGCTTTTCCTGGTTATCCTGCTTTTGCCTTTTGTCGCGCTGGCGCAGCTTACCGGCAAGGTTTATGATAACCTTACCATGCCCAGCAAAATACTTAAAAGCGACCGCAAATATGCCGTTTACCTGCCGCCTGATTTTGAAACATCCGACCGCAGTTACCCGGTACTTTATCTGTTGCATGGCGCAGGCGACGACCAAACCGGCTGGGTGCAATTTGGCGAGGTTTTAAATATCACCGACAAAGCCATTGCCGATGGTACCGCTACGCCAATGGTGATCATTATGCCTGATGGTAATACCGGGCGCCGTGGCTATTTTAATGATATCAAAGGCGACTGGAATTACGAGGATTTCTTTTTTAAGGAACTGATGCCTTATGTAGAGAAAAAGTTCCGCATCAAAAATGATAAACGTTACCGCGCGATCGCAGGCTTATCCATGGGCGGCGGCGGGACTTTTATGTATGCGCTGCACCACCCTGAATTGTTTTCGTCAGCATGCCCTTTGAGCGCTGCGGTGGGCCCGCTAACGCTGGATGACGCCCGGGCCGCCTACACAAAAAATAATCCCGGCCTGGCCGACTCGGTTATCGTTAACTATTATAACCAGCACAGCGCGCTGGCATTGATCAATAACATGCCCGATGCCCAAAAGAAAGCGGTACGCTGGTATATAGATGATGGTGATGATGATTTTTTGTACGAGGGTAATTGCCTGGTGCATATCGCCATGCGCAAAAAAGAGATCCCGCATGAGTTTCGCATTAGGGATGGCGCACATACATGGACTTACTGGAGGGCGTCGCTGCCGGCCGTGCTGGAGTTTGTGTCGCAGGCTTTCCATCAATACTGATCACAGATTTTTATGATTGCACAGATTTGCCTGGCAACGGTGTAGTATGGTAAAACGTAATCTTAGAAACTTTGTCGATACTACCAATGAACTAATGAACCATTGAACCAATAAACAATCATGGAACGAAGAAATTTCTTGAGGACAACCGCCCTAACTGCTGCCGGAGTTGCGGTTTTGGGCAGAAGAAGTTTTGCATCGCTGCTGGCTGACCCTACTTACCAGTTTAAACCGCTGCGCAATAATGTGGGCATGTTTGCCGAACAGGGCGGCACTATCGCCTGGATGATCAACAAAGAAGGTATTGTGGTAGTGGATGCCGAATTCCC